>WBZM01000716.1_pt1 | contig 41509 bp, 32 predicted proteins | sample 5204271 | NCBI WGS metagenome assembly WBZM01 (sample SAMN12344346, study PRJNA552823) | activated sludge metagenome | biome: Activated sludge suspended growth; feature: Nitrification reactor; material: Wastewater; isolation source: activated sludge from nitrification reactor of wastewater... | reverse complement strand
AGGCGGAGTCGCGCGCTGCCCATGCCGCCCCGTACGCACGACCTTGGTCGGCGCGCGATGGGAACGGCCTGTCCTTTGAGCGGCTGGTGGGGAGCTACCGACGCCACCCCCCCAAGATGCCTGCTAGAGCGCGCGGCGCATGAAGAGATCCTCGAGGGTCTCTTTCTTCGGGCTGACCTCGACGACGCGCGCCTTGTGCTCGAGCGCGATGGCCAAGAGCTCGTCCACTCGCGCCTCCCCCTCCACCTCGATCATGTGCACGCCCGGGCGCTCCAGCAGCTCGAAGCGCGCCTCCGCGAGGGCTGCCTTCGCTTCGTCAGAGACCGAGGCGAGCGTCACCTCCGTGCGCAGCACGTCGCCGCGGAGGAGCGATCGGATCTCCCCGCTGACCACGACCTCCCCTTTGCGGAGGATTGTCACGCGATCACACATCGACTCGACGTCGCTCAGGATGTGCGTCGAGAAGAAGATGGTGCGCCCCGCGTCACGCTCCTTGAAGATGACGTCGCGGACTTCCTTGCGGCCGACGGGGTCGAGGCCGCTCATCGGCTCGTCGAGGATGAGCATCTCGGGATCGCCCACGAGGGCCGCGGCGAGCCCGGTGCGCTGGAGCATCCCCTTCGACAAGCGCCTCACCTGACGGTCCGCGGCGTAGGCGATGCCGACGGTCGTCAGCACCTCCATCGTTCGCCGCTTCAGGGTTGCGCCCTTCACGCCGGAGAGCCTCCCGCAGAGCTCCACGAACTCACGCGGGGTCAGGTAGGGGAAGACGTAGGGGTTCTCGGGCAAGAACCCGAGCCGCTCGCGCGACTCGACGGTGGGGACCCGCTTGCCGAAGAGGAAGGCCTCCCCGCCGGTCGGCTCGATGAGCCCCGTGAGCATCTTGATGCACGTCGTCTTGCCGGCGCCGTTCGGGCCCAGGAAGCCGAAGATCTCCCCCCGCCGGACGTCGAACGAGACGCCCTTCACCGCCTCGACGACCCGCCGCTTGAAGAGGCCGATCGTGAAGCGCTTCGATAAGGATCGGACGTCGATCAGCTTCTCGGCGGTGGGCTGCTTGTCTGCCTCGTCGTCCACGATCGGCTCGAACTCTACCACCACTCTCGTCGCGGTCGATGCCCTACACGCGGCGGCGGGCGAGCGAGACCGAGTGAATCGCCAGCGCCGACCAGATGAGCACGAACGCCAGCCAGCGTATCGGGGCGACGTGCTCGCCGAACACGAGGACCGCGAGGAGCAGCTGGAGCGACGGCGCGACGTATTGGAAGAGGCCCATCGTCGAGAGCGGGAGCCGGCGCGCGGCCGCTGTGAACCAGACGAGGGGCAGCGACGTGACGACGCCCGACGCGGCCGCGAGCAACACGAGCGAGACATCGCCCCGCCCGAGCAAACCGCCGCGATGCTCGAACCAGGCGATCGCGCCGAGCGCGAACGGAGCGAGCAGGAGCGTCTCGAGGAAGAGCCCCGGCAAGCTGGCGAGCGGCGCGAGCTTCCGGATCAGTCCGTAGACGGCGAAGGTCCCCGCGAGCGACAGCGCGACCCAGGGAACGCCGCCGCCCGTGAAGACGAGCAGCCCGACCGCTGAGGCCGCGAGGCCAACCGCGAGCCACTGCACACGACCGAGCCGCTCGCCGAGCGCGACGACACCGAGCACGACGTTGGCGAGCGGGTTGATGAAGTAGCCGAGGCTCGCCTCGCTCAGCCGGCTGGCCTCGATTGCCCAGATGAAGATGCCCCAGTTCGCCGCGATGAGCGCCGAGGAGAGCAAGAAGAGCCCCGCCCGCCGGGGCGACCGGAGCGCCGCGAACGCCTCGCGCCCACCGCCGAGCGCAGCCAGGAGGATTGTCACGGCGACGAGGGACCACGCGACTCGGTGCGCGAGCAGCTCGATCGCCGGCACACCCGCGAGCAGACGCCAGAAGAGCGGGACGATGCCCCAGCTGCCGAACGCGAGCAGCGCAAACAAAACCCCCCTCGACGAGGCCGAGGGGGGCTTGGGGGGTGAATCCACGGGGACGAGCTTCAGCGGGAGCGTGACGCTCCCGCCCAAGGTGACGTCACTGCTTCTTCGTGATGATGAACTGGACGCGCCGGTTCTTCGTGCGGTTCGCCTCGGTCACGTTCGGAGCGATCGGCCGATCCTGGCCGTAGCCCTTCGCGGTGAGGCGGCCCGGCGCGACGCCGGCCTTCACGAGCCACTCCCGGACCGAAGCCGCGCGCGCGTCGCTGAGCTTCTGGTTGTGCTCACGACCGCCGGTGTTGTCCGTGTGGCCCTGGATCTCGACCTCTTGGATGTTGGGGTTCTTCTGCATGACCTCCGCGATCTCTTCGAGGAGGGCGCTCGACTGCCCCATGATCTTCGCCGAGTCGGTCTCGAAGAGGATCTTCGAGCCGAGCTTGATCTCGTTGCCCTGGATCTTCACGAGCGCGTTCTTCGGGCGCTTGTTCATCGTGACGGTCGTGCGGGCGTCTTCGCTCGCGCGGACCTCGGAGCTCGAGACGTTGTTCATGTAGCCGGATGCTTCGGCCTTGATCGAGACCTCGCCGGGCTGCAGGCCTTCGACCTTGAAGTTGCCGCTGCCATCCGTCGTGGCCTTCTGCGCGTTGCCGCTCGCGTCCGTCACCGTGATGACCGCGCCCGCGACCGGCGTGCCGCCGGCGTCCTTCACGGCGCCGACGATGTTACCCGTGCGGGGCAGCGCCTCGAGCGGGCAGTCGACGTCGACGAAGTTGTCGGCCGGCTTCGCCGCAGGCGGCGTGAACTGGCCGGGACCACCAGCACCAGGCGCGCCCGCGCCGGGGCTGAACTGACCCGGAGCACCTGCGCCCGGACCGAACTGACCGGGGGCGGCGCCCGGAGCACCCATGCCCGGCCCGCCCATGCCCGGGCCAGCCGCCGGCTGCGCCGGCGTGACCGTGGCTGCGCAGGTGCCCGGCTTGAAGCCCGGCGCGCTGATCTCGAACGTGTACGAGCCCGGCTCGAGGTTGCGGGTGAGGAACCGGCCGTCCCCGCCAGTCGCGACCGGAGGCTGCGCGCCACCCTGGAACATGACGATGGCGCCGGCGACGCCGTCTTGTTTGCCCTGCTCGTGGACGAAGCCACGAACGAAGTTCTGCGCCGGCGGAGGCGGGGTGGGCAGCGGGAGCGCCGGGGCCGCGACCTTCTCGACCGGGCGCGGCTTCACGTCGACCGCGAAGCCGAGGCCGAGGTACATGGTCCACGGGGCCTGGGGAGCGAGCTCCTCCACGAAGGTGCTGGTGCCCGTGGTCCCGATCTCGAACCCGACGAGGGCCGAGAGGCCGCGGAAGCTCTCCGTGCCCTTGATGGCCTGGAAGGGGCTCACACGCGCGCCGAAGCCGAACCGCGACGGGATCGCGTCGAAGCCGACGGTGCCCGAGTTGGGGTCTGACAGATCCGTCAGGCCCAAGCAGACGTCCCCGCGCGAGACGCGGTTCGTGTAGCACTGGTAGTCCTGCCGGTTGACCGGCACGTCCACGCTGTACTCCACGAAGGGCTGCACGAAGGAGAACGGCACCTCCACCCCGAGGGCGAGCGGGAAGGTGTCGACCTTGTTGATGCCGAGGCCGAAGCGCTCGATGCGGGAGATGGGCTGGAAATCCCTCGGGGGGTTGAACGTGGCGCCGCGGTCTTGCTCGACCTGCTCGACCGCCACGCCGGAGTTGTCGACCTTGTAGCCGAGGTTCAGGTTCATCCGCAGGGGGATGCCCTTGCCGCCCGGCTTGCGGAGATCGAGCGAGGTGTTGATGTGGAACACAGCGCTCGTCGCGCCACCGGACACGCCGACGTCGCCGGTGCCGTTCAGGAGGAGGAGCTGCGCGTCCGCGCCGACCTGCACCGGCCCGAGGAGGTTCGGCGGGGTGTAGCCCTTCACGCCGATCGTCGTGTCGCCGAGCACCTGGAGCAGCTGCGGGCTGCCCTCGCTGTTCGAGTTCGCGTAGGTGCGGAGGTTGACGAAGGCCTCGAGGAAGTTCAGCGGCGTCGCGGAGAGCGAGAAGAAGCCGCCGACGTGGGAGGCAGAGTCTTCGCGGTTCGCGCCCGAGCACGTGATGGGCACGCCCGCCTCGGTCGAGTCCGCCGGGTCGCAGAGGAAGCCCGACGACGTGAAGTAGTCGAAGATGAAGCCGACGCGGAAGGTTCCGGCCGCGCCCGACCCCGCGTACATGGTCCGGAGCAGACCCGTTCCGCCGGAGAGCGAGCTCTGGTTGATGAGGGAGAGGTCGCGCTCCTTCCACTCATCCGTCTTCTCTTCGGGCTTGGGCGGCTGCGGTCCCGAGAAGCCGAGGTTGCCCTGGGCGCCGGCGTTGAAGGAGCCCTGCGCCCCGAACTGACCGGGGGCCGGCTGACCGGCGGGCGGCTGCTCCCCGAACTGGCCTGGTGCGGGCGCCGGCTGGCCGGCGGGCGGCTGGCCGGGCGCGGGCTGTCCCGGCTGACCAGCGGGCGGCTGGTCGATCGGAGGCAGCTGGCCGAACGGCGGCTCGGGCTGCTGGGCCAGGGCGCCGTTGGCCACGAACGTGGTCGCGGCCAGGCATCCGAACAGGGAAGGAAGAAGGGCAGAGGCGCGCGTAGCTCTCATCCGTAGGGGCTCCGGATTGTCGGGGTACTGCCGTGTGCCGGGTCTTGTATCACCTTTCATGCCCCCAGAAACAGAACTTGATCCGACTTGAGGGCCGCGACCGGCCCCGAATCGATGACGCGACGTGGCGCTCGGGGAGGGCCTCACACGGTCAGGGAGTAGGAGCGCGCCCCTTCCCGCGCTAGAGACCCGGCGTGCGATCCCGAGGCCGAATCCTCATCGTCGACGACGAGGCCAACGCCCGAGCAGCGCTGTCCGAGATCCTCCGCGAAGAGGGCTACGCGACCGAGGTCGCGGCGGACGGCTTCAAGGCGCTCGGCAAGATCGAGGAGTTTTCACCGGACGTCGTGCTGACGGATCTGAAGATGCCCGGGCTCGATGGCATCGGGCTCATGCAGAAGGCGCGCGAGCTGACGAAACACGCCACCTTCGTCGTGATGACCGCCTTCGGGACGATCCCGAACGCGGTCGAGGCCCTCCAGAAGGGCGCGTACCAGTACCTGACCAAGCCGCTCGATTTCCCGCAGCTCGCGCTCGTCGTGGAGCGAGCCCTCGAGCGCTCGCGGCTCATCTCGGAGAACGCGCGCCTCAAGGACAAGCTGCGCGACAAAAACCCCTCGGGGGAGATCGTCGCCACCGATCCGAAGATGCTCGAGGCCCTCCGGCTGGCCGAGCAGGTGGCGACGAGCAAGGCCACCGTCCTCGTCGTCGGCGAGACCGGCACCGGCAAGGAGCTCGTGGCCGAGCTCATCCACCGAGAGAGCCCTCGAAAAAATAGACCACTCGTCCGGCTCAACTGCGCGGCGCTCAGCGAGTCGCTGCTGGAGAGCGAGCTCTTCGGCCACGAGCGCGGCGCGTTCACCGGCGCCGTCGGCAAGCGTGAGGGCCGGTTCGAGCAGGCCAACGGCGGGACGCTTTTCCTCGACGAGGTGAGCGAGATCCCGATGCCCATCCAGGTCAAGCTGCTGCGCGTGCTGCAGGAGCGGACCTTCGAGCGGGTCGGCGGCAACGAGTCGATCCAGGTCGACGTGCGGATCGTGTCCGCGTCCAACCGCGACCTGCTCCAGCGCGTGAAGGACGGCCAGTTCCGCGAGGACCTCTACTATCGGCTCAACGTCGTCACGATTCAGATCCCGCCGCTCCGCGATCGGCAGAGCGACATCGCGCCTCTCGCGTCGTTTTTCCTCGCGCGCTACGCCGACGAAAACGGCAAGCGCGTCGAAGGAATGACCGACGAGGTCCTCACCGCGCTTTGCGCCCACACCTGGCCCGGCAACGTTCGCGAGCTCGAGAACGTCATCGAGCGCGCCGTCGTCCTCTGCGACGCACCGAAGCTCGAGCTGCGGCACCTTCCGTCGACGCTGACGCCACGCGGCGCGACCGCCGACGAGCCGCCGCGGATCCCGGGGGCCACGATCCAGGAGCTCGAGCGCTACGCGATCCTGAAGACATTGGAGGCGTGCCGCGGCTCCACGTCACGAGCGGCGGCGGTCCTCGGCATCAGCCCGCGCAAGATCCAATACAAGCTGCGCGAGTACTCGGGCGAGGTGCCTGCAGGGCCGGCGTCGCTCCGCGACGACGAGGCTTGAGCAGCTCGACGACGGGCTGAGCGGAGCGTCAGCGCAGGCCGACCAGCGCGAGACCGACCAGCGCGAGCGCGAGCCACACCCCGAGCGCGGCGAGCGCGATCCGCCACCTCGTCCTCGAGCGCGCGAGCGATTCCGCGATGAGGTGGATCGACGCTCGCTCGCGTAGCCACGACGAAGGCAGGTCGCGCCCTGCCATCGTGGGGATCTCGCTCGTCCGCGAGGCTTCGATCGCCCCCTCCTCGATGCGCCCGACGGGCGCCACCACCGTGGGATGCTCATGCGGGCCGTCGCCCGTCGCGCGACCGCCGCTCGACGCGAGCGCCGCGTAGACGTCGTACCCCGCCGGGCCGACGGCGGTAGGGCTGACGGAGGCGCGCCCTGCGCGAGGAGGCTGCGAAGGGACAGCGGCCGGCTCCAGATCAGCGATCACCTCGGCGTACGCTTCGAGCATCTCCGTGGCGCTCTGGTAGCGAGCAGCCGGGTCGAGCGCGAGCGCGCGCGCGAAGAACGCGTCGACGCGTGGAGTCAGCCCCGGGAGCACGGAGGAGGGTTTGGCGACCTTTCCCTCGACGATCGCGAGCGAGAGCTGCACGCCCGTGCCGACCACGGGGAGCGTCCCCGTCAAGCAGCGAAAGAGCACCACCGCGAGGGACCAGAGGTCCGAGCGGCGATCGACCGTCGCGTTCGCCCGGAGCTGCTCGGGGCTCATGTACGGGGCGGTCCCGAGCGTCGTTCCGGTCTGCGTGATCCGCGCGCCCCACGTGTCCTTGGCGATCCCGAAGTCGAGGATCTTGACGGTCTCGTCATGCTCCGGATCGTCCAGGGCGCGCTCGAAGAAGAGGTTACCCGGCTTGAGATCGCGGTGGACGACCTCGAGCGCGTGAGCGCGCTCGAGCCCACCCGCGATGCCCTCGAGCAGAGCGACGGTCTCGTGGGGTCGCAGCCGGCCACGCGCGGCGAGCCGTTCGTGGAGGCTCTCGCCCTCGAGCAACGTCATGACGATGTAAGGCCCGGCGTCGGCGACTCCGTGGTCGAGCACCTCCACGAACGCGGGCCCGTCGAGCTGCTTCACGAGCTCCACCTCGCGCGAGAAACGAGCGATGATCTCGGGCTGCGCTCGCAGCTCGGAGGCGACGAGCTTCACCGCGACGTCGCGCTCCTCGACCAGGTCGCGGGCCCGCCAGACGGTGGACGTACCACCCTGACCGATGGGCGAGACGAGCCGATAACGGTCTCCGAGCACGGGAGACCGCCGGGGCGCGACGGCCAGGGCACCTCGAGCGCATTCGAGCGCGTCTTCGTCCGCCGAGCCCGGTCGAACCACCGGGCGCACGCCGCTCTTGCCTGTGCTCATGAGAGACGATCTTAGGAGCCGTGGCGCCGTGGGGAAGGGATCGGTCCGATCACACGCGATCGGATCGATCACGGTTCGGCCGTGCGGAGCGCTGGCTCCTCCGTGCGCACGTCGACGACGTTCCGAGGGGTTGGTCCCTTCCTCGACGGTAAGGTCGGGGCGGGGCGGGGCGGGGCGAGCTCGCGCCGCGGCGCTGCGGGCCTCTTGCCCTACCCGGGCTGCTCACGTTTTCGCGAGCACAATCGCCGACGCGGAGGCTAGGCTGCGCCGGCCCCCGATCAACGAGACAGCGGTGACGAGACAAGCGCACCTGGTCGACCCCGAGCTCGGCCCGCTCACACAGGATCGACTCACGGCCGACGTGCGCGTCTGGCAACGTCGGAAGGGCCACCGCTTCTCGTCGGACGACGTCGCGACCGCTTACGTCGCGTGGCAGACCGCGCCTGAGGCGTCGTCGTTTTTGGACCTCGGTTGCGGCCTGGGGTCGGTGCTCTTGCTCCTCGCGTGGAAGATGCCGCGCGCGCGCGCGGTCGGCATCGAGGCCCAAGCCCAGAGCTTCGCGCTGCTCAGGCGGAACGTGGACGAGAGCGGTTTTTCACCACGCATCGCGATCCATCACGGCGATCTGCGGGATGAAGCGGCCATCGCGAAGCTCGGCTCGGGGTTCGACCTCGTCACCGGAACGCCGCCGTATTTCCCGCCCGGCCATGCGATCGACGCAGCCGACGAGCAACGCACGCGCGCGCGAATCGAGACGCGGGGCGGGGTCGAAGCCTACGTCCGGACCGCGACGAGGCTCGTGGGGCGGGATGGCGCGATCGTGATCTGTGGCGACAGCGCGGCCGATCCTCGTGTGCTCGCCGCAGCGTCGCTGTACGGCGCCCATGTCACCCGACGCTGCGACGCGATCCCGCGAGTGGGCCGACCCGCCCTGTTCTCGATCTGGACGCTCGCGCTCGGGGCCTCCGGCGGGCGCATCGAAGAGAGCACCCTCACCTTGCGCGACGCGGCGGGAATGCCCGCCGACGGCGCGGCGGCGATGCGGGCCTTCTCCGGCTTTCCGCCGCGATGAGCGAAGACGCGCCGCTCAGCTCTCGGGCTTCTGCTCGTCCTTGATCTCGCGGAGGATCTCCTCGACGCGGGTCTGATGATCGATGCCCTCGTCGTAGAAGAAGCGCAGGCCCGGCGCGACGCGCAACGCGAGCGCGCGGGTGAGATCTCCGCGGAGCTTGCCGGCGGCCGACTCGAGCCCCTTCACGAGCGTCCGACGATCGCGCTCGTCGTCGGCGCCGACGTCTTTGCGGACGTAGATTCGCGCGAAGGAGAGATCGTCGGTCATTTCGACGCGCGTCACGAGCACGCCGCTCACGCGCGGATCGCGTAGCGAGCGAACGAGCATCGAGAGCTCCTCGCGCATGCGCTCGGCCACGCGGGCGGAGCGTTTGACCTCACGGCTCATCGTCTTCGTTTCCTTCCTGCGACAGGCGCAAACCTGCCTGCTCGATCCCGCCTTGGATGCCGCTGCCGCCGAACCCGAACGAGACCACCTCGGTAGCGCGGTCGGTGAGCAGGGCGTCCGGGAGGTTGGAGGCCACCGCGGCGACGTCCTCGAGCACGGTATGGCAGTGCGCCGCTTCGTTCGCCACCACCGCGACCGCGACCCAGGCTCGCCGCGGATCCTCGAGCGCGCCGACCTCGGCCGCGCTCACCCGGAAACGGTTCTGTACGCGCTCTTTGAAGGACCGGACGACACGCCGCCGATCCTTCAGGGACTGCGCACCGACGATGGAAAACCCGAGGCGGAGGACACCGACGAACATGGGACCGAGGGACGGTCAGCTCAGCTTCTGCTTGACCTCTTCGATCTCGAAAGCCTCGATGATGTCCTTGTCCTTGATGTCCTGGTAGTTCTCGAGCGTGATGCCGCACTCGAGGCCCTCGGCGACCTCCTTCGCGTCGTCCTTGATGCGACGAAGCGTGGAGATCTTGCCGGTGTAGACGACGATGCCGTCGCGGACGAGCCGCGCGTCCGCGCTGCGGCGAACGAGGCCCGAGGTGACGTAGCAGCCAGCGACCACGCCGACCTTGGTGATCTTGAAGACCTGGCGAACCTCCGCGGTGCCGAGGGCCTTCTCGACCTTCGTCGTCGGCAGCAGGCCTTCCATCGCGGCTTTGATGTCGTCGACCGCGTTGTAGATGATGTTGTAGAGGCGGATCTCGATCCCGCCGCCTTCCGCGAGCGCGTTCGCCTTCCCGGCCGGGCGCACGTTGAAGCCGACGATGAGCGCCTTCGACGCAATGGCGAGGTTGACGTCGCCCTCGGTGATGGCGCCGACGCCCGCGTGGACGACGGTGACCTTCACCTTGGGCGTGTTGAGCTTGACGAGCGCGCTTCCGACGGCCTCGACCGAGCCCTGCACATCGCCCTTGATGATGAGCTTGAGCTCGAGCTGCTCACCACGGGACAGGCGCTCCTTGATCGCTTCGAGCGACATGCCGGCGTCCGGCGGGACGAGCGACTTGTTCGCCTTCTTCTTGCGCGTCTCGGCGATCTCTTCCGCCGTCTTGGCGTCCTTGACGGCGTGGACCTGGTCGCCGGCGCTCGGGACCTCGTTCAAGCCGAGGACCTCCACCGGCGTGGACGGGCCGGCGCTCCCGAGGGGGCGGCCGAGCTCGTCGCTCATGGCGCGGACCTTACCCCAGGCCGGGCCGGCGATGATGATGTCGCCCGTGCGCAGGGTGCCGTCTTGCACCATGACGCGCGCGACGGGACCGCGACCGCGGTCGAGGAGGGCCTCGACCACGACGCCGGTCGCCCGGCGCTTCGGCGCGGCCTTGAGCTCGAGGACCTCCGCCTGGAGGGCCACCGACTCGAGGAGCGCTTCGACGCCCTGGCCGGTGAGGGCCGAGACGTTGCAGAAGAGCGTGTCGCCGCCCCACTCCTCCGGCTGGAGGCCGAGAGCAGAGAGGTCGCGCTTGATCTTCTCGGGATCGGCGGAGGGCTTGTCGATCTTGTTGATGGCGACGATGATCGGGACCTTCGCCGACTGCGAGTGGCTGATCGCCTCTTTGGTCTGAGGCATGACGCCATCGTCAGCGGCGACCACGAGGATGACGAGGTCGGTCACCTGCGCGCCGCGGGCGCGCATGGCGGTGAAAGCCTCGTGGCCAGGCGTGTCGAGGAAGGCGACGGTGCCTTTCGCAGTCTCGACGCGGTAGGCGCCGATGTGCTGCGTGATGCCGCCCGCCTCACCGGCCGCGACGCTCGCCTTGCGAATGCGATCGAGGAGCGACGTCTTGCCGTGGTCGACGTGCCCCATGACGGTGACGATGGGCGGACGCGGAACGAACTCCGCCTCCGTCGCGTCGTCGAGGCCCATGGCGGCTTCGATCGAGGCCTCCTCGCTGACGGCGACGTCTTCCACCGTCCAGCCGAACTCACCCGCCAGGATCTTCGCGGTGTCGGCGTCGATCGTGGAGTTGATGTTCACGCCCGGCATGCCCATGCCGAGGAGCTTGAAGAGGACGTCGGTCACCTTCAGGCTCATCATCGCGGCGAGCTTCTGGAGGGAGACGGTCTCTTCGATCTTGATGACCTTCTTGTGAGCGGCCATCTCGGTCTGCGGCATCTGCGGGCCCTTCGGACGCGAAGGACCGATGTTTCGCTGACCGGGGCGACCGGGGCCGCCGAACCGTTGCTGACCAGGGCGACCGCCGCCGCCGGGGCGCATGCCCGGGCCACCGTAGGCGCCAGGCCCGCCGGGGCGAGCGCTCTGTGCGGCCGCGCGCGGATCGTAGGTGGTGCGACGTGCGGGCGGGCTCGTCTGGCGAGTCTGCGGCATCGGCACGCCCGGACGGCCCTGCCAGACGTCGATGCCGGTGCGGGGCGGCGACGACGGGCGACGCGGCGCCTCGGTCACGGGCGGCGGAGCGGGCGTCTCGGCCCGCGGCGACGCCGCGACCGGAGCCGACACGGGCGGGGCGCTGACAGGCGCGGGCTCGACCGACGGAGGCGGCTCGGGCTCGGGCGCTGCCGCCGGAGGCGCGGGCTGCGGCTCGGGCGCTGCTTCCACCACCGGCTCGGGCGCGGGCATGGTCGGGGGCGTGATCGCGACGGGCTCGACGATCGGCTCGGGTGCGACGACAGCCGATGCGACGGCAGCCGGTGCGACGACAGCCGGTGCGACCACGGGCGCCGGCTCGACGACGACGCGCTCGGCGGAGGCAGCCGGCGACGCGTCCGCGTCGAAGTCCAGCTCGCTGACGCTCGGGCCGCCGGCCTTCTTGGCGGCGGCGCGGCTCGAACGGCCGCGCGAAGGCGTTGCGCGGGACGCGGGAGCTTCTGCCACCGGAGCAGCGACGGCGGGCTCGGGCTCGTGGGAGGGCGCCGAGGGCGCGGGCTCCGCGACGTGCCCGCGGACCGAAGGTGCCGCCGACGGCGCCGGCGTGGGGACCGAGATCGCGGGTGCGGTCGCGTTGCCCAGGCTGGACGGCGGAGGCGGGACGCCGACCGACGACGGGCGAGCGCCGGGCTGCGAGGCCGCTGCCGCGGGGGCGCGGACGGCGGGGCTCGGCGAGACGTCGTCCGTGGGACGGGCCCTGCGCTTCACGACCGTGGGTCGAATGCGCTCCTCGACGACCTCCGGCGACTTCTGTCGCTCGAGGTGTCGCTTCAGGCGCTCGACCGCATCGGTCTCGACCGAGCTCATGTGGTTGCGAACGTCGCCGACACCGATGGACTGGAAGAGCGCGACCAGCGTCTTCTGGTCCATGTTCAGCTGCTTGGCGACTTCGTAGACCCGTACCTTGCTCATGAATTCACTCCACAGCGCCGGAGCTGCCACCGGGGTCACGAGGCGTAGAACCTCGAACCGAGGACTGCGAGCTGCCTGCGCCGTCGGCGCGAGGCAGCCTAGCAGCACCTTCGGCAGGAATCGATGTCGTGATGGTGGCCTTGGTGGTCGAACCGCCCGTGCCGAGCGAAGCGGCAACCAACCAAGCCTCTTTCACGGCACGAGCCATCCGCTCGTCCGTCACCGCGACGACACCAAAGCCGCGGGCCTCGGGGCGTCCGTCGGTGGGCAAGCCGTACGCGCCCGAGACGGCGTCGGCCAGCGAGACCTTCGTGCCCCACGGAATGGCCCGCCCTTCTTTGGTGGCGCGCCGCGCCTCGGTCAAATCCGCCGCCTGCGCGGCGTCCGTCGCGAGGACGACGAGCGCGCCGTCGCCGGCGCGGCAGGCTGCCTGAGCGGCGTCCGCGCCGCACTCGAGCTTCCGAGCGCGCTTGGCGGCCGCGAGCAGCCCGGCGACGCGACGGTCGTAGGCTGAAGAGATGGCCGCGCGGAGAGACGCTTCCGTCACGGGGGCGCCGTCGAGGGTGACATTGCCGCGGGCCGACCGCGCGAGACCGCGGACGGCGCCCGCGACGCAGGCGGGGGTCGCGTGGACGTAGGCCCCGCGACCGAACCGGGAGTCTCCCGCGTCGACCGCGATGGCTCGGTCCGGGCCGATGACGATCCGAACGAGCGCGGTCCCGCTCGCGGACGCCTCCGCCTCGTTCTCCCGCGGCAAGCGCGCGGACGCGCGCCGTGCCTCGGTCTGCGAGGCGGACTTGCCGCAGCCGACACACGTGCGAGCGTGGTCGGCCGGCTCTCCGCGGCGCTTGTCGGGGGACATCGCCAGCATCAGGCCTGCTCGACCTCCTCCGTCGAGGCAGCGCCCTGGAGCGCGACGCGTCGAGCCTCCGCGAGGATCAGGCGCTCGTTCTGGACGAACTCCTTCGCGTTCTGGCGGAGCGTGCGGACCTTCTTGACGCCGAGGCCGCTCTTGATGCCGAGCCGGTCCTCGTCCTCGCGGAGAAGATCGGAGATCGACTTGTACCCGGCCTCTTCGAGCTGCACGACCGTGCGCTCACCGATGCCGCGGACGAGAAGGAGTCGCTCGCGCTCGGTGACCGGCTCGGTCTTGAGAGCGGCGCTCCGGATGCGCTCCTGACGGACGATCTCGACCGTCTCTTCTGCGCGCTTCTTGATGCGCTCGGCCACCTCGGGGTTCGCGAGGCCCTGGACCCCGGCGAGCTCCTCCACGCTGGCCTCGGCGATCTCCTCGAGCGCGCGGAAGCCTTGGCGGTACATCGCCTTCGCCGCGGTCTCGTCGACGCCGTCGATGCGCTGGAGGACCTGAATCGCTTCGTCCTCCATCTGCCGGAATTTCGACTCGCTGATGATGTCGATCTTCCACTGGGTGAGCTGCGACGCGAGCCGCACGTTCTGGCCCTTGCGTCCGATGGCGAGCGAGAGCTTCTCGTCGGGGACGACGAGCTCCATGCGGCCTTCGGAGTCGTCCACGATGACCTTGTGGACCTCGGCCGGCTTGATGGCCTCGAGCACGTAGCGAGCCGGATCGCGGTCGTAGAGGACGATGTCGATCTTCTCGCCGCGGAGCTCCTGCACCACGGCCTGGACGCGCGCGCCCTTCATGCCGACGCACGCGCCGATGGGGTCGACGTCCGCGTCGCGCGAGGTCACGGCGATCTTGCTGCGGGCGCCGGCGTCGCGAGCGACGGCGACGATGCGCACGATGCCCTCGTAGATCTCGGGCACCTCGGCCTCGAACAGCTTCTCCACCAGGCGCGGATCGGCGCGGGAGAGGATGACCTGCGGGCCGCGGGCCTCGCGGTCGATGTCCTTCACGTAAGCGACGATGCGATCGCCGGGGCGGTACGTCTCGCGCGGCGTCTGCTCGCGGAACGGGAGCACGCCCTCGGTGCGACCGATGTCGACGATGATGTTGTTGCCCTTCTCGAAGCGCCGGACGATGCCGCGGATGAGCTCGCCCTTCTTGTCTTTGTACTCTTCGAAGATGAGGTCGCGCTCGGCGTCGCGGACGCGCTGGAGCAGCACCTGCTTCGCCGTCTGCGCGGCGATGCGACCGAAGGTGGTGCGGGCCTGCTTGAGCTTCAGCAGGTCGCCGTACTCCTTGTCCTGATCGGCGGCCTTGCGCGCGTCCTCCGGGCGCCAGAACACCTGGAAGCCGAGCTCCTCCCCGAGCGTCGCGTCGAGCTTGCGCTTCTCGACCTCGAACACGGCGATTTGCCGCTCCGGGTCCTCCACCTCTTCGACGACCGTCATGTACTGGAAGAGGTCGACCTGCCCGGTGTCCTCGTTGTAGCGCGCCTCGAGCTCGCGATTCGGCCCGAAGACGCTCTGCGCCGCCTTGAGGATGGCCGCCTCGATCGTGTCGACGAGGATCTTTCGGTCGATCCCCTTCTCTTTCGCGACCTGCTCGAGGATGAGCCCGAGGTTGGTGTCCGAGGCTACGGTTGACGATGCCGCTTTCATACGCTCACTCCCTTAGGCACCCTTCACTGAGTTGCTCCGGCGCGCTTGTTCCCGGCGCGACGGCCCGCCCCCGCTCCCTCTCCGAGCGCTGCCCCCGGCCTTGCGGGAGGCCTTCGGGGAGTTGCTCGGAAGCTCGTAGACGAGGTTGGCGCTCGTCACGGAGTCGAACGGAACGGTGATGTCCTTGTTGTCGACGCGCATCGAGAGGGCAGCCGAGCCCTCTGGACCGGTCAGCGAGAGAATCGTTCCGCGCAAGAGGCGCTGGCCGTCGGGCGCGGGCCGCGAAAGCTTCACCTTGGCGAGGAAGCCGATGAACCTGCGGAAGTCCGCCTCGCCGTCGAGGTCGCGCTCCAGGCCGGGCGAGCTCACCTCGAGGCTGTAGTGTCCAGGGATGAAGTCGTCCGCGTCGAGCGCGCGGGACACGTCCCGTGACAGCTCCGCGCAGTCGTCCAGGGAGACGCCCCAGCCCGATTGAGCGTTCGGATCTTCCGGGCCCTCCGAGCGGCGCTCGATCGTGAGCCGCAGCGTGCGGGCAGGCGCCCAGATCAGGCTCACCAGGTCGACCCCGTGCGCCACACAAAGAGGCGCGACGAGCGCGAGGACACGCTCGAGGACGGGGTCGGAGGTGACGGGGGGTGACTTGGGCATGCGAGAGACGGACGCCAGAAAGACCAAAAGCCGGGCCCGAAACGGGAACCCGGCTCGCGGATCCACCTGACTTCTACGCGGGGCGTCTTAGTCCAAACGTTGCCCGCCCGCAACCCCCCTACTCCCGGCCCCTCCAGCCGTCAGGCGCAGCTCCCTCGGGCCGACGGGAGCGCGGATTCGACCATGGCGAGCAGCTCGGCGCGCAAAAACGGCTTCTTGATGAACCGCCCGCCGAGGGAGCGGAGCGAGTCGAGCCACTCGTCCGACGCGCCGGACATGAACACCACCGCGGGCTGTCCACGCAAGACGACCTGCCGGAGGCGCATCACGAAGGCCGGCCCGGACATGTCGGGCATGCGGACGTCGGTCAGGACGAGCGCGTACCCGCCGCCCGCCTTCATCAGCTCGAGCGCGGCCGTGCCCGAGGCAGCCAGCGTGACGTCGTAGCCGGCTCGGGTCAGCATCCTCCCGAGCGTCCTGCCGAGCTCCTCGTCGTCATCCACCACGAGGAGGCGCTTTCGGATGAGCTCAGGGGCCATGGCGCACCTCCTGGGCTGCGAGCGGGAGCCACACCTCGAACGTCGTCCCCAGAGACGAGGTCTCGAACGACACGGCCCCTCCGCACTCCGTGACCATGCCGTGCACCATCCACAGGCCCAACCCCGTCCCTTTGCCGACCGGCTTGGTCGTGAAGAAGGGCTCGAAGATTCGATCGCGGATCTCCTCCGGCACGCCGGGGCCGGTGTCGTGAACGCGGAGGATGCCCCGCTGGTGCTCGAGATCGACGTCCGCCTCGATGCACACGCGCTTCTCGCCGCCGCTCGGAGCTGCGGCGAGCGCGTCCGCCGCGTTGTCGACGAGGTTCCGCGCGATCGTCGAGAGCTTCGCCCTGTCGCAGCGGACAGCCGCGTCGACCGCGGGACCGACCTCGAGCCGAACGTCGTCAGCCAGGAGCTTGGCTTCGAGGAACGTGCGGCACTCCGCCAGCACGGCGGAGAGGGCCACTGGCTCTTCCGCGGCCCGCTCGTGTGGGTTGAGCGCCCGAACGTGGTCGATGATCTGCCGCATCCGCTGCGCTTGCTCGACGATGACCCGAGCCGCGTCGCGAGCCTCCTCGGGCTCGACTTCGCCGTGGCTCGACACATCGAGCAACATGTCCGCGCGCGCGAGCACCGTCGCGAGCGGGTTGTTCAGCTCGTGTGCGAGCCCGGTCCCGAGCACGCTGAGAGAAGCCAGCTTGCTGCTCTGGTAGACCTTGGCGCGCAACGCGTCGCGCTCTTCCATCGACCGCTGGTACTGGTGGGTGACCTCGGCGAGCTCGCCGATCTCGTCGTACCTCCTCCGGAGCTCCGCGAGCCCCGAGGAGCTACCCCGGGACAGCGCGTCGGAGATCACCGACAGGGGCCGGTTGACGAGGACGTGGAGGGAGAGCGAGAGCAAGACGACCAGGAGCACGGCGAACACGATCGACGCGCTGCGCGTCTGGCTGTGAAAGTTGCCGATGATGCCGGCGACCGGGCTCGACGAGACGGCGCAGACGCGCCCCACGCCGTCTCCGTCCGGGCCTGGCAGCTCGCGAGACACGACGACCGTCGTCTCCCCACTCGGAGCATCACACGTCTCGTCGGCTCCCCGCACCGTCACGGCGGCGCCCGTCAGCGAGTCGAGCTCGCCCACGTAAGCGTCCCCCCAGCGCCTCGCGGCGAAGAAGTATCCGCGAGCCTCGCTCCTGCGCGCGGCGTCGTCCTCGCGTTGGATGAAGGCGCCGCGGATCTCGAGGAAGGCCCCGTCTGCCAGCCTCGCGAAGTAGTGGACGAACGGGCCGTCGCGAAAGAGGGCCGGCGGCGGCGCTCCGGTGCCCGGCAGCTCCGGCAGCGGCTCGGTTGTGCTCGCGTGGTAAGCGAGTCGACCGCCGGGGTCGAAGATCCAAACATGGTCGAGCTTGAACGTGACCAGCGACGCGTCGACGTTCACCTTGGCCCACTCGGGATCACGCGTGCCGACGAACGTCCCCATGTCGTTCCACAGCGAATAGTCGGCGACGAAGTTCTGCAAGACCTGGCCTCGGAGGACCAGCACCGTCGCGAGCCGCTCGACGTTCGCGTCGCGCTGCGACTGGGCGACGAGCGCGAGGCTGTCGTCCACACGTCGCTCCTGGGCCACGCTGTTCGCCAGGAAGACGAGCGACGCCAGCGCGACGACGGCGCCCAACCGCATCGCGAGCCTGCGCCGGCCGCAACGAGGCAGCGTTGGCGTCGAGGGTGGCCTCGTCAAAGCTCGCTCCCGCGTTCGTTGGATCCCATCCGACAGGCCCGCCGCGAGCCGGTCGTTCCTCGGGTTCACCTTGGGAGAGGGACGCTACGGACGCGAGCGTTCGTAGTCAGGGGTGCGGCACGAACGCGCAGGACCTTTAGCGGTGTCAGGCCAGGAGCGGCATCGGGACCACGTCGACGTGGAGCGTCTCCTGGAAGGCGGTGATCTCCTTCAGACACGCGTCCGATGGACGACCGCTCACGCGGAGCTTGGTGCACGTCGCCTTCGCGCCGTCGAACACCGTGTTCGAGATCTCCTCGATGTTGATGCCGTGGCGCTTGAGCACGGCCAAGGTGTTCGCGAGCGCGCCGACCTTGTCGAGCTGCCGGAGCACCACGACGTAGCGGGCCGGCGAGGCCGCGCACACGTTGACCACGTTCGGTACGTCTTCCTCGGTCAGGAAGCAGCGGACGACCCGCGCGATGTCCTCCGCGATGGCGCGGTGCGCCTGTTTGGTCGAGCCGGCGATGCGCGGCGTGCAGATCGAGCCGGGCAGCTTCGCCAGCTCCGTGTGGAAGTCCGCGGAGCCGATGCGCGGCTCGTCCGGGAAGACGTCGAAGCCCACCCGCAGGCCCTTCTTCGGGGCGAGCTCGAGGAGGGCTGGGATGTCGAACAGGTCCGCCCGAGCCGTGTTGATGACGATCGCGCCCTGGGGGAGCGACTCGAGCACGTGCCGGGAGATGATGCCGGTCGTCTGGGCGCCGAGCGGCAGGTGGACGGTGAAGACGTCGCTCACCGAAGCGAGCCGCTCGAGCGTGGGGGCGTAAGCCACCTCCAGCTTCTGCGCCTTCGCGGCCGACATGGCCCGCGAGAAGACGTGGGGCTTCATTCCGAAGGCGCGCGCGCGCGTCAGCACCTCCCTGCCGACGGCGCCGAGCCCGACGATGCCGATGTGGCGCGCGGTCAGCCCCCACTCGCCTGAGTATTTCCCGCGCTCCCAGCGGCCCGCGTCCATGTCGGCGTTCGCCTCGAGGATGCGGCGGTCGAGCGCGATGACGAGCCCCATGACGAGCTCGGCCACGCTCGCCGCGTTCCGGCCCGGGCAGTTCGCGACGTAGATGCCCCGCTCGCTCGCCGCCTCGACGTCGATGTTGCCGGTGCCGCTCCCGGCGCGCACGATGAGGTTGAGCTCGCGAGCCCCTTGAATGGCCTCCCGTGTGACCTCCGTGCCTCGAACCACCAGGATGCCGACGCCGCCGAGGGCGGAGCCGAGGGTATCTTTCGTGAGCGAAGGGTCGGACGCGATCTCGACCCCGAGCACGCGGAGCTCCTCGAGTGGCTGGGGATCGATCGGGTCGGCAATGAGCAGGCGCATGTCCGGGCCCAACCTAGCAGAATGCGCCATCCTTTTGGCCACCTTGGTCGCGGGGTGCGCGGGGGAGCCGCGGCAGCGCCCCAACGCGTGGCCAGCGCTCGGGCTCTACGCCGAACGGCCCGATCTGGAGGAGCGGCTCGCGGCGATCGACAGGGAGGCGGCCGCCGCCGGGCTCGAGCTGATCCGCGAGGTCGAGCTCGGCGGGGATACGGGGGGGCCCTACGTCCTCCGGTCGTACCGGGGGCACGATCTCCTGGGACGGGAGACCTTCGCCTGTCGCGTCGCGAGCCCGTTCGGCGTCGTGCTCGCGCTAGGTCCGGGCGACCGAACCGTCCCATCCGAGCTCGTCTTCGAAGCGGACGCTGGGGAAGGTCGGCTGTTCGCTTCGCCGGGCCAGCTCGTTCCGGGTGGCGAGCCCGAGGTCTTGCTCAGGCGGGCGGACGGCGGGCTCGGCGTCTGGTCGCTCGGACCGCGCGGGGCGAGCCCGATCCGGGTCGAGCTGTCACCGGCGCCGTCGGGGGTCCGCGCGCTCTCCACCGGCGAGATCGTGATCGTCGCGGAGGTCGCCGCCCCGCCCGAGGCCGAGCCCCTGCGACTGCTCGTCGCCGCCGGCTTTGCGGGCGGCGCGTTCACGACGAAGGCCGCGGCGGCCCGACATTTCCACGAGGAGAGCGAGGCCGCGGCGCGCGACGCGCCGGAAGGCGAGACCGCCGCCGCTCGGCTCGACCGCCTGACCGCTGCCGCCTTCCACGCGATCCGCGCCGGCGCCGACCGGAAGGCCACCGCGCGATCGTTTGGGCAGCAAGAGTTTCCGCCCCAGCTGCGCGAGGCACAGCAGGCGCGCGCGGCGTGGCTCGAGAAGCGGTAGCGCCGATCGCCGCGGCTCGCGCCGGACCTCGCTCAGGCGCCGCCGGCGCCGCCCGCTCCCCCGGAGCCGCCGCCTCCCGGGCCGCCCCCGCCAGGCCCGGCGCCGCCTCCCCCACCGCCGCCCTCGTTGCCGTCCGTCTCGCAGAGGCCGAGCGCCGGCTCGATGAAGAAGATGCCCTTCCTGCAGGTGCCGGGGCCGCAGTCCGCGTCGTCGCAGCAGTACTTCGCGCACTGCTCGAGGCAGCCGTACCCCGCGACGCAGTAGATGCCGTCGTCGCCGCACCCCTCACACGCGGTGTGCTCGTTGTTGTCCGGATAACACACGAAGCCGGCCGTGCCCTTGTCACACGCCTCGCCGGCGGCGACGTCACACCCTTCCTGCGTCACCGGATTGCACTCGTGGGCTCCGGTCATGGTCACGCAAGCGCCGCGGGCCGGGAGCGCGGTCGGAGCGCTGCACTCCGGTCCCGCGAACACGACGGTGCAGTCCGCCCCGCACGAGACGGCGCAAGCCTCGAGATCCTCGCTCCACATCCCGTCCGAGTCCTCGAGCTCCTGACAGCACTGTTGCTCCAGGCAAGGACCACACGTCGAGCCCCAGATCGAGCCGTCGCAGACCGGCGGCATCCCGGTCGTGGTGGTCATCCCCGAGGTCGAGCCCTGCGGGCCGACGACCGTGGTCGCCGGGCTGCCGCCCGCGCCGGTGCCGCCGGTGCCGCCGGTTCCTTCGCTGTCGCCACACGCGGCGGGCACGAGGACGAGACCCGAGAGGGCGATGCCGAAGCAAAACGAAGCGCGCATGGCCTTCGAGCTTAGTCGCAGCGTCCGGCCCGGTCGATCCGAACCTCTCAATCCAGCACCGTGGGCGGCGCGACCGCGGGCATCGGGAAGGCCTGCTTGAACGTCACCGTGAATCGACCCGGGAAGATGGAGGTGACGCCGACCTCCGGATCGATCTGTGTCGGCAGCGCCCAGTCGACGCGGAGGACGCTGCGGTCGAGCTGGGGGAAGACGATGCGCGCGCCGGCGCCCACGCTCTGCCGGACGTCGAGCTCCGCCCCCGTGTCGTAAGCGACGCCCGCGTCGTAGAACGCGACGCCGCCGACCTGCACCGTCCAGAGCTCGACGGGCGCAGAGCGCAGCTCGAGGTTGTACGAGACGACGTTTTCGCCGCGGTACGCGCCCGACGGATAGCCGCGGAGCCGCCCCTCGCCGCCGAGCGTGCTGCGCCGGTTCAGGAAATTCTCGAAGCGCCGGAGGACGAAGCCGTCGGTCACGACGCGCCCGAAGCCGATGCGCGGCGAGACGAAGCGCGCGCCCGCGAGCATGCGCGCGTCGTAGAGCTGCTCCGGCGCCGCCTCCACGACGCCGTCCGCGTACACACGCGCGAGGCCGTCGGAGACGGGCACGGTGAACGACGCGCCGGCTGCGCCGCCGAGGAACGACCGCGTCGAGCCGATGGCGTCGAAGACGGGGTAGAGCTTGACGTAGACGTCGTGCCAGAGGCGATAGTCCTCCTGCAGGCCGAGCGTGTTGAAGTCGACGTAGCGCTTGAAGTCCGTCGTGTACGTGGCGTAGCCGACGAACGGGTAGACGCGTGTGTCGGTGAGCGGGAGCACGTCGCGCTCGAACTCACGCAACGCGACGGCCGGGATCCGCTCCGGGTGCGGGACTCGATACACCTGGCGGCTGGCCTCGGCGCCGAACGCGACGTCGTGTTTGAAGCGCACCCCGAACGACCGCGTCACGCCATAACGACCGGCGATCTCCTCGGTTGTCCATTGGTAGGGCACCGCGTCGTCCTCGGGGGTCGCCTCCGCGTCGAACGTCCGCGGCGTCACGCCCTGGAAGAACCGCGTGACCTCCTGCAGCCACGTGATCCCCGCGATGTACGACCACTCCGTCCGCGTGGTGTAGAGGGGCTGGCCGTAGCCGAACGACCCGCTCGAGCCCTCGAGCTTGCCCGTGTCTTTGTTGAAGATGAGGTTGGTCGTCCCGGTCGCTTCGATCCAGCTGCTGCCGATCCGCGGGATCCGATAGCCGATGCCGAACGAGTAGGTGTCCGGCTCGTAGGTGAAGCGCGCCGTCGCCGAGTGGTGCAGACCGGCGAGGTTCTCCTCGCTGGGCGCGAGGACCAGGTACTCGAGCTGTCCGTCCGCGAAGCGAAAGTCGGAGTTGAGGCGAAGGCTCCAGATGTCCTTCGTGACGACCAGGAGCTTGACCGTGTCGGGGCGCGACCCCTTCAGCGGGATGCAGAGCACGAGGGACAGCTGCCGCAGATCGCGGAGGTTACGCGCCGTCTCGTCGACGAGCCGCTGGTCCCAGGGCTGCCCCACGCGCTGGAGCACCTCGCGCTTGAGGATGAAGGGGCGCGTCGTGGCGTGGAAGACGTTGAGGAAGTCCTCGAAGAACCCGGGGAGCGGATCGCGCGGCTCGAAGACGTCGAGCGGCCTGAGGACGATCTCCTCCACGATCTTCCCGTCCGGGTCGGGCTCGACGCGAGCGCCCTCCGCCTTCGCGGCGAGCGAGATCGTCTCGCGTTCGTACGGCGAATACGTCGCCTCGTCGGCGCGCGCCACGAGGGGGGCGAGCCACACGAGGGAGGCGAGCGAGAGGCCGATCGGCTTCTTCGACACGAACGCTGCGTCGCTCAGCCGAGGATCTCGGTCAGCGGACCCGTGACGTACTCGGAAGCGCCGAACGTGGTGACGTCCACCGCGCCCATGGCCTGCGCGAGGGTGACGAAGAGATCGTTGTGCGTGCGGTTGTTCTCGAAGTCGACGTGGACGCCGCCCTGGAGCGCGCCGCCCATGTCCCCGAGCAAGACATACGGCATGTCGTCGAACCGGTGCGTCGGGCCCTCCGAGATCTCGCTGACCCAGAGGATGGCCGTGTTGTCGAGGACGGTGGTGCCGTCCTCCTCCTGGTACTCGGCGAGGCGCTCCGCGAGGTACGCCATCTGCGAGGAGAACCACGCGTTGATCGACGAGAGCGCCGACTGCGCGAGCTGCTGCGTGGGGTCGGGGCTCGGCTCGTCCGAGCCGACCGACAGGTGCGAGAGGCCGTGGTGGTAGTCGTCCGCCAGCTGGTCCCAGGGCGCGTCCACGAAGCTGTTGAAGACGGTGCCGGCCTGCGCGGTCGCCCACTGCAGCGTGCCCACGCGGGTGATGTCGCAGGCGAACGCGGCCGCGAGCAGATCCATCTGCGCCTTCCCGATCGCGGGGAGGTTGTCGTTCTGGAGCAGCTCCGAGTCGGTGAAGACCGGCTCGGACGGCTTGCCGCAGACGGCGCCCACCGCGAGCCTGTCCTCGAGCTCGCGTAGGAGCTCGAGGTGTTTGTCGAGGCGCGCCTGGTCGTCTTTGCCCAGCCGCCCCTGGATGGACGCGAAGTCGCCCTGCACGAAGTCGAGCACGCTCTTGCGGCGATCGATGGCCGCCTGGAGCTCCGCCTTGGCCGCCTCGTCGTCGGGGACGTTGGCGAAGAGGCGCTGGAAGGCGTTGCGCGGATCGTCGTCGGAGGCGATGGCGTTCGTCGAGCCGCCTCCTTCGCCGTAGCTCATGTAGCTGTAGAAGTTGCCGTAGTCCTTCTGGGACTGGATCCCGAGCTCGATGCTCGGCAGCTGGCCCGGGTCGGCGACACGCGAGGCGATGAGCTGATCGATGCTGATGCCCGCGCCCCAGCCGACGTCGCCGAACTCGGTCGGGACGACCTCCGTGAAGGCGCGCCCGGTGAGCATGCTCGTCATGCCGACGGCGTGGCCGTTGCCCGGCGTGTCCTGGGCGCAGGCCATCCGCAAACCTGACGGCACCGTCAGCTTGGGTCGGAGCAGCGGGGTGTCGAGCGGCGCGAGGATGGGCGGCACCGCGAACCCGGCGCCGGTGGTCGTCGGGCGCCAGTTCTTGAGCACCGTGCCGTTGCTCGAATACATGATGATGAGCCGCTTCGGAGGCGTGCCCTCGGCGGCGCGGGTCGGCTTGACGAGGCTCTCGAGGAACGGCAGGCCGAGGAGCAGCCCGCCGGCCCCGCGGAGCACGGCGCGCCGTCCCGGCTTGCCGCGCGGGCGGAACCGCCGCGAGCGGAGCGCCACGGCAGGATCTGGCGCGCCGGTCCGGACGATGCCGTCTTCGTGTCTGCTCATTGGGCGCCTCCTTCGGCCTTGCGATAGAGGAATGCGTCGGTCTGGGTGAGCGCCACCAAGAGCTCCTTCATGTCGCCGTCGGTCTCTGCGAAGCGCAGCTCGACGTCGTCCACCGTGCAGGCATCTTCGGTCGTCGCGTCGCGGCCGAACGCGTACCGGAACCAGTGGGTGACCATGCAGGCACGCGCCTCCTCGCTGGTCGCCATTCGATCGATCAGCTCGGTGTGGCCGGCGAACGGCCCAGCCGCGTCCGTTCCGACGAGCTGCCCCGAGGTGTCGATCGAGAGTCCGTGCTCGTCGTCGCGCCAGCGACCGAGCTCGTCGAAATGGTCGAGCGCGAAGCCGGGCGGGTTGATCACGGCGTGGCAAGACTTGCAGGGCTCGACGCTCGTCTTCGTCTCGAGCTGCTCGCGCGCGGTCGCCATGGGATCGATCGGCGGAAGCGAGGTGTCCGCGTTGCAGGGCGGGGGCGGCGGCGGCGAGCACATGACCTGCTCGAGCAGGAACTTGCCGCGCCGGACGATCGACGGCTGCCCCGGGTGGGCCAGGAGCGCGAGGGGCGCCCCGCGCGTGAGGATGCCCGGGTACCGCTCGGGGTCGAGCTCCACCCGGACGAGGTCGGTCGATCCGGGCGCGTCGAGCCCGTAGAACGTCGCCAGCTCGTCGTTGAGGAACGTGGCGGGAGAGGTGAAGAGCGTCTCGAGCCGGCCGTCCTGCCGGCGCACGACGTCGTCCGCGAAGAGCCCCAGCTCCTCCCGCTGCAGGCCCGCGATCTCGGGCGAATACGGATCGCCACGCTCGATCTTGTCGAGGTCGCGCGCCCCCGACCACTGCTCGAAGAAGTTCCGGATCGCGCGCGCGCCGCGCTCGTCCTGGAGCATGCGCTCGGCTTGAGCGCGGATCCCCGCGCTGTCCGAGAGGGCGCCGCTCTCGGCTGCGGCGAACAGCTCCTCGTCGGGCATCGAGCCCCAGAACAGGTAGGAGAGGCGCGAGGCGACCTCGTAGTCCGTGAGGCGGACGACACCCTCGGCCGTCGGGTCGGGCATGCCGAGCTCGATGCGATAGAGGAAATGCGGCGACTGCAACACGGCGCTCACCAGCATCTCCACCGCCAGCGCGGGGGTCTGCGTCGCGCGGGTGGACTGGAAGAAGGCGATGAAGCGGCTGCGCTCGTCCGCCGTGAGCGGGCGCCGAAAGGCGCGACGACCGAAGCGATCGACGAACGCCGTCACGCAGGCCTCCTCGGCCGCGCCGGCGGGGTCACAGCCGAGCAGCCCCGGCAGGTCGGCAGCGGCGGTGCGCGCGAGCTGGTTCGCGGCGGCCTCGTATTGCTCGACCACGACCGCGCTCAGCGTCGCGCCGAGCGCGCCGTTGTCGAACCCGAACTGGATGGCCTCGGGGACGAACGATCTGGCGGGCTGCGACGTGTCGCCGAGCAGGTCGTGGACGGTCTGATCGTACTCCCACCGGGTGAGGCGGCGCAGGGGGCTGGGCCCGGGCGAGACGGCCGCGCAGGCCTCGTTCACCGGCGGCGCGGGCGCGTCGCCGTCGCCGATCTGTCCGGTGCACGAGGCGAGGAGCAGCAGACACCCCGCTGAGCCGACGAGCCGCATGGTCCGAGCTTACCGTGAGGCGTCGCCGCCACGAAGCCAGATCTGGCCGGCGCGCCCCCCGCATCGCTCACTCGAAACGAATCAAGCCTCGCGGTAATACACGCACTTGGAGCCTCGATGACCGCCGCGCCCGTCTCGACCCGATGGCCGCCGACCAACCTCGCGTCGGAGCGGACGACGTTCGTCGGGCGCGAGCGCGATCTCGAGGCGCTCGAGGCGCTCGTCACCTCGGGCGAGCGGCTCATCACGCTGCTGGGCCCCGGCGGCGCCGGCAAGACTCGCCTCGCCCGCCAGCTCGGGGCGCGGCTCTTGAAGGACCCGCGTGGCCCGGTCCGGAGCGTATGGTTCTGCGACCTCGCCGAGGCACGCTCGGAGGTCGAGCTCCTGGCCGCCGTCGGCTCGGCGCTCCACGTCCCGCTCGTCAGCGCGCGCTCGGACACGTCGGATCCGATCGCCCACGCGCTCGCCGCCCGCCAGCCGCTCCTGCTCATCCTCGACAACTTCGAGCAGCTCGTCGAGCACGCGGCGCGAACGGTGGGAGCCTGGCACGCGAAGGCCGCGGGCGTCGTCTTCCTCCTGACCTCACGCGTCAGGCTCCGGCTCGAGGGCGAGACACAGGTCGACGTCGGCCCGCTGTCCGAAGCGGACGCGCTCGCGCTCTTCGAGGAGCGCGCGCGCAAGGTCGTGCCTTCGTTCCGCGTGAGCCAGGACGAAGCCTCCTCGCGAGAGCTCGTCCGCCGCCTGGATCTGAGCCCGCTCGCGATCGAGCTGGCCGCCGCGCGCGTGAAGGTCCTGCCGCCGGGCAAGCTCCTCGGGCGGCTGGCCGCGCGCCTCGATCTCCTCAAGAGCGGCAACCGCGACGTGCTCCCGCGGCACGCCACGCTCCGCAGCGCGCTCGACGGCTCGTGGGAGCTCCTGGAGGCCTGGGAGCGGCGGGCGCTCGCGCAGTGCTCCGTGTTCCACGGCGGCTTCACCCTCGAGGCGGCAGAGGCGGTGCTCCGCGCCGAGTCCGACGCCGAGCCGGAGGTGGTCGACGTGCTCGAGGCGCTCGTCGAAAAGTCGCTCCTCGTCCGCGACGAGGAGCGACACGACGGCGACGTGCGCTTCCGGCTCTCGGAGAGCGTCCGGGACTACGCGGCCGAGCAGCTGGCCGAGCTGAGCCCGGGCGCGGTCATCGACGCGGCGGACCGACACGCGGCCTTTTACCTGGCCGAGATCGAGGCGCACACGACGGAGGCGCTGGTCCCCTGGGCTGCGGTGGCCGACCGCCGCGCCATCCAGGAGATCGACAACCTCATGGCGATCGTGCGGCGCGCCGAGGGTCGCGATCCGGCCTCGCTCGTGCGCGCGGCCCTCTGCATCGACGCGCTGCTCCACGCTCGCGGGCCCGCCGAGGCGCAGCGGAGCGTGCTCGATCGCGCGCTCTCCGTCGCAAACGATCCGAGCGTCCCGGCCGAGGCGCGGGTGAGGCTCTTCACGGTCTCGGCGGACGCGCGGAGGCTCCACGGCCAGCTCGGCGCCGCGCGAGCGGACGCGGCGACCGCGGCCGCCGCCGCGAAGGCTGCGGGGACCAGCGCGCGATCCCTCGTGGACGTCGTGCTCGCCGAGATCGAGCTCGACGCGGGCCGCCTCGCCGAGGCGCGGCTCGCGGCCGAGAGCGCCCTCGCGCTGGCGCGCGCCAGCGCCGACCCTCGGACCGAGGTCGTCGCGCTGCACACGCTCGTGCGCGCCCACGTCGACGCCGACGCGCTGGAAGAGGCGCGGCTCCGGAGCGACGAGGCGCTCCCGCTCGCGCGATCCCTCGGCTTGCCGCTCATCGAGAGCCGGATCGAGAAGCTCCTCGGCGTCGTCGCGGCCCGGGGCGCCCACCTCACCAAGGCGGAGCAACACTACGCGGCCGCCTACGCGCTCGCGCGGGAGCTCGGCGACACCCACCTCGAGGCGACCTCGCTCCACAACCTGGCCGACGTCCAGGCCAGGCGCGGCGATCTCGACGGCGCCCTCGCGCGCTTCGGTCAGGTGCTGGAGCTCGCCGCCGGCACGGGGTTCCGCCGCGGCGAGGGCGTCGCCAAGAACCACATCGGCCTCATCGAGCACGAGCGCGGCAACCTGGACGCAGCGCGCGCCGCGCACGCCGCCGGGAACGCGATCCACCGCGAGATGGGCAACGTCCGGTCCGAGGCCTTCGGGCTGGAGGAGTCCGGGCTCCTCGCGCTGGAGGAGCGACGATACGATGACGCCATCGTCATGCTCGAACGCTCCATCGACCTGGCCCGCGCCACGGGCCTGGGCGCGGTCTCTGCCGGGAGCGCTGCTTGCCTGGCCGCGGTGCACGCCGAGCGCGGCAGCCTGGCGGAGGCGCGCACCCAGCTCGACCTCGCGGCTGCCGCCGCGCGCGCCGTCGGCCGGCCGGAGCCCAGCGGCTTCGTGGCGTTGCACGAGGGCATCGTCCTCGCGGCCGAGGCGCGCGCCGCGCGAGCCTCGGGGGATCTCGAGCGCGCGAGCGAGCGCCTCGCCGCCGCGCGCCGCGCCTTCGACGAGGGCGCGGCGGTCGCGTCGCACTCGGCCCGGTGCCGCGTCACCCGCCGCCTGCTCGATCGTGCGATCGCGGGCGCCGCGGAGGCGCCGGCCGGCACGGGGAGCGAGGGCGCGCGCGCGCTCGTGGTCGGGGAGGACGGCCGGTGGTTCCGCCTGCCGGGCGCCGAGCCGGTCGATCTCTCCACGCGAAAGTCGCTCCGGCTGATGCTCGCGCGCCTCGCGCAGAGCCGACTCGAGACCCCCGGGGAGGCGCTCGACCTCGAGCGCCTCTTCGAGGCAGGCTGGCCAGGCGAGCGGATCGCCCCCACGGCCGCCTTCCGCCGGGTCTACACCGCCATCGGAACCCTGCGCGATCTGGGCCTGCGCGACGTGCTCATCCGCCGAGACGACGGGTATCTCTTGTCCCCCGCCCTGCCGCTCTTGAAAAAGTTTGGAACGCCTTGACGGGCACGGGGGGCATTCCGCCTCTAGAAAGCACGCAGCCCACCGGCTGCTCTTCCCTGGAGACTCGTATGCGGCAAAAGCTCGGCCTTACCCTCGCCACCCTGATCGTCGCCTCCGGCTTCTTCCCGAGCTGCAGCGACGACGAGCAGACCTGCGATCCCAGCTGCGAGACCAGCGGCACCGGAGCCTCCGGCACCGGCGGCGCCCCGACCACGTCGGCCACGACCACCTCGGGCTCGACGACGACGGGCACGACCGGCACCGGCGGCACCGGCGGAGCCGGCGGCGGCCCGCCCGAGGAGTGGATCACGCCGGCGTGCGCGACCATCACGGGAACGGCCGCGGTCACCTTCACGGCGGACGAGGGCGAGACGCTGACGCCCGCCACGACCCAGCTCTCGGGCGTCGGGTACACCGGTCTCGCCGCGCTCGACACGCCGAACACGCTCTTGGCCGAGCACAAGGGCGCGCTCCTCCGATCCGAGGACGCGGGCTGCACCTGGACGCAGATCGCGACCCTGCAGGGTGGCATCTTCCGCATCACCGCCGCCCCGGGCGGCCGCGCCTACGCCTGGGTCGACAACGGCAGCGCCCTCTACCGGGTCGATCCGGACGGCTCGACGACGCTCCTCACGCCGTCCGCGACGAACATCGTCGGCCTGGGTGTGGACCCGGCGGACGGGATGCACCTCCGGGTCGGCGACGCCACCGGGGCCGTCTCCGACTCCGACGACGGCGGCGTGACCTGGACCAAGCAGGGCTTCCCGGCCCCGACCGGTAAGCTCAGCATCGGCTACCGGATGGCGTTCGACCCGAACGACCTCGACCACATCCTGTTCGGTCAGTCGACGATGGGCGCCCACGTGACCACGGACGGCGCGGCCACGTGGACCGCGAGCACCGGCCTCGGCGCCAACGCAAACACCTTCTCCCTGGCCGTCTCCCCGGCGGACAGCCAGATCGTGTGGGTCGAGAGCCTCGAGCTCGGCCCGGACCTGCGGCACATCTACCGGTCGGAGGACGGCGGCGAGACCTTCTCGTCGGTCGTGACGGAGTCGGCCGAGGTGGACCTCATCAACGGGACGCTCATCGTCCCACACGCCACCGACAAAGACGTCCTCTACTTCGTCTTCGGCACCTACTTCCAGGGCTACGGAACCGATCTCTTCCGCTACGACCACGGCGACGCCGCGGTCACCAAGACACACAACGACAACCACGACATCTCCGAGATCGTGGCCTCTCCCGCCGACGCCGGGCTCCTCTATCTGGGCCTCGTCGTCGAACAGATTTGACCTCGGACCTCCCCGCCCCGAACGTTGGAGCACCAACATGCATGAGCACGCTCTTTCCTGGCGCTCGTTCCTCGTCCTGACGCTCGCGGCGGGGGCGACGGCGCTCGCCGCTTGCGACGACGACCCGAGCGGGACGGGCGCGGGCGGCGGCGGGACGACCACCTCCACCGCGACGACCTCCTCCACGACCGGCACCGCAGGGACCGGCGGCGGCGGAGGCGACATGGGGCTGTCGGACGAGGTGGAGCGGTGCCTCTTCGTGAACGCGTGCGAAGCGGACGGCGGCAGCCCGATGGGGATGCAGGCGTGCCTCGGGCACTTTTACGAAAAGCAGTGGCGCTGGGCGAGCTCGGGGTCCTTCCGTCTCCAGATGGAGGCGATGGATTGCCGGCTCGCCGCGACGGACTGCGCGGCGGTGCGGGCGTGTGACGCGACCCCAGCGGACTTCGACACCGCCTGCGCGGAGGCGGCGGGGCAGACGCTCTGCGTCGATGACACCTGGGTCATCTGCGACGCGGAGGGCCACGCGTCCGATGCGTTCGACTGCTCGGCCGCCGGGCAGTCGTGCAACGTCGACGTGTGGGCCGGCTGCGGCACCGAAGCATGTACGTTCGGCTCGCCGAGCTCGTGTGACCCGGACGACCCGAACGTCCTCGTCCTCTGCTCGCCCGCCGGCTTCATCGATCGCGTGGACTGCTCGCGCGAGAACAACTTCGTCCTGATCAACTCGCCCGACGGCGAGCTCCGCGCGACGATCGCGGGGGAGACCTGCGGGGACGATCCGATGCTCGGATCGAAGGGCTGCATCGGGACCGGCGCGCCCTGCGACTTCTTCTCGCAGGAGTGCCAGGAAGACACCCTCGTCACCTGCGCGGGCGGGGCGCTCGCGAGCCGCGACTGCGCCGCGCAGGAGCCGCCGGGACAGTCGTGTGGGTACGTGCCAGAGGGTCCGTTCGCCGGCGGCGCAGCCTGCGGCGTGGTCGAGTCGGCGTGTGATCCTGCCGCGGCCGACTCCTGCGAGAGCGGCGCGATCTCGTTCTGCGCCCAGGGCCTCGCGCAGACGGTCTCCTGCGCCGACGCCGGCTTCGCCGGGTGCGCCGAGGGGACCGCCAACGGCAAGACGATCGCCTACTGCACGATGTGAGCGACGCTCACTTCTTCTTGGCGCTCTTGGCGACCGCGCGCATGCGGTTGTTCTTCGGGTTGTGCTCGACCTCTGCGAGGCCGAGCGCCTCGAGGACAGGCGGCACGTAGACGCCGAATCGACCGCGCAGGCCCTTCTTCAGCCCGTACCAACCCTCCACGGGATTCGTCTCCGACCGCCCCCACGCCTCCACCGTGCCCTCGGCCGCCGGCTTCTGCTCGTCTGCGCCGCCGAGCGGCATCCAGTCGCCGTGTTTCTCGAGCATCGCGCGGAGGTCATCGATGCAGCGCAGGTGGTACCGGAGCTGGGTCTTGCCGACCTGGACCACGAGCGCCGGCGGGTCGGCCTCCTCGTCGCGGTAGGCCTCGAACTCGGCGGTGCCCGGCGGGGTCTTGAGCTTCCAGGGGTTGGCCTTCGTTCCTTCGGTCATCTTGCTCATGGGGTTCTCTTCCTCGAACGTGGGCTCGACGAGCGGGCGGGCCGAAAGGATTCGGTCAGGCGCACTTTTCCGGAGCTCATTTTCCGACGAGCGTCTGGAGGTACGCGTCGACCTCCGAGCTGTCGACGTAAGACGTCACCGTCTGCTCCTGGGTCAGCGTCTCGGGGCACTCCGGGAGCGGAGCGCGGAAGAAGCGGCTGCCGACGACCTTGCCGGTGCGGCGTTCGTAGATTGTGTACTTCTGGTCGTTCATCTCGCGACCGATCGAGACGATGACCCCCGTGACCGAGTTGCGGTACGTCCCACAGGAGCTCGTGCGCGTGATGAAATCCGAGTCCGCGACAAGGTCGATGGCCTTGGGCCCCGGCCCGTCGCCGTAGAGCTTGAACGTGCTCCCGGTGATGTCGACGATGGCGCGCGGCTTGGGCGGGGCCTCGTCGCCCTTGCCGAAGGAGACGGGGCCCTTCATCGCGCCCTTCAGCTTGAGCCCGAGGGCCTTGCCGATCTCCGCCCCGTAGAGCTGCAGCTCTCCCGTCAGCTTCGTGCCGTCGGCGTAGGTGAGCACGACCGGCACCTTCGCGTTTGCGCTCGCCAGCTCCGAGGCCTTTTTCTTCTCGAGGAGCGCGACGACGTCGAGCGGAGTCTGCTGGGCCGCCGCGCCGGTCACGGTGATCTCCTGCGAGCCGACGGTCACCTTTGTCCCCTTCTCCCCGTCGACCTTGATGGAGCCGTCCTTCACCTCGACGCTGCCCTGGCGCCCCGTGACCCAGAGCCGAGACCCCGAGCCGGTGAGCTTCGGCGGCATCTTCACCTTCACGGTGAGATCGTAGAGGCCGCGAAAGCCTTCGGCGTTGATCGACAGCTTGAGCTCCGACTCGCCCGCGGGCAGGGCGTTCGCGTCGAGCTTGATCTTGAGGACGCCCTCCTCTACCTCGGCGGGCGCGAGCGGCGTGAGCGATTGGCCGGCGCTCGTCACGTAGACCGAGACGGGTCCCTTCGTCTCGCTCTCGAGCTTGAGGGTGAGCGTCAGGGTCTTTCCGTCCTTCGAGAGCTTCTCCTTCTCGAAGGACGCGGCGACCTGCGGGAGATCCGCGTAGCTCCGCCGGCCCACGTAGCGGTAGCCGACCCACCCCACGACCGCGAGGCAACCGATGACCACGGCCGCGATCGCGCCCGCCTGTGATTTGGGTCGAGCGGGTTGCGGGCGCATCCCCGGCGCGACCATCCCCGGCGCCATCATCCCCAGCATCTGCCCGTGTTGGGGCTGGCCGAGCTGGCTCGGCGCCTGGTGCTGCTGCCCGTGAGGCATTCCCTGCGGGGCCATCCCCTGGGCCTGCGGCAACGCGCGCTGGAACGCGGGCACCTGGTCGATGCGAAGCCACGCGGACGACCCCTGCGGGGCGAACACCGCTGTGGGCCGGATCTGGCCCGCTGCGAGCAAGCCCACGATCTGCGCCTCGGGCATCGGCCCTTGCGGACCGTTCCCGTCGTTCACGTACCAAAGAGTTGCCTGCATAGCCCCGCAGGCCGAGCCTATCAGCGAAACCGAAGCGAAGAAAAAGCCGAACCGGTCACGGGCAGACGGGGTCCGCCGCGGCCGCGATCTCCGGCAGGAGCTCGGCGTAGTCGTCGACGCGGCGCGCGTTCCACATGTCGTCCGTGAACTGGTACATGATGCGCTGCTCGAGCGGGAGGATGGCGCCGTTGTCGTACGCCTCCGCGTCGGTGATGGTGTTCCCGAACGCCCACGCGGGCACGAGACCGCGCGCGGCGAGCATCGCGAGCTCGCCGGTCTTGTAGGTGACGGCCGAGGATCCGGTCGCGCCCGTCAGCGAGAGCGACGTGTGGACGAGGCCGGGTGGGAAGCCATGCACGTCGATGAACTCACGCGTGCGACCGACGAGGAAGTGGGGCCGCGCCGTCATGTAGAAGATGCGGTAGCCCTTGTCCGCGAGCGCGTTCAGCACCTCCGGCGCGCTCGGGTTCGCGTCCGGGATGGCGCCGGTGAGGAGCGCCGTGAACTCCTCGTTTTCGCTCGTGGTGAGCGTGCCATCCACGTCGGTGACGATGATCGGCGTCCCCGGCTGGACGATGTCGATGAAGACGTCCGCCGTGGAGAGGTCGCCCGCGACGACCATCAGGAAGCGGTGCCGACCTTCGCCGAGCGCAAGGTTGGAGGGCGCCTGGAAGAAGACCCAGCCGCCGGTGTCTTCCACGCCCTCGACAGTCGGGTGCTCGCCGTCGTCGGTCGTTCGCGCCGTCCCGAGGAGCTCCCAGTCCGCGCCGCAGTCGCGGTTCAGGTAGATGTCGACGTCCTCGTCCTGGATGTCGTCGTCGAGCACGCCGTAGGCAAACTTCGCCATGACCCAGATGTCGTCGCCGGGGTTGTAGATCATGTCCCGACCGCGGTGGTTGGCGAAGCCTGTCGCCGCGGTGATCTGGTTCGTGGTGTGGATCCAGTCGCGCTCCGGTCCGACGTCGGGCAGCGCGCCGTCACACGTCGGGACTGGCGGGCACGTTCCGCCCGAGCCGCCGGTTCCGCCGGTGCCTGTCGTCGACTGCCCCGACGTGGTCGTGGAGGTCGTCGTCTGCTGACCGCTCGTGGTGCTGCCCGCGCCGGACGCGCCCGCGCCACCTCCACCGTCATCGTCGGTAGGCGACGAGTCGTCCGAGCAACCGAGCGCAGCGACGAAGAGCCCCAACCACGCGAGACGAGTCGTGCGACGACCAACAAGCATGGCGTATCGTCGCATGAAACCGCCCGGGCTCGAGAGCCCGCGCGATCAGTTCGCGGGGTGCTTGCCCTTGGGAGCGGGCTTCTTCTTCGGCTTGGGCGCGGGCTTCTTCGGCTGCGCCTTGCTGGGCTGCGCCTTCGCGGGCGCACCGCCGCCGCTCGGCGGCGCCTGGTCGGTTGCGGCCTCGCTCGGCGGATAGCTCGCGACGGCGTTGATCGTGTACTTGAGGTGCTGGTGCGGGATGCGATCCCAATCCGGCGTGGGGAGGCCACGCTCGACGCAACGAATGAGCTCTTTCCGGCGGCTCTTCGAGAGCGTGGTCGACTTGCCCAGAAACAGGTTCGTGCGCTTCTTGCCGAAGTGGAACTCGAGCACGTACGAGACCACGTAGCCGTTCTTCGACGGCGGCGCGCAAGCCGCGCTGTCCTTGATGGCGCGCGTGAGGCCGTCTTCGAAGAAGCGGATGCCGTCGCAGCGCTCGGTGGGCGTGCGGCCCGGGCCCGGGTCCTGGCACTTGAGCGTCTTGACCGGCGCGACCTCGACCTTGATCTCGGCGCCGGGGGCTCCGCCTTGCATCGTGCCGGTCGCGCTCGGGAGCGGCCCCCCGACCATCGGCGTGGGCACCGGGGGCGCCTGGCTCGACGTGGCCGCGTCGGCCGACGGGATGTTTGCCGGCTGCGGGCGGCGCCAGAGGTAGAGCGGGATCGCCACGAGGACGAGCGCTGCGACGAGCGCCAGGATGATCTGCACGCGCACGGGGCGCTCACCGCCGCCGCGACCGAGGTAGCGGTACGGGGCGCCTGACTGCGGCGGCGTGGAGCGGAGCGGCGGCCTCATCCTCGTCTTCGATCGCGGAACTCCGATTAGCCGACCGCGTGGGCAAATAAAAGCCTACTTTTTTTTCGAGCGGGCTTTGCGCTCAGGACTCAGTCGAGCAGCGTGCGGCCCGGCCGCCCCGGCTCACCCTTGATGAGCGCGGCGGCGAGCTCGAGCGTGTCGGGCACGATGCCCTGAACCTGCGCGACGACCTGCTCCACGATGTGGCGGGCCTCTTCCAGGCTCGGGCCGACCATCGAGACGACGAACTTGAGCGGCCCGGTGCGACCTGCGACGACCGGCGTGAGGCTGAGCATGAGCGTCTCGGTCAGCTCGACGACGCGCTGTGCGGCCTTTCGAAGCGCGAGCATCTCCAGGATTGTCGGGCGGTCGCTCACGTGTCGGTTGGGGCCGCGGAGCTCGTAACGCGCGAGGTGGAACGGAAGCTCGGCCCAGTCGGCGAACGAGGCCTCCTCGTCGATTGACTTGAGGAGGTTCTCCCGAATGAGGAGGCCGGTGAGGCCGTCGCGCTTGGCGAGGTATTGCCGCGACCGCCGGTGATGCGGACTGTCCGGCCCGAAGCTCACGAGCTTGACGCGGAGCTCCCCCACCTGGCCTTCGCCGCCGTGGATGAGCGTGACCTGCGATTTGCGGTCGTAGCTGTGGTCCGCGTAGCTGCCGTTCGTCGAGCCGAGATCGTCGATGATCCACGTGCCCGACTGCCAGCGGATGGTCGCGTGTGAGCCGCTCACCGTGGCTTCGCTGACGACCATGTCCTGGTCGCCGCGGCGCCCGATCGTGAGCTGCGGCTTGTTGAGCTGGAGGAGCTGCCCCACCATCTCGGGCGCGTTCGAGGCGTAGGTGACGAGGAGGTTCTGCGCCTCGGGCGAAAACGTCTGCGTCTGCGCTCGCCCCGGAGGCGGGCCTGGATCCAGGCGCGGCCGCGGCAGCTGGATGGGGCTCGTCGTCAGCTGCGCGGGGTTGAAGAACCGCATGTGCCGCGCCTGCGGCCGCATGCTCGGGTCCTCGCTCATACCGCGGAAGATCTGCTTGATCTCGTCCATCGAGAGGCCGCTCGGGACGTCGAACATGATCTGCTGTTTCATGGTCTTCGACCGAGGCTTCGCGCCCGGATCGGGGACCTTGCACGTCCACATTTCCCAGAGCGTCAGCGCCATCGCGTAGACGTCGTCGTCCTCGCTGGCGCCGCCGTTGCGCAAGCGCTCGGGCGACATGTAGTTCGGCGTGCCGCCGTCCGGCGGCGCGCCGGGGCGCCGTGCCGAGACGCGGGCGCGCTCCTGCGCGAAGCCGAAGTCGAGGATGACGGCCTTGCCGTCCGAGATCATGACGTTGCCTGGCTTGAGATCGCCGTGCACGAGCCCCTGCTCGTGGATGGCGGCCAGGCCCGCCGCGACCTGCGACGCGATCTGACGGAACTCGTCCGAGGTGTAGCCGCCCTGGGCTTTCTTTCGACGAATGTGCGTGTGGAGCGTCTGGCCGGGGATGTGCTCCATCACCAGGATGGGGCCCCACGGGCTCGGCGCGAGATCGTGCACACGACAGACGTTCGGGTGGCTGACCTGGCGGGCGAGCAAGAGCTCTTGCCGCAGGGCCTCGTCGTCGCCGGGCATGCGCGACTCTTCGCGGACCACCTTCAGCGCGACGGGCTGCTGCGTCGATCGGTCGAAGGCGAGGAAGACTTCACCCATGCCTCCTTTGCCGAGACTCTGGCGGACGTCGTACCGGTCGGCGATGACGGTCGCGGGGGCGATCGGGGGCGGCTTGCTCACGGGCGGTAGCGCGGAAGTTTCGGCGACGATGGGGAAAAGGAACGGCGCCAAGAGAATCGTTCATGTGGAGGCGCTTGGCAACCGACTCTGTAGGTCCAACGTCCGGAAAGCCCACAGACGCTCCCTGAGGCGGAGGTTGACGCGGGCTCGACGCAGGAGGATGCGGCTCGGTGCGTGAAGCGGGCTCTCGCAAGGGAGCCCAAGGGAAGCCGGTGAAACCCCTCGCGGGGCCAGTCCGGCGCGGCCCCCGCCACTGTAACCGGGGACGAAGCGGCAACGACCACTGGGGTCTCAGGGCCCTGGGAAGGCGCCGCCGAGGTTGATCCGGGAGCCAGGAGACCGGCTTCGCGTCGATTCCACGACCGCGCGGTCGGGAGTCGCCACCCAACAACGTGTTTCCACGGGGTGTGGACGACGCGGCTCGAAGGTCTTCGCCTTTTGGTCTTGTCGCTGCCCCCGGGGATCCACACACGGGCGCGGTGAGGCGCCCGAAGGATCGGCGAAGACATGCGAAAAGAAGCGATTTGGCTCGGGGCTTTTTGTCTGCTGGGGCTGGCGATCGCGCCGGCGTGCACCGACGAAGGAGAAGACGACGTCGGCACCGGAGGCTCCACGGCGTCGGTCACGACCGGCTCGGGCGGCGCGACGACGACCACGTCGTCGAGCGGCAGCACGACGACCGGAGGCGATGGCGGCGGCGGCGGCGGCGGCGGCCCGACATGCCTGCCGCGCGGCGCGACGAGCGCCTATTTCGCGATCGACGACGCATCGCTCTGCGCCGTCGAGAAGTGGTCCGCGGCGGACCTGACGCTCGATCCGTACGGCATCACGCCCACGTGGGGCTCACACGGCGGTCCGCTCACGTTCGAGGGGAGCGCGACACAAGCGACCTTCTCGCGCTGGACGCTCGGCATGGCCGGCGCCCTCACCGCGAGCGACGAGAGCGTGAACGTCACCGTGCCCGCGGGCGCGTTCTGGGGCTCGCAGGCGCTCGACGTGGGCTCGTCGCTCACCGTCGCTTCGTGGACGGGCATGAGCTTCTCGACCGAAGGCGGCTTCGTCGTGAAGACCGGCGCGAACGCGCACCAGGAGGACGCGATCGGCGTCTTCGGCCTCGCCACGACGCAGGGACGGCTGCTCTTCACGGGGCTCTCCCCCGCAGGTGTCGCAGCGGCAGGTGATGCCGGTCTCTACGCGGCGCTGGTCACCACCTCCGCGCTGACCGACGATGGCACGGTCGCGACATGGGGGCTGGCGACGGGCCCCGTGGTCACCGACACCGAAGGCAACGTGTTCGCCGTGAACACGGACTACGTCGCAGCCAACCAGGAGATCCGCGCGTTCGCCGCCGCGGATATCGCGCCGGGTAGCCCCGCCACCGAGGGCGTGACGCTCGCAACGCTGCCCGATTTCGGCGACGCGATGGCGGTGCTCGGGCCTTCCGACGACGCGCCGGGTCTGGTCCTGCTCCAACCGAACGACGGCGCGACGTTTGCGCACCTGGACGTCGTCGGCGTGCCGTTCACCATCGAAGCGGGCGCGATCGCGGCGAGCGGCACGCCGAGCACCGTCCTCACGCTCGCCGCGGCCGACACGAACCTGACCCTGATGACCGACGACGACGGTCGGCTCTGGGTCGGAGCCGCAAACGCCGAAGGTGGCTCCGGAGCCGTCTTCTTCGTGATCGACCGAGTCCCCTGACGACTTGCCGAAGTGGACGGGCGACCGTTGGTGCGGGTCGCGGATAGTGCTACCGCGCTCGCACCGATGTCGTATCTGACCCTGGACGCAGACCGCCTCGTACGCGACTCCGTGGACGCGTACCTGGACGGGCGGCTGCGTCCGGAGACCGGCGGGGACGTCGTGTACACGACGCGCAACAACAAATACCGCGTCGTCGACGGCGAGGTGACCGAGGCGAGCGACACGAGCCTCATCGCGGCGGAGCTCGTGGGTTGGCTCGCCGAAGAGCTAGGCCAGCCACACGTGGAGCCACGATGGAGGCCCTACGCGCGCGCCATCTTCGTCGAGCGCCGGTCGCGCCACGTCGTGGTGACTTCGCGGACGCTCACGCGCACCGTCGTCTCCGGCGACGTGCCGCCGCCGCCTGCCCGGGCGCGCAAGGCGAGCATCATCCCGCCGAGCCCGCCCATCCCGGTGCTCCGCACCACGCCGCAGCCGGGAGACGGCTCCCCCACCCCGTTCATCGTGCCCGAGACGGTCAAGGCGACGGCCCTCGTCATCTCCGAGAACGAGAAGCCGACCTCGCGCCCGCCGCCGATGGAAGACAGGACCGTCACGGCGGATCGCTCCTCCTACGAGGACTTGCTCGAGGCCTCGCGGACGCCGGACTGGTCGGACAACTCGCAGACGATACCCCGCGCCGCCAAGCTGCCGACCTCGACGGAGAAGACCACGGAGCAATCCTTCGAGAGCCTCAGCGACGACGACATCATCGAGGACGACGAATGACGACACCGTACGGCGATCCGTTCCTCCGCCCGATCGATCACTTCGCCGGCGCGCGCTCGGCGCCGCGCCCCGAGGACCGGCTCCGCGCCGTGCGGACGAGCGCGGAGCGCCTGCGCGAGGAGCTCCTCTCCGCGCCGCCCGTCTCGTTTTTCCGCTCGGCGGCGCTCCGGCGCGTCCCCTACCCGACGCGCTACGGCCTGCGGGACGCGTGCTCGGTCCCCACGCCGTTCATTCACATCGTGAACCGGCTCTTCATCGTGCAGCTGCCGGCAGGACCGGGCCGAGAGAAGAAGACCGTCCTCTACTCCCCGAGCGACATCCACGCGAACGGAGAGACGCCCTTCTTCAAGCGTCTGACCACGAGCATGGGCCCGCTCGCCAAGCTGGGTGAGCCCATCCTGTCGCCCATCCACGCGACGGTCGAGGAGCGCCTGGCGGAGGTCGGCATCGCGCCCGAGAAGGTCGACTACATCAGCTACGACCACCTCCACACGCAGGACCTCCGCAAGTGGCTCGGCGCCGGCGGGGACGCCGGCTACTTCCCCAACGCGAAGCTCCTCGTCATGCGGCAGGAGTGGGAGAGCACCCACGGGCTCTTGCCGACGCAGGCCCAGTGGTATTGCCCACACGGGACCGACGGCGTCGATCCGAGCCGCGTCGTCCTGCTCGACGGGGACGTGATGTTGGGCGACTCGGCGGCGATCGTCCACACGCCCGGACACACCGAGGGAAACCACTCGTTCGTCACCCGCACCTCCGCCGGCATCTTCGTCACCAGCGAAAACGGCGTCGGCCCCGACGCCTACGCGCCCTCGGCCTCGCGCATCCCCGGCCTCGCCAAATACGCGCGCGCGACCGGCTGCGAGGTCGTGCTCAACGGCAACACCCTCGAAGACAGCGTCGACCAGTACATCTCCATGATCGCCGAAAAGACGCTCGCGGGGCCCTCGCCGGAGAACCCCGACTTCCCCAACGTGGCGTGCTCGTCCGAGCTCGGCGCCTACTGGGCCTTCCCCGGCATCACGCCCACCTTCGGCTTCGGGGACATGACCTTCGGCGAGCCCGACCTCTCGCCGCGGCGCGCCTCGGCGACCTCCGCGAACGGAACGGGGGCGCGACCGTGAAGCGCTTCTTCGTCACTGGCGCGGCGAGCGGGATCGGTCGCGCGCTCGTGAGCGCGCTCGCCGCGAGCGGCAAGCGCGTGCTCGCTGCGGACATCACCCAGGACGGGCTCGCGGCCGCCAAGGCCGCGGAGCGATGGCCTGACAGTACCGTCATGACCACCTACCTGGACGTCACGAGCGAGGCCGATTGGGAGGCCGCGCTCGATCAAGCCGAGGCGCGCTTCGGCGGGATCGACGTGCTCTGCAACGTGGCCGGCGTGCTCGTCCCGGGCTTCGTGACCGACCTGAGCGCCGCCGCGTGCGACAAGCAGCTCACCGTCAACGTGAAGGGCACCGTGCTCGGGACCGCCGCCGCCGCCCGCAGGCTCATCCAGGCGAAGAACCCCGGCCACATCGTCAACTTCGGCTCCCTCGCCTCGCTGAGCCCCGTGCCCGGCCTCTCGCTCTACTGCGCGAGCAAGTGGGCCGTGCGCGGCTTCTCGCTCTCGGTCGCGGTGGAGCTCGAGGCGCACGGCATCGCGGTGAGCCTCGTCTGCCCGGACGCGGTGGAGACCCCGATGTTGGACATCCAGAAGGACCGCCCCGAGGCTGCGCTCACCTTCTCGGGCAGCCGCCCCCTCACCGTGGCGGAGGTCGTCTCCGTGGTGCTCGATCAGGTCGTCCCAAGCCGTCCGCTCGAGGTCTCCATCCCCATGAGCCGCGGCCTCCTGGCGCGCGCCGGCGGCGTCGCGCCAGCCATTGCGCAGAAGCTCTACCCGATGCTCAAGAAGAAGGGCCTCCAGGGGCAGAAGCGCGTGACGAAGGTGTAGCCGGCTAGCAGGGTGCTGAAAAAGGCAACGTCGTTGTGCTCGATGAGGTTTGTGCTGCTCTTTCACCCCCCCAGCCCCCCTCGCTTCGCGAGGGGGGAGTTCCCTTGGAGCAGGGCGCGGATCTGTTGGAG
>WBZM01000714.1_pt1 | contig 41556 bp, 30 predicted proteins | sample 5204271 | NCBI WGS metagenome assembly WBZM01 (sample SAMN12344346, study PRJNA552823) | activated sludge metagenome | biome: Activated sludge suspended growth; feature: Nitrification reactor; material: Wastewater; isolation source: activated sludge from nitrification reactor of wastewater... | reverse complement strand
ACGGCCAGGAGATTCATATTGAGGCGGTAAAAAAGGTCTTCCCTGAACTTTCCTTTCCTTACCCTTTCCTCCAGGTCAACATTGGTGGCTGCCACCACCCGCACATCGGTCTTCTCCACTTTGGAAGAACCGACCCTGATGAACTCGCCTTGCTCCAGTACCCGCAGCAAAAACGCTTGTGTATCGGTGGGCAGTTCAGCTATTTCATCCAAAAAAATAGTGCCCTTGTCGGCGGTCTCGAAATAGCCCTTTCGGTCGTTCACAGCACCCGTGAAAGCGCCCTTTTCATGGCCAAACAATTCAGAATTGATGGTTCCCGCAGGTATTGCCCCGCAGTTCACGGCGATGAACTGGTTGTGCTTGCGGGCGCTGAGGGCATGGATGATTTTGGCAATGTTTTCCTTGCCTACGCCGCTCTCCCCAGTGATGAGCACGGTCAGTTCGGAGTTGGCGACCCGGATGGCCGTGTCCAAGGCCCGGTCGAGCAGCGGCGAAGTGCCGATGATGCCGAAGCGCTGTTTTATGGATTGTGTTGTTGACATGTTTGTTTTTAAGCCACCGAAAAAATTTACGGCAAGGAAGCTACGGCTGCTTTTTGGCTATTTTTTTTGATCGGATTTGAAGAGGCATTTGGGCAAATCAATAAGATAAACCGTAAATGCCAAAACAAACGCTCCAACTATAATTAACCCTTTTCCACCTAAAATGTAGTCGCCATATCCAAATTCCGAACTTAAGAAAACGGAAGTAGTCTCCTCATTATAATCCAAAACGATTCCTAACACAATTGATATAGCACTTCCTATTAAAAGTATGGAAGCTCCAAATATCATTGCGGTCGGCAATTCCTTTATACATTTCTTGATGTTAATTGGCATAAGTTCATTGGTTAGAACTTCTTTCATAAAACAGTAAGCAACCTGATAATCAAGGGAATGCAATCTCTCCCATCAGTGTCGCACTCGTCGCCCCAGTCACCTTTACCCAAGCGTAATCGCCGGGTTTCAGGCCATTGACCTTCGAGAAAACAATCATCTTGTTCTGCGAGTTGCGGCCCTTGAACTGTTTGTTCGACTTTTTGGAATCGCCTTCAATCAGCACCTTAAATGTCTTGCCAATGTCGGCTTTGTTGTGGCGGAGCGAGACCTCGCTCTGTTTGTCCACGATTTCCTGGAGGCGGCGTTTTTTGACCTCTTCAGGTATGTCGTCAGGATATTTACGGGCTGCGAGCGTGCCCGGCCGCTCGGAATAGAAGAACATATAGCTCATGCTATAATTTGCCCATTCTACCATGCTCAACGTATCTTGATGCTCATGCTCTTGCTCGCCGCAGAAGCCCGCAATAATGTCGGAACTGATGGCGCACTCAGGTATTATGCGGTAAATGGCTTCGACCCTTTGCATGTACCACTCCCGGTCGTAGGTGCGGTTCATGCGCTCCAGCACCACCGAGTTGCCGCTCTGTACGGGCAGGTGGATGTACTTGCAGATGTTCTCGTAGCGGGCCATGGTGTGCAGCACCTCGTCGGTAATGTCCTTGGGGTGCGAGGTGGAGAAGCGCACCCGCAGGTCTGGATGAACCTGTGCAACCATTTCGAGCAGGTTTGCGAAGTTCACAACTTCCTGAGTTTCAGGGTTTTCCCAACAGTAGCTGTCCACGTTCTGGCCAAGCAGCGTTACCTCCCGGTAGCCCCGGCTGTAAAGGTCTTGTGCCTCGCTCACGATGCTGAAGCAATCACGGCTGCGCTCCCGCCCACGGGTAAAGGGCACCACGCAGAACGAGCACATATTGTTGCAGCCCCGCATAATGGAGATGAAAGCTGTGACGCCGTTGTCGTCCAAGCGCAGCGGGCTGATGTCGGCGTAGGTTTCCTCCCTCGACAGCAGCACGTTTACTCCCCGCTCGCCCTCCTCGGCACCCGCCACGAGATTGGGCAGGTCACGGTAGGCATCCGGGCCGATGACCATGTCCACGAGCTTTTCTTCTTCCAAAAATTTGCTCTTTAGCCGTTCGGCCATGCAGCCCAGTACTCCGACCATTGTGCCGGGGCGCTTACGCTTCATTTTGGCAAAAACGTTCAGTCGCTGCCGAACGGTTTCCTCTGCCTTTTCACGGATGGAACAGGTGTTGACCAAAATCAGGTCGGCTTCTTCGAGCTGACGGGTAGGGCGAAAGCCAACGTCGGCGAGGATGCTCGCCACGATTTCGGAGTCGCTGAAGTTCATGGCGCAACCATAGCTTTCGATATAGAAATGCTTGCCGTTGCTGGGCTTTTTGCCTTCCGAAAAGGGGGAACCGGCAAGGGCTTTTTCATCGAAAAAAACCTGGCCCTGCTTTGCCTCGTCTATCTCTTTTTTGATGCCAACAAGCGTTGGGTTGTTGTCGTACATGCGATCGCTTTTGATTTTGAGGCGGCAAAGTTAATAAATTTGGGCAGGAAAAGTGACAAAATGGCAGTTATGGCCCTACACTTTCTTTTACCAACACCAGCTTGGCGGCATCAGCCTTGTTGACTGTTTTTAGGAAGGCCACGAATGCTGGAAATTCCTCCTTGGGTTGCTGTAAACTATTGAGCACCAATTTCCTGAAAACAATCACGCTGCTCTCAGAGGTGCTCACACTTTGCTCGTAGGAGCCAAATTTTGTTTCCGTTTTTTGGTGCGTGGGTTGCCCCTCCAATTTGAAACCAATGGGAACGGTCATGGTGATGCTGTCTATTTCAGTATAGCCTCGGCTATTGGGTTGGAAGAAGGAAGGAGAATCCGATTCTGCTATGGGTATGGACAATTTTTTTGATAAAACACAAGTCGGCAAGAAAAACCGCTTTCCGTTAATTGATGCATAGTTTGGGAGTGTCAATTCCAGTTGCCGCTCGACACTCGGGTAACGCCCTTTTTGGCGCTTGAAATCAATGGACTTTACTTCAAAATTCTTGATGTCCAAGTTGTCGTAAAGCCATTTCTTGCGTTCCTCATCGTGCTGACTTTCCAGGTATGCAGGTAAAGTTTGCGCAATGCAGGAATACTTGTCCCGGCTGTTGAGTACGGCACTTCCATCTGGGCTGATTCGGATGTCAGTGACCCGTTGTACCACGTTCTTTGTTTCATCGTAAACAGGTGTACGCACAACTTTGCCGCCCTCTTGAGTGATGACCAAAGCCATCCGGTTGTCGGTAAAATTACTTAAAAAGCCGCAACTTTCGGTCTGGCTGGTGCATTCGAGCCATATGGTCTCATCTTTCAAAGGCACACAAGCTATGGCATGGTTGAACAAGGGATTGGGGAAGTCGGGAGTCTGCGTGTCAATTTCCCTTTCTCCTGCCCGTATGAGGACGTAGTTGGCCGGAACACCTACGGCCTTCAGCATGGACACCATGTAATTGCTCAAGCCTTTGCAGTCTCCGTATTTGTATTTGTCAACATTGGAGGCAGGAGCTGGCTGCCAGCCGCCAATCCCAAGACCAATATAGAAATAGCGGGTATTGGATTGAAGGTATTCGTATAGCCGCTCAACCTTGCAAATATCATTGGGGCAATCTTTCACAAGCTCCCTTAATTTTTGTGCTACTTCTTCTGGGAGCGATTGCTGTTTTTCATTCAGTTTGTTGATGAACTTGCCGTAAGACTCCCAGGTTGACATATCGCCTTCTACCCCGCCAAAAGTAAAGACTTCCGGGGCGGCAACTACTTTAGGCATATTTAGGGCTTTAACGGAAGAATAGGGTGGGGGCTGAAAGGCATTAATATTGTTTACAGTCCAGGTACTTTGCCCTGTTTTGCTTCCGTCGGGCATGTTCGATTCCCAAAAACGGACTTTAAGCCCGGCAGGTACGATTACCGAATAGCTTGCCGTCTCAACAGAAATGGAGGGTGTCTCCTGGGGATTGAATTCGGGATAAAACATTAGTCCCTTGTATTTTTTGATGACAGTGTATTCCACGGTATAGGGATAGTTACTGCTTGGAAGGTCAAGCAGTTTACATCGTAAATCTGTTACAAAATACGTCATGGGCTTAACGTCTTTAATATCCTTTTTTTTCAGGTTGCGGACCAATTTCCCACTGGCGTCATAAACGGAGGCTTCTATGTCCGCAATATCTTCAAACTCGTAGTAATAGAAGGTTGGCTCTCCATAAGCGGCAGCTTTTTCGTTCAAAATGGTTACCACCTTGTGTTCCCGCTCGATGGCCTCCTCCTGGTTTTCCACCTCAAAAACAAGCTCGTATGCCCTAACGACGGCATTCGCATGTTTCAATAGTTCAGGGGAAATTGTCAATGCAGGATATTTATGCTGCGCAATACCTGCATAGGATACAGTGAGCAAAGAAATGAAGATGAATAAGGTCCGCATGGCAGATTTAATAGGTTAATCGAGAAGGTTGGGCAATCAGAAGCTGATTGCCCAACTGCTTGGTTATCAGATTTTTGTGAGAACGACCTGTTCTTCCAATTTGGTAGCCATATCGGCAAAAAACTGCTGGAGCATGGCATATTCAGCAACATCCACCGTATCGGTTTTTCGCTTGAACCTCACGGTAAACTTTATGGTAGCGCCATTGCTTTCAGTCAGATACTCGTAGGCCATTGCATTTTCGCCAAATGTCGTCTTGGTTGATTTTGGCATTTCTTCCACTTTATAACCTGCGGGTAGGGTAAAGCTCAGGATGTATTGTGCCTCGCCAGTTGGCCCGAATTCAATATTGAACTTGCGCTCTGGGTTTTTGAATGGGTTCTCGTGGATGCCCAAGCCTACCATTGGCGAAAGATAGATTTTGTCACCAGATACGTTGCAGAACGCCGATGAAGACATTTTGAACTCCATTTTCACGGAACTTTCATTCCATTTATCGTGGTTGGTCAGTTTCAATTCAGAAAGCCCGCCATCCGCCAACCAAGCTTGAAACTTCGATTTCACAGCGGTTTGGTCGCCTTGGGCATTGATGGCCTTGCGCATGTCCACGCCTCCATATCCTGATTCATAGGCTGTTACAGAACCATTTGATTTGCCCTCGGCATCAATACTTAAATTGGCAATGACGACTGATTTCTCGGCTACCTTATTTTGGATTCCCACCCACTCATTATCCTTTTCTGAGCGCAACAACAGCCCTTGGTTGCCCAAGTCTTCAGTCCTAAGCAGCCCAACCGGATTTGGGTAGGCTGCTGCGTCCACCAAGAGCAACGTGCTATCCTCCATTTGCACTGCCGTGATAACCCTGTTCACATGGTCCAAGGAAACCCTGAAATCGTACAGCTTACCATGGTCTGTTGTGCTGATCAACACTGGGAATGCCATGACCTCCACCCTTCTAAGCATGTTGATGAACAAAAGGTTCAAATCGGTTGGTGTCCCATTGCGCTCCTTGGTCAGTTCGCCCAAGTTTTGAGATTTGAAAATCCTGTCATGGTCTTCCTTCAAATGGAAGTTGTTGCCAATATGGGCGTATATGGCTGAGGTTTTTTCTGAAATGGTGGTCTTTCCCTCCACACATGACTTGGCCATTTCTTCCGTAAACTTGCCTGACTCCAAGTCTTTTCCATAATTTTCGTCCATAAGTTCTTTGCCCAAAGCCCTCCATGTATTGGGGAACGGGGTTGGCATTCCATTTACTACACGATAAGATGGCCCACTTGGTATTACATCAATATCGTAGATGGTATGGACGTCGAAACTGATGCCCGACAAATAATCGTTGGGGGAGTAAACATAATTCTCGGTCTTCAGAGCTGGCACGTTTTCTTGAATATAGTGTATGCTATTGATGTAATAGTCAATGTTCCCGTTCACTTTGCCAGTCCGTGTTTCTTCTTCGGCAAGCGAAAATGGCTCCCATCCCTGCGACAATTTCTTGAACTCAATAAAGGTTGGCACCTCTGCTTTGAATTCGCTCCAAATAGTTGGGACATGCTCACGCTGGAATTGCCAATTGGGAATATTTATTCCTTTGCTCGTCCGCCAACTGTACTTGACATCAACAATGCTGCCTTCCTTGACGGCAGGCACGATAAATTTTGTCATGCGTCGGGTCTGGGTGATTTCCTCTACATAAATATTGTCTTTTTCAAGCTTAGTTTCCACCACCTGTCCGCCGCCTTCAAGGTTGAAACTGATAGCTTTTATATCCGAAATCTTGCTGTCCTTATGGTGAAGGATAACAAAATTAGCTAAGTCCAAAGCGTCCTTCTTGAATACCTTGAATCGCAGGTGTCGTTCGAAAACCATACTAAAACCCAAGCCTTGGGTGTAATCGTTCGTGACGGTGCCAATGTCAAATAATACGATGCCCGGTGCAGCAGGGTCCTGCTCGTAGCTGGTCATGGCCATCTCTTTGTCGGATATCTTGCCGAACTTGACTTTCAATTCCTTTTTCTGGGAATAGACAATGGCGCTGCTGAATAGCAGGCAAATGAGGAAGGTGAAAAAGCGATGCATCTTAAAGCGATTTTGGTGAAAAAATGGGGAAACAGCAGAAAGCGAATGCGGCTATTGCGGTTTACCTTTTCAAGTGATTTTCGTGAATTGTTAGATAAGAGCGATGATTGGGATAGAGCTGGCGCAATACAAATGCGTTTACACAAGGTTTCATATCGGTTTTAGACATGCGAAAAGCGCAACCCAATCGTAGCTCAAAATCTAATGGTCAATTATTCTTCAAAAATAGGAAAGGAAAACAATAATCACAACAAGTTTTAACAGAAGCAATACGGATGCCATTTTTTCAGTATTTGAACAAATATTAAAAACAAAGGCCATAATCCAGCGAACTGGATTATGGCCTTTGTTTTTGGTAAAAATTGATGCAATCAGAAAGAAGACACTTTCCGGTGGAACTTCAAAAACCGATAGCCCATGGACAAACCTCCAAAGGCATAAGAATCGTTCTTGAAAGCATTTCCAGAGGCCTGTGTGCCATCCAGGTAGTCGGAAAGGGTGAACCGCATGCCAAACTCGGCACCGATAAAGATTTTTTCGCTCAAATCTAATTTGAAGCCGCCGCCAATAGGCATCGCAAAATGCCAAGCTGGGTAGTCAATGGCAATATCGGCATTGTCAGGTTGCCCGTATGTCATTTCAGGGTCGCAGTAGGTCCCGGCTATACCAACCATGATGTAGGGCGAGTGCGTGCGGTGATAGTCAAATTTTTTGCTGTACCGCTTCCGACCCTTCAAGTCCAGTTCTCCCATGAGGGAAAACTCGGTCAGTTTTCCTACGAATTGATTGCCCCGAACGCTGTTGCGGTCGTAATTGAAATCACTGCCGGCAATGGTTCCGTGCACAACGTTAAGCCTCAAAGCGTGTTCCCGGTCGAAATAGCGCTTAATATTGATCTGGCCTGCAACGTGGGTTTCCTTCATGGTCACACGGGGCACGGTAAGGTCGCCGAAATAGACCATTGCGCCGGGGGTCAAGCCGACTTCCCAGTATTTTTGTGTGAAACCAACGAAAGGAAGGACGAGTAATGACAGGATTGTCAAGGTTTTGTTCCGATAGTTCATCTTACGGTAGTTTTTGAAAATTGCTGCTTTAGGCAAGGGGTGGTGTTGTTCCTAAAAATGGTTAAGAAATGAGAATGGTGGGAGTGATAATAACCTTTACAAAGACTATGCTATTTTGCTTTTGCACCCAATAAAAAAAAGAGACAAGGCCAACTTGTGTTGAAATGCACCACATAATTGCCCTTATCAACATCGTGGTCAATGACTACCTTTGCGCCTTTCAAAAACAAAAAATGTCGAATGGCGAAGTTCCGTCAAAACCATCAAAAGTCGAGCAAGGGAGCGGCAACGGGCATGGCCACCAAAGTTGGCCTTTTCGCCGTGCTGATGGGGATTGTTTATTGGGGATTCCAAAAATTCTCGAACAAGGCTCCCGCCGACCCGATTGCTGAGGAAGTCGTGAAAGAAGACGTGAGCAACGTGGAAGAGACGGGCGCCGACAGCATTTATTATCTCCCAACCAACCCAAATGGGGAAATTGTAAAGCATAAATACTACGCCCTTTCTTATGTCGAAAAATACGAACTGCCCGAATGGTGCGCTTACGAACTAACTGCGGAGCGTCTCAACATGCCGTGGGTAGATAGGATGGATGATTTTCGGCCCGACCCCAAAGTGGAATCTGGCAGCAGTGGATTGGAGGACTACCGTCGAAGCAAGTACGACCGGGGCCATATCGTGCCAGCAGCTGACATGGCATTCTCGCAAGAGGCCAGTTCCGAAACCTTTTTCATGAGCAATATTTCCCCGCAAGAACCTGGCTTCAACAAAGGCGTCTGGCGAGAATTGGAGGAATTGACCCGTGATTGGGCGAAACGTTTCAAGCATTTGTACGTCGTAACTGGGCCGGTACTTTCGCAGCCCATCAAGTTCTGGATTGGCGAAAACCAGGTGGCCGTGGCACCCTCGTTTTACAAAGTGCTGCTCGACCTTAGTGAACCGGAGGTAAAGGCCATCGGTTTCATTGTGCCGAACCAGACCAGCACTGAGCGCATCGAGACCTTCGCCGTCTCCGTGGACGAGGTGGAGCAGTTGACAGGCATCAATTTTTTCCAAAACCTGATGGAACCTGCCTTGGAAAAGGAACTGGAAGCCAACTTCGACGTAAGCCTTTGGAAGTCGAACGAAAAGAAGTTCCAGCGGCGGGTACAGGAGTGGAATTTTCAATAATCATGTGCTGGTCGCAGGCTTTCAGCTTGCGACCAGCACAATAATTTTTCTTGTTTTTGGGCGGCTTTGCCGCCCAAAAACAAGATTTTAAGCGTAGTTATGGCAAACAAAGAAAAATTCATCGCCGACATAACGGCAGGCTACACGTTCAAAGGCGAATCCATCGTATTGGGTGGCGCCATGCTCGACAAAGAGTCAGTTGCGGGGACACCCATCAAAGTGCCGCTCCGCATGATGAACCGCCACGGCCTCATTGCTGGCGCAACAGGTTCTGGTAAGACGAAGACGCTCCAGGTCATTGCGGAGCAACTGAGTGCCAACAGCGTGCCCGTGCTGCTGATGGACATCAAGGGCGACCTCTCCGGCGTGGCCATGCCAGGGCAGAGCAATCCCAAGATTGAAGAGCGCCACGAAAAAATCGGCGTGCCCTTCAAGGCAGCGGGCAGCCCAGTGGAGTTCCTCACCCTTTCCAACGAAAAAGGGGCAAGGCTGCGGGCCACGGTCACGGAGTTCGGGCCGGTGCTGTTCAGCAAAATCCTTGGCCTGAACGACACGCAGGGTGGGGTAGTGGCAGTCGTCTTTAAATATTGCGACGACAACAACCTGCCGCTGCTCGACCTGAAAGACCTGAAAAAAGTGCTGCAATGGGCGATGGAGGAAGGAAAAGAGGACTTCCAGAAGCAGTACGGCATGATTTCGACGGCCACGGTGGGCAGCATCATGCGCAAAATCGTGGAACTGGAACAACAGGGCGCCGACATCTTCTTCGGTGAGCGCAGCTTCGATGTGGACGACCTCTGCCGCCTTGACCAGGATGGCCGGGGCATCATCAGCATCGTGCGCCTGACGGACATTCAGGACAAGCCGAAGCTCTTCTCGACCTTCATGCTGCAAATGTTAGCCGAGATTTACGCCAGCTTCCCAGAGGAGGGCGACCTCGATGCGCCCAAGCTCGTCATCTTCATTGATGAGGCGCACCTTGTTTTCGAGGAGGCCAGCGAGGCCCTGCTCGACCAGATTGAGGCCATCATCAAGCTCATCCGCTCGAAGGGAATTGGCATTTACTTCGTAACGCAGAACCCTGCCGACATCCCCGATGCCGTCCTCGGACAGCTTGGCCTCAAGGTGCAGCACGCCCTTCGTGCCTTCACTGCCAAAGACCGCCAAGCCATCAAGTTGGCAGCGCAGAACTACCCGCTCACCGATTACTACGATATTGAAAACCTGCTGACCGAGCTTGGTATCGGCGAGGCATTCGTGACGGCGCTGAATGAAAAGGGTATCCCAACGCCTTTGGTGCATACCCTCCTCCGTGCGCCGCAAAGCCGCATGGACGTGCTCACCCCCAGCGAAATTGACGTCATCATCGGTCGCTCCAACATCGTCAGAAAATACAACGAGGTAGTGGACCGGGAGAGCGCCTACGAAATCCTGAACGGGAAAATTGAACAGGCACAGTCCACAGAGCGACAATCAGAGCTGACCGAACAACGGGAAAAAGCCGAGCGCAGCGTGCCCAAGCGCCAAGAAAAGAGCATGTTCGAGAAGGTGGTGAGCAACCCCACCACCCGCCAAATCGGCAGCACCATCGCCAGGGAACTGACAAGGGGCCTGCTAGGGGCGCTGGGCTTCAAGACTTCAACGAGGAAGTCTTCCACGAGGAAGTCAAGTTGGTTTTGACCGCTACTTTTAATGTTTGATTATTTTTTCTTTGGAAAGGCAATCCCTGCTTCATGGATAATGAGGCAGGGATTGTTTTTTGTGGTTAATTTCAAAAGCGTTCATCTATAACTATGTTTATAGATTAAGCATATACCCAAGTGACGCCCCAATGCTCAATAAATTGCCTTTTGAATCTTCGAAGTAGTAATTATCATGTAGCAAGAAGAATTCAATTTTACTACCTACGTTAATATGACTCCTTTTGCCTATCGCCAACAAAGCCCGCAAACCAATTTGGGCAGAAATATTGAAGCCATTGGATATGTCTTCGATTTCTAATCCTCTAATAACAGGGTCCCTTAACCCACCACCTGTAGTAACGGTTTCAGAAACTTCATTGAATGCTTTGTAAAAGCCTAAACCACCTACAACTTGCGACCATTTCTGGTTTTTCCCAATATCGTATCTCATTAAAACAGGCACGCCAATATTGGTGATGTTTACCTTGTTCTTTAGCTCGGTGACGGTCCCATTAATTATATCGTCACCTGTGATGATTCCACCAAGCGTGTGTGTGAATTTAGCTTGCGTGAAATGGATGCCAGTTCCAATGCTTGCTCTTCCATCCTTGTCTATTTTTGAGAATACAGTACCTTCTAGTGTGAGCCCTGCATCTGCAACGAAGCTGTTGGAGAAGGTCTTGATACCTCCTCTTTCGAAAAAGGGCTTTGCCCAATTGCTCCCTGTTCTGACTTCAAGAGAGTTGATGAGTTGGGCTTTCATCGCAGAAGCAAGACCCAAAATCAAAATTGCTAAAATCCATGATTTCTTCATGATTTTCAGGTTGAATGAATGTCGAAGCATGTCGTTTAGAAAGATTAGGGTAAAATATCAAAAATTGATGCCCATTCCTAAATTACACCCGATGTTGAACAGTTTCCCATCCATAATAAAATTCGATTCTGACGAGTCGTGAAGGTCACTGTAAATTCTCAAAATTGGCTCTGCTCGAATAGACCATATAGGAATTGGATTGTATTCCAAACCTCCCCCTATTAGAATACCTATTCTCCAAAGGCCTAATTTTAGATGTCGTTTTAACTCCTCAACCCTACCCCCCGTAGCATGAAAATAAACATCTTCGTTGGCACCAACTCTTTTGTCGCCAGTTGACCTGCTGATAAAGAAGTTATTTGCTTCGACCCGGTAATATACATTCAACATGGCACCCAATGTGGAATAGAAATGTAGGTCATTTTTTCTTAAAAGAACATAATCGAGACGCAATGCAGATTCATACGATTTGTAAACCACCCTGTAAGAGGTGCCACCATAATCAGGTTTGTCCTTTAAAGCCTGTTCGGATATTCCTTTGATTTTAAAAAAATTAGGTGATTGCTGGCCGTTCATTGAATAGTTGAATCCAATGCCAATTTCAAATTTATCAGAAAGTTTTCTTCTGTAATCTAACCCAATGTAATGACCACTTACACCTTTGGTTGGTTTTTTAGTTTCGTAAAGCTGTTTGAACCAGCCGGTCAAAAAGTTTGATGTAAGGTTAAAATTGGTCTTTGAATAGGTGGGGCCAAGGAAGTATGATATTTGATTCTTGGTGCTCTGACCTTTGCCATGAAATGAGAGCATCAATAAAAGTACTGGAAGGAATAATGCTTTCATGTGTTTAGGCTTCCAAATATTTTCTTTTTTCACTTGATTGGCTTTGTTGGTTCCAAAATAGTTGTGTTTCCATGCTTCATACAAAACTTATTACAAGATACCATCCGATTTACAAATAACAAAACACTGCTGCCAAAAATCATTGAAAAAAGTGGTCCTTTGACAATTTCTGTGGCAAAAGGCCTGCCTGTCCAGTAGGCAGGGATTACTAAGCCCGGCAGGTAGCCCGTCTGCTCAGGCTTAGCAATCCCTATCGGGCTTACCAATCCTTCCCTACCACAAAAATTGTCAAAGAACGAAAAAAGTTATGGATGAGGCTAAGGAAGGCTCCTAATCTTTGCATCGTTCAATACGGTTAATACACAACTATGTTAGGTTGGGTTGAGGCCAAATGCTATTAATGATGAGTTGGATTCACCTTTATTTTTTCCTTCTTTAATTTCATATAGGTCAAGTGAAACCAACAATACGCCTAATTCAACTTTATTGAAGTTCAATGCAGGTTACTTTGTGTTCTATCAAACTGAATCTGGGCCAACTTAGATTGTATTTGACTCGACTTTGGTTGTATTGAACTCGACTTTGGTTGTATTGAAGTTCAATACAACCAAATCCGTCTCTAAAAACAACCGTTTTTCAAAGAAATGCCTTACAAAATAAGGCTGAACGATGTATTGGCATTATATTTGGTCGAAAAAATACGTGCAATTGCTACATTGGCTCCCCGCTGTAAATTTAGACTGCCCCCTCGCTACACTCGAAAACACCCCTTGCGACTCACTACGACCATCGGCCCTAACTGAATCATTTTTTTCATTTCTTTTATTTCGGACACATACGCCTTCCAAACGCAAAACCCGGCCAATTGCCGTGGGCTTGGTGCGTTTGTGGCCAACCAAATATCATAATATGGTAATAGTTAAAATGGCGAAGGTCAGCCTTCGCTTCAATTCATCACGAATGCCCCAGGGCGACATCAGCCGCTTTGGGTGGAACGTTCAAACCAAGGTAAGCACCGACCCTCGTTTTGTCAGTATCGCCGAATTGGCTGACAGGGATTTAAGGGATGCGCTGACGGTCTTTGACACGGACTTGAAAAACTCCGTGAAGGCAGGCAACGAGAAGACGGCCATCAAGAACCAGTCATTATCTGCGTTAAAGGCCATCTTGGTGAAGATTGCCAAGGAGGTGGACATCATTGCCAACGGCGACGAGGTGGTCATCTTGGCGGCAGGCTTTGAGGTTCAAAAAGCCCGTGGGAAGTACGAGGGCGACCCCGGAATGGTCACTGAACTGACGGCTTCATCCACACTGGTAGAGGGGGAGGTGCTTTGCAAGTGGCAGAAGGGCGAACATGCCGAGAAGACGGCTTTTGAATGGGAGGAGGAGCTGGTGCCAGGTGTTATGCACAATGGCAACTATGCCAATGGCTCCAAGCTGCTCATCAAAGGACTGCCATCGAAGAAATGGATCAATATCCGTGCCCGTTCATTGGGTTCTGCTAACCGGAACAGTGGTTGGTGCATCCCAGTGCGGGTGTTTGTGATGTGAGGTCATTTTAATGTTATTATTAGAGGAGCCGGGCGAATTCCGCCCGGCTTTTTTTATTTAAATTGCTCAAAGCTTGGAGATAATGTCTCTCCGTTCGAATGGTTGTTCGTTGTTGCTGCTGCTGGGGAGGCTATAAAAATAGGGGAGGCTCGGCTCATTTTTTGTGACAGACTGATAGGTTGGTGTTGCGGTCAACTGGGTCTGGTCAACTCCAAGCAAGGTTTTTTGGTCGTCAGTGAGCAAAGGGAACTTGAAGCGCATGTCCGCCTCATATGGGCCAATTACCGACCAGGAATTGATGAGGTTGGCATCGACAAAGGTATAATTGTAGGTGTCGAAACCAGAGCCTGTCAACGTGAATCCAATGCCGGGCGTAGCAGTCACGTTGAAGTCGGCGACTGGTGCCACGTATTGGCTGGGAATATTATCGGATTTGATGATGGAGTGGTACTGAGCGGTGGCTGATCTGGCGGTGATGTCGGTTTGCAAATCGGTCGCAAAATTTTTTGGGATGAATACGGGAACAGCATTGGTACCTTCAATATCGGATGAGGCCAATACTTGGTTAGTAGTACCTTCTTTGGGCTTGCCAAATACATACAGGTAGCTAAAATCAAGTTCTTGCGGGAAATTCACGGTTGCCAATGGTGCGATTTCAGCCAAGTCCTCATGTTGAACGACCAAATTGGATGATTTGGGAACATTTTTGTTCCAATAGAACCGGTACTTTTCATCCCCATGTTTGCCATAGGTCAGGTACATGGTCACCGGCTCGTCCGATGAGTGCTCAATCTCGCAATTAATTTCGGTGGAGGTGGAACCGCCACCACTGTAGATGTCCACGCCACCGTTACCGCTTTCGAAAAGAATTTCGTCTATGTTGGGCGGCACGCCTTCCACCTTGAGGGAAGAATGGTGTGAATTTGGTAATGTATTGAAATTGGATCCATAGTAGAGGGTGTCGCCAGTCACATTATGGTATGAGCCAGCGGCGGTAAAAATAAACTGACCATCGGCTTTGTTGAAAAGATGAAAGTCAAAGTATTTTATGGAAGGGTCGCCAGTAGATATGATGTTTGTGGTGCCGGGCACTAGTTCTTTAAAGTCCAATACGTTTCCCTCGAAGTCCGAGATGGCAGCATATACCTTCTGGGTGCCCCAGCCAAGGTCGTTTAATTGGGGCGTCGTGATAATCATCATCTCGTGAGTTGGCTCTTTTACAATGGTCGGGATAATGTCATCCTTTTTGTCCTTTTTGCATGAAAGCAAAACGGCGATTAAGCTGAGCGCAAAGACTGACTTTTTCATTATTTTAGATTTTTCGCAAAGGTAAATGAATTGTTGTTTCATTACAAGCCAAGCTGTGATTAGAACCATCCATCACGCTGCCAAGTTTTGTGCATTAGGGGTTTGGGGGCACGCTTAGCCCCCCAGTTCAAGGTCGCCTCTCTCCCCGCAGCGGCGGCTCCGGCGCCGCTGCGGGGAGGAAAGGGTTCTCAGGGTCGGCTGCGCCGCCCCAGTCCCAGGCACAAAACTTGGCGGTGCGAGCTATAATTGCAATGTGTCGTTTTATTTTCAAGTTGAAAAGCAATTTTGGCACAATCATGGCATTATGAAAAAAGATAATTAGTCGTGAACAGACTTCCCACCCGTTTGCAAGGTCACTTGGCCAGAACAAAGCGTTCTGGTTGTTTGACATTTTTCTTGCATAAATTACGAAAAAAACGCTGTGAGGTGGTGGGCGAAAGGATTTTTACTTACCTTTGAGCCGCCAAAACTATACATTATCCCATGAGCAGATTACAACAGTATCTGGCTTGCCTATTATTGTGCATAGCCAACACATCCTTTTCCCAACAACTTTCCCTTTTTTCCCAGTACCGGGAGAATCAGACCATCATCAATCCGGCAGCAGTAGGTAGCAGCTACCTTGGCTATGGGCAGAACCTGAGCTTCGGCCTTTCGTACCGCTCGCAATGGCAGGGCTTCGAGAATGCGCCCACCACGGGTGTGCTGCGTGGCGACTACCTCTTCACGGAGGGCAGCCCGGTCAGCCTGATGGCCGGTGGTTACGTCATCAACGACCAGACTGGGCCGACCGGCATGACCGGAGCTTATGGTCGCATCGGAGGCCTCCTGTCCGATGACCCTTATTATGGTGGCTTTTCCGTGGGGCTTTCCTTCGGCATGGTGCAGTACCGGGTGAACGGTGAGGAGGTGCGCCTTCGTGAGGACGGCGACATCCTTTCTGGGGCGCAACTGAACAAGCTCTACCCCGATGTGGGTGTGGGCGTTTTTGGCTATAAAATGTTAGATGGCGGCGCTTTCGATGGCGATTACGTCTATGGTGGCCTTTCCGTGCCCCAGGTCATGGGGCTTGACCTCGACTTTGAAGATGAAACGGGCAACGTCCACACCGCCCGTGTTCAGCATTTCTACGGCATGTTGGGTTTCTACAAGTTCCTTCGGAACGATGGCTTCCTTGAGCCTTCTATCTGGGTGAAATCCGCTCCCAATGTACCTGTGAACGTGGACTTCAACCTCCGCTACCAAATGGCCCAAAACTTCTGGATTGGGGCAGGCGGTGCCACTTCAAAGATGTTCCATCTGGAGGCGGGGTTCCTGCTTGGCGAAAACCTCGGCTTCGACAATACCCTGCGCATCGGCTATGGGTTCGACTATTCCTTCAACAGCTTCGGCCCTTACACGGGTGGGGCGCATGAAATCAACGTTACCTACGCCTTGGAGCGATGAGGCCAAGCGGGTTAACTGGTTGAATTGGTTGAATTGGTTGAACTGGTTGAACTGGTTAAACTGGTTGAACTGGTTGAATTGGTTAAACTGGTTGAATCGCAATCGGACCTAATTCCCCCAATTCAACAAATTCAACCCAATTCAACCCACTTTAACCAGTTCAACCCAATTCAACCCTATTTCCAAGAACGTCCCAATTTCTCGTTACTCATGAAAAAAATAATTTTCCTGCTTTCCTTTCTCTTGGCCTTGTTGTCCCAACAGGCCTTTGCGCAACCGGGCTTCTATATTTCACCATCCGAGTTGCAGGTGAACGAAGGCGAGAGCTTTTGTCTTGACCTAAAGGTGGATGAATTTACAGACTTGATTGGGGTCTCTTTCACGCTGAGATTCAACCCGAGTGTGTTGCAGTTCAACAATATTACGAACATAAATACCAATGTTCCGGGCTTGGATATTGGCGATTTTGGCGTTTCAACAGGTGGCCTTGGCTATATTACTTTTGCCTGGAGCGATGGACAGCCCTGCCAAAGCGCAGTTGATGGAACCGAACTTCCAGACTACGATATTCTATTCTCCATGTGCTTTACAGCGATTGGAGAATATGGTGAGCATACCGAAATTAGTTTTTCCAATACCCCGATTGATATTGTCATCAGACGTGCATCGGCGCTCTGTTTTGATATTGGCGAGGCTTATCTGGGCAATGGTTTTGTTTCAATCGGCACAAAACCGCTGAAGGTGGACATCAGTTCTGTTTCAGGCAATACAGGTGAGATTGTTTGTGTTGACTTCAAGGTCAGGGATTTCAAGAACCTGATTTCGATGCAGTACTACATATTTTATGACCCTACTATTCTGGAGTTCGATAGCATGATGAAGCAGAACCTCGGCACCACTGGCGACCAGTACGAGGTGTTTCACAACCCTGCGCTCAAAATGATTTCCACCAGTTGGTTCAATAACGATGTGAACAATGGAAAAGACCTGCCGGATGGAACCCAGATATTACAGGCCTGTTTCAAGATAATTGGCAGTTGCGGGCAAACTGCACCGATTTACATCAGCAACAACCCTTATGGGATGCCCCCGGAACCGATCGAGGTCATTGACGAAATTACAGGACAGAACACCGCCACTGCCATAAACATCGGCCTGCTCAGCACGCCCGGCGAAGTGACGGTCAACTGCGTTGACCCTGATGGCATTACCATCAACATGGCGGATAAAAACGTATGCCCTGGCCAGACTTTTACCGTTGATGTCAAAGTGGAAGACTTCAACCAGATTGCGAAGCTGATGTTCGACTTGAAATGGAACCCAGCGGTGATAGAATACCAAAGTGTGGAATACCCTGCTCAGTCGGGCGGTAACTGCCTTCCCTGGGCAAGCGGTTTTGATGCTAATGATGCGCAAGCACAAGGGTTGATACACATGGATTGGACGACCTTTGGCATAGGCTGCAACAAGCCGGATGGCTATATCCTTTTCCGTTTGACGTTCAAGGTGGTCGGCCCGAGTGGCTCCAGCACGAACATCTCTGTGGTGGACCCCATTTTTGTGGACAAGTTCGGTGGACAAATGCCAGAGAACATCGGCATCAACACCAACAACAGTTTCGTTCAGGTTTGTACCTTGAACAGCCCGACCATCTCTGCGGAATCCATTAATGCCAACTACGGCGAAAATATCTGTATTGATTTCCCAGTGCAGGATTTTGGCGACATCACCAATTTGGAATTCACGTTGGGCTTTGAGCCAGACCTGCTCGAGTTCACTGGCCTGCAAGGCTTCAACCTACCAGGCCTCTCTCAGGCCAATTTCAATACGACACTGGCGCTTAGCCAAGGTGCCATCGGTGTAAACTGGTCGAACCCCGCAGGCGAAACCGTGCCGGATGGCATCTCGTTGTTTCAAGCCTGCTTCAATGTGATTGGCGATATTGATTCTTGCGAAGCAATCAGTTTTGACCCAGCGCCATACGACATTGACGTTCAGACTTTGTCCTCGAATCAGTCCAATGTAGGGTTGAATGGCCAGCCTGGTCTGGTCTGTGTCATCAATCCCTTTATTTTTAATGTGGCCCTTTCCGAGGAATATGGTGGGCAATTCTCCACCGTCTGCGTTGACCTCTCTGTTGATAACTTCACCCAGTTGACAAAAATGAAATATTCCATCAACTGGAACCCCAGCTTCCTCACCTTCGAATCCATTAACTCCACCGGGGCCTTACCCAACTTCACCTCCAGCAATTACGACGCCAGCGGCGCTGCAGTTGGGGACTTGGTGATTGATTGGGCCGCTGCAAACCAGGTTCTTGGCTTCTCTGTGCCCGATGGCACCACGATACTGGAGCTATGCTTCACGGTCAAAGGCCCTTCAGGGGAATGCACCCCCATCACCGTGGGCCAATTCCCTGTACCCTACCGCATAACCAGTGCGCTCACTGGACAGAGCGAACTGAACATGACCTATGATGCAGGCCGGGTCTGCGTAAGCGGGGCCATGAGCCTTGCCGATTTCCAGGTGACGGATGTAACCTGCGGCGGGACACCTGATGGGGCTATTGACATCACGATAGAAGGTGGTTCGGGACAATTCTCCTACCAGTGGTCAGGGCCTTGCGCCAACCCTATCGCTCCCAGCCAATCCAATTTATGCGTTGGTAGCTATGTGGTGACGGTGACGGACATACTGAACCCATCATTGAAAATCATCCAACCTTTCAACGTCGAGTATTCAGCGGACGCCGTTTTTGCGGATGCAGGAAGAGACACGACTTTTTCGTGTGGTGACTTTTTTATGACCTTGGATGGGACAGGCTCATCGGCAGTGACTGGTGCCACCTATAATTGGCAATCCATAGGAAGCGGCTTGGTTACTGATGGGCAAGGGACTTTAACGCCAACAGTGTTGGGTGGAAACCGATACATCCTTACGGTGGCCGCCAACGGTTGTATTGACAAGGACACGGTGCAAATTGCTGCTGCGCAAATCCCTGTTGCCTATATTGATACGCTTTCAACCAAACTGACCTGCTTGGTGGACACAGTGGAATTGGATGGCTCCCTTTCACCCGTTGGGTTTGACCCGCTGTGGACAGGCCCAGCGGTTGTACCAGGTACGGAGACGTTCCTTAGGGCACAGGTCACTGAGCCGGGTATGTATGTTCTGACCCTCACAAGCCCAATTACGGGATGTACCGACACTGCTATGGTGGAGGTAATATCCGCCAAAGAACTGCCCATTGCTGATGCAGGGACAGATGGCACCCTTGGTTGCAATACCCCCTCTGTGCCAATTGGTGGGACTAACACCAGCACGGGGGCCAATTTTATCTATGATTGGGTGCCTGTAGGCGCTGGTCAATTATGCGGAAATCCGCAGGCTGCTTCCTTGTCTGCTTGTTCCGCAGGCATTTTCCAACTCACTGTTACGGATACTTTGAATGGTTGCTCCGCAATGGACGAGGTGGAAGTCATCGCCGACCAAAACAGCCCAACCGCCAATGCGGGCATGGACCAGACGCTTAACTGCACGATTGCTGCGGTGACGTTAGATGGTTCGGCCTCCACACCTGGCATGGATTACACTTGGACGAATTTGGCGACTGGGATGATACTTGCACAAGGCACCTTGAACCCCCAAGTGAATATAGCGGGCACTTACCAACTGCAAGTGACCAACACCTCCAACAACTGTTCGGCCATTGACCAAGTGGCAGTTGAAAACGATGCTCAAGCACTCCAACCTACCGCAACGGCCAGTAACGATATTGATTGCATGGTGACAGAGGCGACGCTTGAAGGGGGTGGGGCCATCATCGGCAACAATTTCTCTTATTCTTGGCTCAACTCAACTGGTACTGAAATAGGTACTTCTATCGAAGTGACGGTCACAGCCCCTGGCACCTATACTTTGGTTGTGACGGATAGCCAGACTACATGTACAGGTACTGCCTCTGTGACAGTTGCCCCGCTAAACGTACTGCCCGATGCCGATGCTGGCGCTGACAAGTTCATCACCTGCGATAACGATGAGGCGATATTGGTCGGCTCCTATGATAACAGCAACCCCAATTTGCAACCATTGTGGACTGCCCCAGCGCTTCAATGCATACAAAATGCAAATACTGCCACGGCTACGGCGTCCTGCCCAGGGACTTATGTTTTCCAAGTTTATGACAATGTGACCGGCTGTGTAGGAACGGATACGGTTGTTGTGGACGATGATATGGAACCACCTACAGTTGAGGCAGGTGTGGCTGTTGTACTGCCTTGCCCTGGCAGCAGTTTGGTACTGCAAGGCACCACCAATATCACTGACTTCAAAGCCACTTGGTCAAGTGTGCCAGATGGTTTGCCAATCTCCAATGGAACGACCTTGGAACCAACCATTTCCCAACCTGGAACCTACACGTTGACGGTAGAATCCAACTCAAATGGCTGCACGGCTTTTGATAACGTAATCGTGACGATAAACACATCCAATCCGATAGAAGCTGTAGCCACGGTGAGCAACAATGGAATAGTAGATTGCGACAACGCCACCGTCACCTTGGATGGAAGTGGCTCTTCCCCCAACGTTACCTACGAGTGGACGGAGTTGAATGGTACACCCGTTGCTTCGACTGCAACCGCTGAGGTAGGCGAAGGAAGCTATTTGTTGACAGTCATTGGAACTGGCAACTGCAAAGACACCGCCAGTGTAACCGTAGTAAATAATTCGATTGATATTGTGGTGACTGCCAATGCGCTCAATGATATTTCATGTGAAGTCCCGACTGCTGAGCTTCAAGGCACCATTTCCATCAGCAACAACGACTTTGTGTTGGAATGGACAAGTGAGTCGGGGCAAATCATTGGAAGTGCACTTACTGTCGAGGTGGGTTCGCCTGGAGAATACACCTTAACCGTGAGCGATGGCAATACGGGCTGTGTTGGTTCTGCGACAGTGCAAGTTGAACAGAACAATCCAGACCTACCTGACGCAGCAGCAGACTACGACTATGCTGGTTGTACCACTACCGCAACGCTGATTGGCAATTTGCCTGAAAATACTAATGGCACATGGACGAGCCTGTTGGGCGCAACCGTTGACAATCCAACCGCTGCCAATACCGAAGCAATCAACCTTGGCGCAACCAATGTCTTTATATGGTCATTATCGAAGGGGGATTGCCTAAATTACGATTCCGATACGATTAGCTTCTCCACAAGCCTCACCATACCCAATGCAGTGAGCGACGAGGCCATGCTGATACCTGCTGATGGTGGCCAAGTGGCCATCAACGTCCTCGAAAACGATGAGTTCGACCCAGCCAATGGGACTTTCAGCCTTTTGCCCTTCACTGGGTTTGGGGAAGTAACCGCTACTGATAGCGGCGATGTGACTTTTGTAAAGGAAAAATGCCAAGCTGGCAAGGTGCAAATTCAATACGAAGTCTGCGACCTGACCTGCCCCGACCTTTGCGATGAAGCCACATTGACCATTGAGATACAGGCCGACCCGACTGAAGATTGCGACCCAGAAGATGCACCCAATGGCATCACACCCAACGGCGATGGCGTGAACGATGAACTGGTCTTTGATGTACTGCTAAGTGGGGAGAGCTTCCCCGACAATGAGATTATCATCTTCAACCGTTGGGGCGACCAAGTTTATCATGCCAAGCCATACAACAACGATTGGAAGGGAACCAATATGAATGGCAAAGATTTGCCACAAGCCACCTACTACTATATCCTGCGATTGAACATCGCCGATGGGGTAATCCTGCGTGGGGATGTGACGATTTTGAAGTAACTTGGTTTATGCCTTAAACAGAAGTCAAGGTTTAACTTAAAGGAATAATAAAGCCCAAGTCATGTCAATGGCTTGGGCTTTTTTAGTTCATTTATTTGAAGTGCCGCTGCTGAAATTGAGCCTCATAAAAAAGCCGAACCTGGAGGGAGTAGGTTCGGCTACGGGAATTTAGAGTCAATATATCGGTGCCTTATCAGGCGTAATTTTCCTTCAGTTCAAAACCTTGGATGAGTTGCTCGCTTGAATGTGTATTGGTGACGAGGTCGAGGTCAAGTGTCATGTTTTCGAAGTGAAGAGCGATGGTTTTACCGAAAAGGCCATCGCCGAGGTTTTGGCCATTCCTTTCCGAACTGCCAATGTAAGAGCCTACTTCCGATTGATACCTGCTCATGGCGTTCTGCACAGAGGCGATGGAGGCCTGTGACCCGACTTGGTTCATCAAGTCCACAGTAAGTGCGATTTTAATTTCACGGAGATTCATACATGTAGATTTTAGAGAGATGATGGATGTTTTCTTTGGCATATAGACGAAACCTAAACTTGAAAGCGTTGGACAGTGTTGTTGATTTTGGATTAATAAAATGTTAAGGTTACCAAAATGCGCTTTGTTCGTTTTTATGGTAGAAAATAAATATGGATGAATTTTTGCTTTGAAGTGCTGATGTCCCATTGATTTGACTACTTAGCCCAAGTTACGGAGCACCATAGCCTTCGTTCAAAACTGTGCTTTTGCGGGCTGGATGCCCGCAAAAGCACAGTTTAAATCTCTTGTTAGGTTGCGAAGCCGCCAAACAAGAGATTTAGGCAGAATAGCCCGCAACTTGCGTTACTTGCTTGAAAATGACAGCGCAAATACTTTCCTTTGCTAATCCTTTCTAAATCAATGCTTTACTAAACATTATCAAGATGTTCAAAAATATTTTGCCCACTTCCTTTTTACTTGCTTTGGCTTTTGTCGCCAATGCCCAAGCGATTTACCTGAAAATGGATGAAAAATGCATGGATAGGCTGGAATACAGTTCCGGTGACACCGACAATCCATACGTTTCCTATTCTTTCAACCTTGGAGGTAATCGGCTTGCCAGTTTTGACGTGGGTGCCGAGTCAAAACGCTGGGAGACCACCATGCCAGGCAAGTTGACCCTTTGCAGTTCGCTGAAGGTTGACGAAGAGCTTGTCAACAAAGTCAATAAAGGAACGACCAAGCTCTATGTGGTGAGGGAAACTGAGACCCATTACCATGTCGCACCCATCGAAAAGGCCAGCTTATTGTCAACCGATGGCCGCACGATGGATTTCAAAAGTGATGGGGCCAGTTTTTCCATCAACCTCAACAACCTGATTTCTGGCGTGAACCTGGCTTTGCCCGGCTCCAATTCCGAATTCTATTTGGAGGGCACCATCAATTACCAATGTCTCCGTGGCTACATCATACAAAAGAAGGAACGCAGTGAGAGCAAATCCTTCAAGGAATATGTGATTGTTCCTGAACTTGGCATTGTCGAACGTTCTTCTGTTTCCAAAACAGGCTTTGCGGATGATATCGTCCGGGACAACCAGTACCGCCTTGCGATGGTGGATGCAATACAGTTCAAGACTGTTGTTTCTGAAATCTGCGACCGCACCCAGTCCAACTACTATGATGGTGCGGTGACTTCGACAACCACCAGGCCAACCAACTACGACAACTTAGCCCCAAAATCGGGTCAGTCGGTGCCAAAATCCTATAACAGTGACGACCCTTGTGCCCCGTCTAATGACCCCAGCTTCCATGTGGTTCAAAAAGGAGAGACGCTTTATGCCCTTTCAAGGAAGTACAACATCCCCGTCAATCAGTTGCAGGCTTGGAACAACCTTTCTGATGGCAATGTCATCAGCCTTTGCCAAAAACTCTGGGTGAGGCAGCCTGCCAGTGGTACAGCGACGACCTCTACCACCGCTACTAATGAATCTACTGAAAAACAAGGCGAGGTGAACAATTCCGACGCCGGATACTGGACCAGACCCACCGCCGAACACCAGGTTAAGTCGGGCGAAACAGTGGCAGGGCTTGCAAGGATGTATGGTTTTACAGAAGAACGTTTCCGTAAGATGAACGGGCTTGCTGCGACGGAGGTCATTCGTCCTGGTCAGCGCCTACGCACCAACGACTGCAATTGCCCAACGTTGGAGACCTCCACCAAGGACACGCCCTTGCCCTATGAGGAGCAAACAGGGAACCTGACCAATAAGGATGGAGCTTCAACGGCCCAGCCTACCAGGCCCATTGACAGCAAGGATGTTTATTACCGCCCCATCACGGTCCACCTTGTAAAGTCCACGGATACTTGGTACAGCATTGCGAAGCAGTACAATACCACCGTGGAGCGTATTCTCGAATTGAACGGCATGACCAAGGACGAGAAGCTTTCTGCCGACCAACGGATTTACGTGCAGTAATGGCAGGCTTAAAACCTTTTAAAAAGGATTGCAGCGGGTAGCTGCAATCCTTTTTTTAATAGAATACCCATCATCGAATGAAGGAACTCAACCAAGCCTATTGGCAAAACCGATACTTGCAGAATGACATACCTTGGGATATTGGCCATGTATCGCCACCTTTGAAGGAGTACCTTGACAAGTTGGACAACAAACGCATTTCGATTCTGATTCCGGGAGCAGGCAAGGCATTCGAGGCAATTTACCTCCATCAGCAAGGCTTCACAGAAGTGTATGTTCTGGACTGGGCCATGAGTGCATTTGAGCAATTGTTGGCCGAGGCACCGGATTTTCCGAGGGAACACTTGCTTTGCACCGATTTTTTTGAACTCCAAGGGCAGTTCGATTTGGTATTGGAGCAAACCTTTTTCTGTGCCCTTGAGCCGAGTCAACGGAAGGCATATGTTGCAAAAATGGCAAGTTTATTGCCAAAGGGGGGAACCTTGGCCGGGCTGTTGTTTGCGAGCCATTTTGCAAAGGATGGCCCCCCATTTGGTGGGACTGAAACCGAATACAAAGCCCTGTTCGACGGCTATTTTGAGATTTGTTTCATAAAAATGGCGAAAAATTCTATTCTGCCCAGAATGAACAATGAGCTGTTTTTCGAATTTATTAAGAAGTAATTTTTGTGGTTACTTTATTTTTCTATCGAATATTCTGCTTTGCTAAAGATTTCATGTTCGGTTTTTTTGTGGTTTAGGATGTAAGCCTATCTTTGCCCCCGGCTTAGGATTACTGATACACTCAAAACGGAAAGCTACCAACCCACCGTATCCAATAAACAAAATTGCCCCAGCCAAGGGACGGGAGGAAAACAATTCAATTCCCTGCTTACTGGAAGCTACGAAAAACAAGGTTTTTCATGGTGAATGAAAGACCAAAGAGGTCTTTTTGTCCATCAATCGTAGCATCATTTTTTCTTAACTAAAATTTCGAACAGTGGATTACAAGAATTCGGGTAGTAAGTTGAAGTATGGTATTTTGGGTTTGCGAAATAAAAAGAAGAACTTGGTTAAACTCGGAACTGCAATCGGCCTCGCCGCAGCCATATTTTACCCTTCAGTCAAAAATAACGACAACAACTCAATTGGTGCATCACTCGTGCCATCTGATGTGTTGGAGCAAGAACAGATAGGGGCTTTCCCCATCGTCGTACCGACCGTGAAATACGGTTTCACATTGGACACTTTCCTTGTAGAAGAAGGCAAAATCCAAAAAAACCAAACCTTCGGCACCTTACTGGAAGGCAAAGGTTTGGACGTACTTTCCATCGAGACATTGGTGCAACATTCCAAAGGAGTCTTCAACTTGAACAGGCTTCGGCTTGGACAAGATTACCTGTTGCTGAACGACCGAACGACTGGAAAGCCCAAACACCTCGTTTTTGAACCCAGCGCACTTGAGTACGTCGTTTTCAACTTGGACAACGAATTGACAGTGCAGCGTGTGGAGCACGAAGTAGATGTGGAGCTTAGGTCTGTCACGGGCGAAATCAACAGTTCGCTTTGGGCTGCCTTGACTGAGAACGAGGTTGACCCAGAGGCTGCCGCCAAGATGGAGGATGCGCTTGAATGTTATGTGGATTTCAGCCACACGCAGGAGGGCGACAAGTTCAAGCTGCTGTACGAAGAAAAATACGTGAACGGCAAATCGGTTGGCGCAGGCCAGGTTTACGCTGCCCAGTACCAACGTGATGGCAAAGACCATTACGCCTTCTTTTTCGATGATGGCCAGACCAAGGGCTTCTATGATTATGAAGGGGCCTCTGCCAAAAAAGGCTTCTTGAAATCCCCGTTGAAGTTCACCCGAATTTCCTCCAATTTCAACTACAATCGTTTTCACCCGATACTAAAGCAGGTTCGCCCGCACCTTGGCACCGACTATGCGGCACCGCATGGTACACCCATCTATTCCATTGGCGATGGGGTAGTAGAGGAAGCTGCCTACGGCAAAGGCAACGGCAAGTTTGTGAAGATCCGTCACGACAAGACCTATCAAACCCAGTACCTGCACATGTCCCGCTTTGCAAAGGGCATTAGGCGTGGGACGAAAGTTGCACAGGGCCAAGTGATTGGCTATGTTGGCAGCACAGGCTTGGCTACGGGCCCTCACGTTTGCTTCCGCTTCTGGAAGAATGGAAAACAAGTGAACCACCTGAAAGAACGGCTTCCGGTTTCCAGGAAAATGTCCAAGGAAAAACTCGATGAGTTCTTCCAACTTCGTGACAACTACTTGATGATGATGGAAAAGGAAGGGCTGATAGATAACAGCAAGTTCCATCAACTGGAACAATTGGATACAGTTTTGAACAGCGGCAGTGCCGCACCTTGATAGCTATTTTACATCACTCAGAACGAAAACGCACTTCAAACAAAAGCGGCCACGGGAAAACCGTGGCCGCTTCTTTTTTGACCTGAATTGGCTTATAGCCTTTACTTTATGATAAACAAATTCGCATCAATCTCGCCATTCACTTCAACCTCTTTGGTTGTCATTACAAGCGGGACTGGCAAGGCACCTACAATGCTGATGGCTTCCGGGAATTTGATACCATTTACATCCTTGTAGCTTTTGATGTCATTGGTTATGAGCGTTCCCTGTTTTTCCTCAATTTCACGGACTTTCAAGCTGGATTCCATGTCGAAATAATGGGTTTTCTTAGAACCGGATGGGTATTCAACCTGGATTTTATAGGCCTTCTTTCCCTCCACCATTTCAATGCCTTTCAACTCCGTTTTTACCCCCAATTTCTCATAGAAACGCTCAGGGAAAAGGTGGCCGTCAATCTTCATGTCCTCCAGGTCAGCGCCTTCCATGACCGATTTTTGTCCTTGCTGGACATTGATGCCTTTTTCGCCATCAAACACCGACTGCATAATGACATTGCCCATGATGGATTGAGCCATCTCCAACTTATTGGGTGCCATGTGGCTTAGCTCAGTCTTCAGTTCCATGCCTTGGATGCTGGCAGTTGTGACCATATAGACGGTGTTGATTTCATCCAATTTCTTACCACCAACCACATTCAGGTAGTCGGAAAGCACCGTTTTTGCATTGACCCCGGCTGGGATTTCCATGCCAGCCTGCTCGATGGGACTGCCATAAACATCATAAAACCGCAGTTTTTTGTCAGCGGAGAACTGTCCCAGTTTTTCTGATACGTCATCCTTGTTGCCTACCACCAAAATATGCGCCTTGTCGGGGGTGATATACTTGGCAGCCATCGCCTTGATGTCAGCAGGTGACACCATGCTCAGGTTTTTCAGGTAATTGGCGTAATAATCGGCGGGAAGGTTGAAACGGGCGGTGTTGAGCGCAAAGCGGGCCACCGTTTCTGGGTCTTCCAAGGAGCGGGCGAAATTGCCCGTCATCACATTTTTCACCATGTTCAACTCATCGGCTGGCACCTCATCAGTGCGCAGGCGATTCAGTTCTGCCAGGAATTGCACGATAGCGCTGTCCGTCACCTCGTTGCGAACACTTGCGTATGCCTTAAAATTGCCGACGACAGGGTCTGGCGAGAGTGCAGAGCGAGCGCCATAGGTGTAGGCGTGTTTTTCCCGCAGGTTCTGCATCAGTCGGCTGCCAAAATAGCTGCCAAGGATGGTGTTCATCACACTGGCCTTTATGGCGTCCTCTGAACCATTTTTGAGGTCAATCGGATACGTGACGTTGATGACAGATTGCACCGCACCGGCTTTGTCCACAAAATCGAGTTGGGTGGCGGCAGGTTTCTGCGGCGCATCGAATTTGGACTTTTTAACCTCGCCAAGTTTCCAGTCTCCAAAATATTTAGGTGCTATTTTCTTGGCATCCGCCAAACTGATATCGCCTGTGATGATGAGGTAGGAAATGTTCGGCTTGAAATAGGTCGAGTAAAATTCCTTGCATTTCTCCACCGTGATTTTCTCCAAGGTCTTCTCCGTCACAATCTCGCCATAAGGATGGTTTTTCCCGAAGTTTACGGCATTCGCCACATTTTCAGCAATGGCGTTGGGGTCGTCCTTGGCCTGTGCCAAACCGGAAATTGCCTGCTTCTTGGCCTTGTCGAATTCTTCCGCAGGGAAGGTAGGGTTCAGCAGCACATCAGACATGACCTCCAACAACTTGTCCGTGTAACGGCTCAGGCAACTGCCCGTGACACCGCTCTCGCTGGTGCTGAGCGATGCGCCCATGAAGTCAACCGTCTCGTCAATTTGGGCCTTGGTGCGGGTGGTGGTGCCTTTGTTGAGCAATTGGCCTGCCAAGTCGGCGGTGCCAGTCAGTTCGCCTTCGACGGTCGGTGGCACGTCCACAAACACCTGAAAGGAAACTCTTGGCAGTTTATGGTTCTCCACCACAATGACCTTCAGGCCATTTTTCATGGTGAACTGTTCTGCTTTGCCCAATTCGATTTTGGGCGCTGGCCCAGGCTTCGGGGCTGTTTTCCGAAATTCATTCTGCGCCATTGCCGAATGGGCAACCAACAACAAAACCAATGTTTTAAGGAAGAATATTTTTTTCATAAGAAATTGAAAATCTTTGAGTTGTGGTAAAATTGGTCACTTAGGATTAACCAGGAGCTTTCATTCCTAACTCCTCATCCCTCACCCCTGTCATGGCGTTTTCGGCTTTGGCAGGTAATAAAGCACCACCCGGTTGTCCTTGGTCAGGTACTTCTTGGCTACCCGTTGGATGTCCTCACGGGTCACTTTCATATAACGCTCGATTTCGGTGTTGATGAGGTTGGCTTCGCCAAAATAGGTGTGGTAGTTGGCGAGACTCTCTGCAATGCCCTGAACGGTACTGTTCGTTGAAATGAAATCGTTCTCTACCTGGTTGCGCAGTTTCTGGAACTCCGTTTCACCGATCAACTCGTTCTGAACCCGCAGAACTTCTGCATCCATACTGGCTTCCATGTCCTTTGGGTCAACGCCGGCATTGCAAATTCCAAAGGCGATGCTCACTCCTGGGTCTTCCATCGAGAGCGGGAAATTACCCACGAACAAGGCTTTCTGCTGCTGGTCAACCAGTGCTTTGTGGAGGCGGGAGCTTTCGCCCTGCGACAGCAATTGCGCTAACATCGTCACGGCGTAATAATCAGCTGTTCCTTGCGCTGGTATGCGGTACGTCTGGATAACAGCCGGAAGCTGCACGTTGTCGAAGATGGTGTCACGCACCTCGCCTCCGAGTGCAGGTTCCACGACCTTTGGCCGGAAAGGCTCCTGCTTTTTGGGGATTCCAGCAAAATACTGGTTAATCTGCGCTTTGGCCTCCTCGATATTGATGTCGCCCGCAATGGACAGCGTGGCGTTGTTTGGCACATAATAATCAGCATAGAACTGCTTGTAGTCCTGCTCCTGTGCGGCATCCAAATGCTCCATATAGCCGATGACGGGCCATTTGTAAGGGTGGTTGCGGAAGGCCCTTTTCATGGATTCCTGCAGCACCGTGCCGTAGGGTTGGTTGTCCACCCGCTGGCGGCGCTCCTCCTTCACTACTTGACGCTGCGTTTCGATGCCCACTTGTTCCACCTTTGCATGCAGCATCCGCTCCGATTCGAGCCAAAGGCCAAGTGCCAGTTGGTTGGAAGGGAGCACTTCATAATAAAAGGTACGGTCCCAGGTCGTGTTTGCATTGTTCATGCCGCCTGCCTCCTGGATGTAGTCGTCGAACTTGCCACGGGCCACGTTCTCCGAACCTTCGAACAGCAGGTGCTCAAAGAAGTGGGCAAAACCCGTGCGTTCTGGCTTTTCGTTTTTCGAGCCGACATGGTAAAGCACGGAAACCGCCACGATGGGCGTGGAGTGGTCTTCGTGGAGGATGACGTGCAGCCCGTTGGGCAAGTCGTACTCCGTGAAATTGATTTTGTTGGCTTGCGCAAACAGGCAGGCTGTGCCCAGGATGAACAAGCTCATGGAAACAATCTTCTTCGTCATTGTTGATGCGTTAGATAATTTTTTCAATGAAAATAATTTGGTGGAACGGGCGAAAGGTCGGGCTTTCAGTACACGTTCCTTTTGTCAAAAGCTGCAAAATCGGTGCAAAGATGGTGGGTTTGAACCTTATCCAACCTTGCAATAGAGCAATTAAGTTGCCACATAGACAAACGCAAACCTCGAAAGGTTGTTTGGCAGTAACATGGACTGTTGGTCCGTGACTATTTTTGCTCCGCAACCATCCAACAAACGCAAAATGGCCCACGAAATTTTCATGCATCGTTGCTTCGACCTGGCCCGACTTGGTGCCGGTCACGTCAGCCCGAACCCCATGGTGGGGGCAGTGTTGGTGTACAACGACCGCATCATCGGCGAGGGCTGGCACAGGCAATATGGCATGGCACACGCTGAAGTAAACTGCCTGGCGTCGGTCAAGGAAAGTGACCGCCATTTAATTGAAAAAGCTACCCTTTATGTTTCGCTCGAACCCTGTTGCATTCATGGGAAAACGCCTCCATGCACCGATTTGATTTTGCGCAGCAATATCAAGAAAGTGGTCATTGCCTGTTTGGACGAAACACCGGAAGTGCAGGGCAAAGGGGTTGAAATTTTGCGCCGTGCAGGCGTCGAAGTGGTAGAAGGCGTGTTGGCTGATGAACCCTTCAAACCAAGCGATTTCAGAAACACATTCGTTGCGAAGCACAGGCCTTTCATCCAATTGAAATTTGCGCAATCGGTGGATGGCTACATGGGTGTGACGGGCAAACAGGTTTGGTTCAGCAGCCATTTTTCGCAAGTGTTGGCGCACAAAGGACGTTCGGAGTTCGATGCCATTTTGGTTGGCACGAACACAGCACTGACCGATAATCCTAGTTTGAACACCCGCCATTGGTTCGGAAAGTCGCCGCTGCGGATAGTGCTGGACAGGCAGCGCCGATTGCCCGCCGAGGCCCAATTGTTGCGCAGCAACCAACCAACCTGGGTGGTTTGCGAAAAGCGGCTATCAGCTGACAATCCGACCGATACTTTGCGCTTTATGGAGCTTGCCTTTGATGACTGCTTGCTTGATAAGCTCCTTGCCGAATTGTTCCGGCAACGGGTAACCTCGCTTATCGTGGAAGGAGGGGCGAGCACTATTCGCCATTTTTTGGGGAGAGGCCTGTGGGATGAGGCCGCCATTTTCAGTACCCCTATCCGCCTTGGTAGTGGCATAGCTGCCCCAACTCCTACTGGCGAAGAATTGGCAAGGATTTCTCTCGGAGGAGATTCGTTAACGGTCATTAGGAATCCGCACCCAAAGCCGTTAAACTTTGTTTAAAGTGTCCAAACTACACCATTTCTATTCCTCCAAAACTGTTTCACAAGCGTAATTTTGCAGTCACAATCTGAAAAAGAAAAGAAGTATGAAACAGGTAATGTTTGCAATTCTGGCCCTGGTTCTGATGGCCACAGCATTTGCCTTCCGTAGGCCCCAAGCCTCCATAAAGACAGAGAAAAAAGAAGCCATCAACTGGATTACCTGGGAACAGATGATTGAAAAATCCAAAAAGCAGAAACGGAAAGTAGTTGTAGATGTCTATACCGATTGGTGCGGCTGGTGCAAACGCATGGATGCTACTACCTTTTGCGAGCCGTCTCTCGCCAACTACGTCAACCAGAACTACTACGCCGTGAAATTCGATGCCGAGCAAAAACAAGAAATCGTATTCAAGGACAAGACTTATAAGTTCGTCAAAAGCGGGATGAGGGGCTACCACGAGTTGGCAGCCGAGATTACCCGTGGTCAATTGAGCTTCCCCACGGTGGTGTTTTTGGATGAAAAACTTGAGGTCATCCAGTCCATACCAGGTTACCGTGATGCAAAGGAATTTGAAACGATTGCCACCTATTTTGGCCGCAACGAATACATGAAGACGCCTTGGGAGACTTACCAGAAGAACTACAAGCCGCTGCCTAAGGGGTAGTTTGGTGCGTGGTGATTAGTGATTAGTGAATGGTGATTGGGGGACAAGGGGTGATTGCAACCACTACTTTAACCAAAAAAATAAAACGGCCTGTTGGGAATGATTCCGACAGGCCGTTTTACTTTCGCCTCCAATCCTAATTTCCTAATTTCCCAATTTCCTAATTCCCAACCTTGTCCCACTCCCTTTTCGAAATCAACGAATTCATCCGCCGGGTCATCGCATTGAACCTGCCGGAACCGCTTTGGGTGCGGGCCGAGTTGGCCGATGTAAAGGTGTCGAGGGGGCACTACTACCTTGACCTCGTACAGAAAGGGGAGGGGAGCGATGAAATCATAGCACAAGGCCAAGCGGTGATTTGGAGCAAGGAATACCGCAGGCTGCAAAAGAAAATCGGGGCACTGCTCGACAGCCTACTTCAGCCGGGCATGGAGGTCCTGTGCTTGGCAAAGCCGGAGTTCCACGAACGTTACGGGCTGAAACTGATGGTGGAGGACATTGACCCGGCGCACACCTTGGGCAAGTTGGAATTGCAGCGAAGGGAAACCCTTGCTAAACTGCAAAAACTGGGCTTGTTGGAAAAAAACAGCCGACTGCCCCTGCCAGTGGTGCTCCAGCGCATCGCCGTGCTTTCTTCGGACAAGGCCGCCGGGTACCAGGATTTTTTGAAGCATTTGAGCCAAAACTCGTTTGGCTATCGGTTCAAGCTGGACTTTTACCAAGTGGCGGTTCAAGGCGCTGCCGTGGAAAAAGAGGTGGTTGCACAATTGAACGAAATCGCAGGCCGCCCAGCCGAGTACGACTGCGTGGCCATCATACGGGGTGGGGGAGCGAGGCTGGATTTGGCGGCTTTTGACAGTTTACCCCTGGCCGTGGCGGTTGCAAACATGCCCTTGCCCTTGCTGGTTGGGATTGGCCATGATGTGGACGAAACCGTGCTTGACCTCGTGGCGCACACTTCCCTAAAGACACCGACTGCCGTTGCGGATTTTATTTTGCATCGCAACCTCGAATTTGAATCGCAAGTGACCAACCTCGGCCTTGCCATCAAAAATATGGCTGCTGCCAAAACCAAAGAGCAACAATCCAGCCTCCAAAACTTGGCACAAATGCTTGATTTTCAATTGAAAATGAATTTTCGTCGGCAAGCCCAAATGCTGGACTATATCGAAAAGGAACTGCCCCTTGCTGCCAAGCGGTTATTGGTCAACTCCCAAACCCAACTCATGCAGCTGGAAAAAATCGTTCGGCTGCTCGGCCCGGAGACAGCCTTGCAACGTGGCTTTGCCCTGGTTTTTCATGAAGGGAAGCAATTGACGGATGCTGGCAGCTTGAAGGCGGGTGACGAGGTGAAGGTGCAATTGAAAAACGGCGGCTTTTTATCAACCATTAAAACCACCACAAAATGACAAAACAAAAATCTAAATTAACCTACGAAGCAGCCTTACAGGAGCTGCAAGCTATTGTCGCCCAATTGCAGGGGGAAGCCGTGAGCATGGACGACTTATCGGAGAAAGTGGCGAGGGCTACCGAGTTGCTGAATTTTTGCAGGGAACGTTTGCGCCAAACCGAAGAGCAAGTAGAGGTATTAAGTAGTTCTACTTAGTTAATTTAGGAATGTTTGAATTCATGCCCTGAAAACAGGAGGTTTGGGGGCGGAACGCCCCCAAGGACACCTTCCCCTGACGAGCCGCCGAAGGCGGCGAGGAGGGGAAAATGGTTATCCATGCAGCTTATTTAGAAGCATCTAATGAAATATGGCTAAAGTAACAAGTAGAATTAGGTTGGAATGAAAAATGGGGCGCAAAGTGGCACCCCATTTTTCATCCCAGAATAAACGAATTTTAATCCACATACATCTCAAACTCCACCCGCCTGTTCTGTTCCCTTCCAGGGGCGTAGCGGTTGTCGCCAATGGGTTTGGATTCACCATAGCCAGCACTGCTCATTCTGCTCAATGCAACACCCTTCGAAGCAAGGTAGTCGTAACAAGTCTTTGCCCGTTTTTCGGACAATTTCAGGTTCTCTGCGTCATCGCCGATGCTATCGGTATGGCCGCTGATGCGCAACTTCTGCCCAGGGTACTTGAGCATGATGCCCGCTATTTCATCGAGAATTTTATAGCTGCTTTGCAACAACTTGGCGCTTCCTGTTTCAAACTGGACGGCCTTCATGGCAAATTGGAGCACCTCTTTTTCCTCTTTCTTCAATTCGGGGCAACCTTTATTGGAAGCAGGGCCAGCCGTTTCGGGGCAGCGGTCTTCCGGGTCAATGAGTCCATCGCCATCTGTGTCGGGGCAGCCTTTGTCGGCTGGGGTTCCAGCAATGGTTGGGCATTTGTCGTCAACATCTGCCAGGCCGTCCCCATCTTGGTCGGGGCAACCCTTGGTGTATTTGGAACCAGCCGCATCGGGGCAATTGTCATCCTTGTCGGCAATGCCGTCACCATCCCGGTCGGTCATTGGGCAACCCAACAGTTCCTTGGTGCCGGGTTCGTCCGGGCAACGGTCTTGGTGGTCTGCAATGCCATCGTTGTCACGGTCGGGGCAGCCGCCAAGTGCGGCTTTTCCTGCTTCTTTGGGGCATTGGTCATTTTTGTCAGCCACGCCATCGCCATCGGTGTCCGGGCAGCCGAAGGTGGCCGGAGTACCGGGTTCGTCTGGGCACTGGTCTTCATTGTCCGTAATACCATCCTTGTCACGGTCGGTCGGTTTCTTTTCAATTTCGCCGCCGCCAATGGTAATCCAAATGCCCAGTGCATGTTGGAGTTGGTTCCGGTTATCGTTCATGTCGAAGCGGTACTGGGTCTCTGCACTGATATAAAGGTTGGGGGAAACCAATACATTTAGGCCAAGACCAACAGGGAACTCTGGGTTCATCTTCCAGTCGTTGGTCGTCTCGCTCATCAGGCCTGCCCCTCCGAAAAGGTAGGGGTATATTTTGGCCTCTGGTTTGGTGAACTTCAATTGGAGCAGGGCGTCCAGGCTGCCGATAAGGTCGGAATTGCCAGCATCGCCTTCTGCATTAATGGGCAGGTATGCCTTGCCAACCTTTAACGGCAAAGCCAGGTTGAAAGCCTTGCCAAGGTGACGGATATAGGTCAGCTCGACTCCGCTCGTGTAGTCGTATTTGTCAAATTTTTGGGAGATGGGGAACTGGAAGTTGTTCCATGTCCAGCGGAAAGCCAGTGCATTGGGTGCGCCAGCGTGCTGGGCAGATAAGCGGCCCATCAGCAATAGTAAAAGGAATGAGGTGGTAATGACAGCCTTTTTCATCTCAATAGGTTTATAGTTGTCGTAAGTTGCAGATGCACTTATTCGTTGAAATTAAGTGACAGGACAAGAGAAGTTAGCTATGAGATTTTAGATAAAAAATTGATAACCAATGAATTGTCTAAAGTCTATGGTCTATAATCTAATGTCCTATTGCTTAGTTTGCTCCGCAACTTGAGTTAGCAAAAAGGAAGGATAAGCCTCAATATGGTGTGTTCCCAAATGGCTACAGTTTTTGGACGCCAATTCAATGGGTGGTCACTTTAGAAGTGCGTTTGGTGCTGAATACAAATAACCCTTGGGCAAAATCATCTCATTCTTCAATCAAGCCCCTACCTTCCTTTACGATTTTGCCTTCCTTCTCCAATTTCTTCATCAATCGGTCAAGTATGCCATTGATGAAATCCTTGCTCTTGTCAGTACTGTACTGCTTGGAGATTTCAACGTATTCATTCAAAGTCACTTTCGTTGGGATGGTCTCAAAGGTCATCAACTCGCAGAGCGCCATTTTCAACAGAATCATGTCCATGACCGCAACTCGCTCAGCGTCCCAGTTTTTCAGCGCAGGCTCAATGATTTGCAGGATTTGTTCGTCTTCTTCGGTTACTTTTTTCAACAGGATTTCACCGAACTCCTTCACTGTTTCGTCAGTCGGTTCGAACTCATGGTAGAAATCGCCTACGGCAGGAAGTGCCTTTAAGGTTTTTTTCATGGCACCAACGATCAGCGACTTGTCATCATACCAAGAAAAGTAGCGGTCTTCCACCATGTCGTTGAAATGCTCGCTGCCATTGAAATGCTTGTAGAGGTTCAGCAGCGCATTGCGGAAATCATCGGGAGTTTCTGTTTTCTGCGCCAAGAACTCGGCGTAGTCTTCAGTCTTTGCGTACTCGTTGTACAGGTAGCGGGTATCGTCGTCGGAGAGTTTTTCAGCTACTTTGTGGACGGTTAAAAGTGATTTGAAGCCCCGGTTATCTTCGATGGAGCGAACCATTTCATTGTCGCCAAGTTTGGGCTTGAAGGCTTTGTCCTCGTCGGTGGGCCGTAGCTTGGCCTGTTTGCTGGCATAGTCAACCTTTGCGTACTCAGCTACCCTGATGAGCTGGAGCACGTTGAATAGGTACATTTCAAAGGACTGTCGGATACTGCTTTGATAGAGGAGCATGGCGTGGCGAAGGCTGAGTTCCTTGTCACGGCTCATGGCATATAGCACCTGCATTACCTTGATGCGGATGTTTCTTCTGCTCAGCATAATTTAATTTCAAACCGCACTTGCCACAGCTTTTATGGGCAACTTTTGCCCTATAACAATCCATTCAATACGTCAAACCTGAGCAAGTGAGGCTATTTCCGGTTTTGCGATTACAGGGTGCAAATAAAGCGATTTTTTGGGAAATGTGTGAGGTCAAAAACAAAGAGGCTGAATCATAAGTCAGTTGCTCTTCTATTGCTTTGGCGGCAGCTTGATGAAATGTTGCTTCATTTCCTCAAAGCTCATCATGTCTTTGTAGTGCCATTTTTGCAAAATTTTGCCATCCTTCCATAGCACGATGCCAGGGTTGGAGCGCATGATGGTCTTCAACAGCAGGTCGTCGGCTGTGAAAAACGGGTATTCACTGCCTGTCTGCTCCTTGAAGCGTTTGATGGTGGCTGGGTCGTTGGGGGCTGTGGCAGCAAAGAACTTGACGCCTGTGCCCTTGGCCGCCATGATGACCGGGTTGATGACCGTCTTGAACCTGTCCATGTATTCAGGGTCGAAATTGACGATTTCCTCTTTCACTTCTTTTGGCGTTAAAGCGGCAGCTTTATACCTGTAAGTAAACGAGTCAGTGGTTCCAGCGACTAAGGTGCTGTCAATAACAACAAGGGAAGAATCGGTTACAATCGTGGTCTTTATCTCTTTGCCAGCTTCTTTCAACTTGTAGGCTACGACCATCAAGAAGTAACCCGTGTCTGAAAGCAGGGCATCCGTCATGTTCGAGCCATCGGGGGAGGTGATTTCAAACTCGCTGATTTTCGAGTGCTCGTAGTCAGGGTTGGCCTTCATTTGTTCCATTTCCCATTCTGCCTCTGGGTATTTTTCGTACTCTTTCATGTACTGCTCGTAAGGCACCGTGATGACCTCGCCACTCGATTTGCTCTTCATTTTATAGGCCAGAACTTTGTAGGCCGCTTCCTCTTCCTTAGCTTCCTTGGCTCTTTGTGCCCGCACGTCCACTCCTTCACGGAAGGGTCGGAAATCAATCACTGGCTCGTTCATGAAGATATTGTAGTAGCTGAATGCCGTAAAGCCCAACGTCACGAGTATGGTCAACCAGCGGCGGACGCCAGTGGTGAAAAGTTCGTGCATCTGCTTGTGTCGGAACACAAAATAGAAGGCAGGCAGCAGTAGGAACACATCCTTCAAGAAGCTCACTTTGGGCTTCAACTTCAAGAAATCGCCGAAGCAACCGCAATCCGTTACCCGCATATTGGTCTTGACGTATTCGCCCCATTTGCCAAACTCAAAGAAGTTCACACCACCTGGTACATAGCCGGTCAAGTAGGTATAGCCCGTGAGTGCCGTGAAGAACAGTACCAAGAGCAAGAAAAGCCATGCCGTCAGTTTTGGCCGATAGGCCAACAGCAGCATGACACCCAACATGATTTCAAATATGATGGTGGCAGCAGCCAAAAGCACAGAATGCTCTGCCAGCCAAGGGAACATGGGGGCAATGGCCTTCACCGAAGTTTCATTGAAGGTATAGTAAAACTCGGCAAAATATTGCTCCAGTTTGAAGGCCGTTCCGAGAGGGTCAACTGCTTTTACAAAACCCGAAAAAATGAAAAGGGAGCCGCAGTAATGTTGGAGGTAAGTCATCACCCAGCTTTTCACCCTATCCTTGAAGGCAAGGCCCGTGATGGCAGTCAAAATTGCGGCAGCAATGGCAACATAAAGTAGCAAGGTAAAAATCGTCATGTCTTTCTGGATTGTAGTCGGGCAATTTATTTCCCGATGATTTATTGTAGCCGGGAAATTTATTTCCCTATTTGACTCATTTTTCGAAGCGACTCAGCTTTTGAGGCTGTATCATAAGTCGCTTTTTCGACTTCGTCGAAAAATGAAATTTCAACGCTGAGGCGCAAAGGCGCAGAGATTAGAATAATCCTCTGCGTCTCGGTGCCTCTGCGTTCATTAATTCGTTGCGCCGGAGGCGCAACTGGCTTATGATACATCCTCTACTTTTCGCCGAGCAAAATCAGCGCAAAAATAGCATAGTTGGCTATGTCGGCATAGTTGGCTTCGAGGCCTTCCGAGGCAAGCGTCTTGCCCTTGTTTTCCTCGATTTGCCGTATGCGAAGCAATTTCATCAGAATCAAATCGGTAATGGAACTGATGCGCATGTCCCGCCATGCCTCGCCATAGTCATGGTTTTTGGCAATCATCAGGTTGCGAACAGCCTCCACCTGTTTTTCGTAGTGTTTACGGGCGACATCGGTGGTAAGTTCCAAATCCTCGTCCTGCTTTAGCTCCAACTGGATGAGGGCCATGTAAGCGTAATTGACGAGGCCAACAAAATCGCCATCTATTGGGTCTTCGACCATCTGTTTGGCCTTTTCATCAATGCTGCGGATTCGCTTTGCCTTGATAAAAAGCTGGTCGGTCAGGGAAGAGGGCCGCAAGATGCGCCACGCCGTACCATAGTCATGCGTCTTCTTCAAGAAAAGCTCTTCGCATTGTTTTACTACGGCATCGTATTGTGCCAATGTTTTTTCCACAAGCTATTTATTGCGCTGCAAAAGTCTATTGCAACGGAAATTGTTGCTGTTAATGTCAGGTTAACCAAGGGTTAATGAAGGACGGCTTAAGGCTTACGGCCAACGGTTGACGGCCAACGGTTGACGGCTTACGGTTAACGGCCAACGGCTGCAGGGATACTTACCGTTAGCCGTTAGCCGTAAGCCGTTAACCGTCAACCGTTAGCCGTTAACCGTTAACCGTTAACCGTTCTTCAGTTCCCGGTAGTAGTGATAATAATAAGGTATCGTCTCAATCCCCTTGTAATAGTTGAACAGGCCATAATGCTCGTTGGGCGAGTGGATGGCGTCGCTGTTCAGGCCAAAGCCCATGAGCACGCTGTCCACATCTAAAACGTCTTTGAAAAGGGAAACGATGGGGATGTAGCCGCCTTCCCGCTTTGGGATTGGCTCTTTGCCAAATGCCTTGGCCATTGCCTTGTGGGCTGCTTGGTATTCGGGGGTGTTGGTCGGGGTGACGCCAGGCTCGCCGCCGTGCATCCTGATGACTTTCACTTGTACCGAAGGCGGTGCCAATGATTTGAAATGAGCCTCGAACAGGTCATAAACTTTCTCACAACGCTGATGCGGAACGAGGCGCATCGAAATTTTTGCAAAGGCTTTTGAAGGCAGTACGGTCTTGGACCCCTCCCCGGTGTATCCGCCCCAAATGCCGTTCACGTCCAAAGAGGGTCGGATGCTGGTACGCTCAGAGGTAGAGTATCCTTTCTCGCCTTGCACGTCCCCAATGCCAAGGTCGGATTGGTATTCCTCTAAGTCGAAAGGTGCCTTGGCCATTTCGGCCCTGTCTTTTTTGGTTTCGTTCAGCACATCATCGTAGAAGCCAGGGATAGTGATTTTGCCATTTTTGTCTATCAACTTATCAATCATGCCCGCCAGTACATTGATAGGGTTGGCAACGCCCCCGCCATACACACCGGAGTGGAGGTCACGGTTCGGGCCGGTCACTTCCACCTGGAGATAGGCCAATCCCCTGACGCCCGTTGTGATGCTTGGAACATCGTTGGCGATGATGCTCGTGTCGGAGCAGAGCACGACATCGCAGGCGAGTTTTTTCTTGTTTTTTTCAACAAATGGCCGGAAGCTGGGCGAGCCGACTTCCTCTTCCCCTTCGATGCAGAACTTGACGTTGCAGGGCAAAGTGTTGGTCTTCACCATCGCCTCAAATGCCTTGATGTGCATATAGGCTTGGCCTTTGTCATCGCAGGAGCCTCTTGCAAAAATGGCCCCCTGCGGATGCACTTTCGTCTTTTTGATGACCGGCTCAAACGGGGGTGAAGTCCACAGGTCGAGCGGGTCGGGCGGCTGTACGTCGTAGTGGCCATAGACCAGCACGGTGGGCAGCTTTTTGTCAATGATTTTCTCCCCATAAATGACTGGGTAGCCATCCTTGGCCTTGCCGTCCTTTTTGTGCGAGGTCGCACAGATTTCAACGTTGTCCGCACCTGCGTCCCGTAGCCTTTGGGCAACGACCTCTGCGGTGCGCAGCACATCGTCCTTGTATTTAGGGTCGGCACTTATGGAAGGGATTCGGAGCAGTTCCAATAGTTCGTCGAGGAACCGCTGCTTATTTTGAGTGATGAATTCTTGTGCTGGTTTCATATTTTAAAGATTGTGGGGGTTGTTGAATTGTTTGATTGTTAGGTGGTTAGGGCAACAATTCAGCAACCGTAATTTGCGGCCAAAGATAGGCAAGCGGGTATTTTTGGATGGTGAAAAATTCATGGTTTGAGGTGGTCAACTTACATCATTGGCGGTGCACCAAATGTAATGCTGTCTTTGCACCAATCATTGGGCATAGGGAATGGGCTGAGTTGCTTGTGTACTAAGGATATTCTCTCTCCCCGCAGCTGCGCCGGAGGCGCCGCTGAGGGGAGAAAAGTGCTCTCTGGGGCGGCTGCGTGTGGTGCGCCAAAAAGATTTGACCAATCCTTGCGACAAAAAGATTTGGCCATTTTGCTTGCAAAATGCACGAATTCAAGCCTGAAAGGCTTAAATGTGAATAGCCCC
>WBZM01000713.1_pt1 | contig 41564 bp, 37 predicted proteins | sample 5204271 | NCBI WGS metagenome assembly WBZM01 (sample SAMN12344346, study PRJNA552823) | activated sludge metagenome | biome: Activated sludge suspended growth; feature: Nitrification reactor; material: Wastewater; isolation source: activated sludge from nitrification reactor of wastewater... | reverse complement strand
AACCTCGAAGTCATCATCGCCGTCGGCCACACCGACAGCGACGGCTCCGACGCCTACAACCAGAAGCTGTCGGTGCGCCGCGCCGAAGCCGTCAAGGACTACCTGACGAGCAAGGGCGTCGAGAAGAACCGCGTGTACACCGAAGGCAAGGGCGAGAAGCAGCCCGTCGCCGACAACAAGACCAAGGAAGGCAAGGCGAAGAACCGCCGCGTCGAGATCGAGGTCGTCGGTACCCGCACCAAGAAGTGATCTTCGGATCCTTCTGAGAACGAAACCCCGCCCCGGCGGGGTTTCTTCTTTCTGGGCCGGCCGTGCGGCGCGCGGCCGTTCGCTACGATTGCGCCATGACCACGACGATGACCCCCAACGCCGATCCCCAGGAACTCGCCAAGTTCAGCGAACTGGCCCACCGCTGGTGGGACCCGGAGAGCGAATTCCGGCCGCTGCACCAGATCAACCCGCTGCGCCTGGACTGGATCGCCGGGCTCGTGCCGCTGACGGGCAAGCGCGTGCTCGACGTCGGCTGCGGCGGCGGCATCCTCTCGGACGCGATGGCGCGCCGGGGCGCGAACGTGCTGGGCATCGATCTCGCGGGCAAGCCGCTCAAGGTGGCGCAGCTGCACGCGATGGAAGCGGGCACCGCTTCGGTGACCTACCGCGAGATCGCTGCCGAGGCGCTGGCGGCCGAATCGCCGGCCGTCTTCGACGTCGTCACCTGCATGGAGATGCTCGAGCACGTGCCCGATCCGTCCTCCATCGTGCGCGCCTGCTCGACGCTGGTGAAGCCGGGCGGCTGGGTGTTCTTCTCGACCATCAACCGCAACCCCAAGGCCTTTCTCTTCGCGATCGTCGGTGCAGAGCACGTGCTCAAGCTGCTGCCCAAGGGCACGCACGAATACGCTCGCTTCATTCGCCCGAGTGAGCTGGTGGGCTGGTGCCGCGACGCCGGGCTCGACGCCACGGCCACGCGCGGCCTCGAGTACAACCCGATCACGCGCCGCTACTGGCTGTCGGCCGACACCAGCGTCAACTACCTGATTGCCTGCCGGAAGCCGGCATGATGCTGGCCGTGCGCGCGGTGCTGTTCGACCTCGACGGCACGCTGATCGATTCCGCCCCCGACCTGGCCGGTGCCGGCAACGACATGCGCGCGGCCCGCGGCCTGCCGACGCTGCCGCTCGAGCACTTCCGCCCGATGGTGGGTTCCGGTGCGCGCGGCATGCTCGGGCGTGCCCTTCAGGTGCAGCCCGGACATGCCGAGTTCGAGGCGCTGCGCGACGAGTTCCTGCAGCGCTACGAGGCTCGCATGACGCGCGAGACGCGCGTGTTCGCGGCGATGCGGCCGGTGCTCGATGCGCTGCGCGACGCTGGTCGGCCCTGGGGCATCGTCACCAACAAGGCGACACGCTTCTCCGAGCCGCTGGTGCGCGCACTGGGCCTGTTCGACGAGGCCGCCACGCTGGTGTGCGGCGACACGACTCCGCATGCCAAGCCGCACCCGGCGCCGCTGCTCGAAGCGGCGCGCCGGCTCGAGGTCGCAGCAGCCGACTGCGTCTACGTCGGCGACGACCTGCGCGACGTGCAGGCCGGCCGCGCCGCCGGCATGGCGACCGTGGCCGCCGCCTGGGGCTACCTCGGCGAAGGCGAGGCGATCGAGGCCTGGGGCGCCGACCATGTGGTGCAATCGCCCGGCCAGCTCTTGAAGCTGCTCGCGCTGGCCTAAACTACATGCTTCTGGGGCTGACCTGGCTTCGACGTGGGTGCGGAGTTGGTTCAGGGCATGCCGAGCACCAGTTCGCTCGTAAATCCACTGGAACAAAGTAACTGCGAACGACGAACGTTTCGCCCTCGCCGCTTAACACCGGTGAGCTTCTCAACGGTTGGCCGATGGGCCGGGCCCGCAAGGGCTGAGAAGTCATTCACATCGGCTGGCATCGCACCGGGTCACTCGGTGCGGCGCGAGACTCAGTGACTGGCGGGTCAGGTAGCGTGCCGCTGCGCGACCGGACCCGCGAGACTCAAATCAGACGGCTACGCATGTAGAACTGGCCAGCGATGGCTTGCGGACGGGGGTTCGATTCCCCCCAGCTCCACCACTTTCCAGCGGCCGCCGCATGGCCGCCTCTCCCGACGGACCGACGACCCTCGTGAGCCGACCCGCCGTCCACGCCGCTGCCAAGCTGCTCGGCGCGCTGTGCCTGCTGGCCGTGGCAGCCGTGGGCGTGGCGCTGGCGCTGGGCACCGAGTCGACCTGGTGGATCGAGCTCGCGCGCTACCTGCCGTTCCCCGTCTACCTGGCCCCGGCCGTGCTGGCGCTGCTGCTCTCGCTGCGCCAATCGTGGCGCTGGCGTGCCGCGGCGCTCGCGGCGCTGGCCGTCGTGCTGGTGCCGATCATGGGTCTGCAGCTGAACCGCGGCGAGGAAGGCCTCGCGCCGCTGCGCGTGATGAGCTTCAACATCAAGGCCTACCTCGCCGACGACAAGCCGGGCGGCTACGGCCGCATCGCCTGGGAGATCGCGCTGCACGACGCCGATCTGGTGGCACTGCAGGATGCGGGGCTGGCCAGCAGCGTCGAGACGCTGCCGGAGCCCTTCAAGACGGCGCTCGGCACGCGGCAGATCCACCTCTCGGGCCAGTACCTCGTCGCCAGCCGCTTCCCGATGCGCGACTGCCGATCTGGCGACATCTCCTTCCCCGGCGAGGGCCACCATTACGTGGTCTGCACGATCTCCGCGCACGGCGTGGAGTTCGATTTCGCCACGGCGCACCTGCTGTCGCCGCGCGAAGGGCTGAACGCGACGCGCCACGAACGCCTCGGCGGGCTCGACGACTGGCGCGAGAACTTCGCGATGCGCATGATCCAGGCGCACCGCCTCGCGCAGGACGTGGCGGCCCACCCGCGCCCGCTGGTGCTGGCCGGTGACCTCAACGCGCCGGATTCTTCACCGGTGATCGAGCGCCTGCGCGAGGCCGGCCTGCGGGACAGCTTCGCTGCCGCGGGCGTGGGCTACGGCTACACCTACGGCCACTCGCTGCGGCCGCGCTTCTCGTTCCTGCGCATCGACCACGTCATGGTCAGCGCCGGCATCGGCGTGAAGGACAGCACGGTCGGCGGCGCCCAGGCTTCGGCACACCGCCCGGTCATCGCCGACCTGTGGCTCAAGCGCGAGTGAGGCGCGGCGGCGTACGTCAGACCGCCACCGGCGCCTTGATCGCCGGGTGGTGCTGGTACTCCAGCACCTCGATGTCCTCGTAGGCGTAGTCGAAGATCGACGCCGGCCGGCGCTTGAGGTTCAGCAGCGGGTAGGGGTGAGGCGTGCGCGAAAGCTGCAGCTCCACCTGCTCGAAGTGGTTGCTGTAGATGTGGCAGTCGCCGCCGGTCCAGATGAACTCCCCGACCTCCAGATCGCACTGCTGCGCGAGCATGTGCGTCAGCAGCGCGTAGCTCGCGATGTTGAACGGCACGCCGAGGAAGATGTCGGCGCTGCGCTGGTAGAGCTGGCACGACAGCCGGCCCTCGGCCACGTAGAACTGGAAGAACGCGTGGCAGGGCAGCAGCGCCATCTTCGGCAGCTCCGCCACGTTCCAGGCGCTGACGATGATGCGGCGCGAGTCGGGGTTGGTCTTGAGCTGTTTCACCACCTCGGCGATCTGGTCGACCTGCCCGCCGTCGGGTGCCGGCCAGCTGCGCCACTGCACGCCGTAGACCGGCCCGAGGTCGCCGTCGGGCTTGGCCCACTCGTCCCAGATCGTCACGCCGCGCTCCTGCAGCCAGCGCGCGTTGCCGTCGCCGCGCAGGAACCACAGCAGCTCCAGCACGATGGACTTCAGGTGCACCTTCTTCGTGGTGACGAGCGGGAAGCCCTCGCGCAGGTCGAAGCGCATCTGGTGGCCGAACACGCTGCGCGTGCCGGTGCCGGTGCGGTCGGACTTCGCGACGCCATGCGTGTACACATGGCGCATGAAGTCCTCGTACTGGGAACGGATCGGGCGGGGCGACGCGGTGCTCTGCATCGCCCGGATTCTAGGCGGCCGCGCCTTGCTCGGCCCGGCTCAGCCCTGCGGCGCCGGCTCGCGCAGGAAGATCTCGACGCGGCGGTTCTGCGCACGGCCGGCGTCGTTGCCGTTGTCGGCCACCGGCTCGCGCGAGCCGCGTCCGTCGGTGTCGACACGCGTCGGTGCCACGCCGCGTGCAGCGAGGTAGTCGCGCACGCTGTGTGCGCGGTCGAGCGAGAGCGGGTTGTTGATCGCGTCGCTGCCGGTGCTGTCGGTGTGGCCGACGATGCGCACGCGCATGTTGGGGTCGAGGCCGGCGGCGAACTGGTCGAGCACCGGGCGCATCTGCGGCTTGATCGCCGAGCGGCCGACGTCGAACGAGAAGTCGCTCGGCACGTTGACCTTCAGCTCGTTCTGCGCGGTGCGCTCGACACCGATGCCCGTGCCCTGCGTGGCCTTCTCCATGGCTGCACGCTTCTCCTCCATGCGCTTGGACCACAGGTTGCCCGCCACCGCGCCGACCGCGCCGCCGACCACGGCGCCGGTGCCGGCCTTGCCGCCGGTGGCCGAGCTGAGCACGGCGCCGGCCACGGCGCCGATGGCCGCGCCGGTGGCGGTGCCCTTCTGGCGCTCGCTCATCTCGGTGGCGCAGCCGGCCAGCAGGGCGGCGGCCGCGAGGGCGGCCAGGGTGGGGGTGCGAAGCGATGTCCTCGTCATGTGGTTCTCCTTCTCGGGATTCTCGGGGGCGGCAGACGCCGCCGGCATTGGAACCCACCGCGACCCGCGAGTTCGCCGGCGCGGCGATCGGGGCGTATCCGGCTGTTTCAGCCTTGATCCTGGTCGAACTGCAGCGCCGCCAGGCGCGCATACAGGCCGCCGGCCTCGGAGAGCTGCGCATGCGTGCCGCTCTCGACGATGCGGCCGGCCTCCATCACGACGATGCGGTCCGCGCGCTGCACCGTGGCAAGGCGGTGTGCGATCACCAGCGTCGTGCGGTCCTTCATTGCCGATTCGAGCGCCGCCTGCACCATGCGCTCGCTTTCGGCGTCGAGCGCGCTGGTGGCTTCGTCGAGCAGCAGCAGCGGCGGGTTCTTCAGGATCGCCCGCGCGATGCTGATGCGCTGCCGCTGGCCGCCCGACAGGCGCACGCCGCGCTCGCCGAGGAAGGTGCGGTAGCCCTCGGGGAGCGCCGTGATGAATTCGTGCGCGAAGGCAGCCTTCGCGGCGGCGATCACTTCCTCGTCGCTCGCGTCGGGCCGGCCGTAGCGGATGTTCTCCAGCGCGTTGGCCGAGAACACCACGCTGTCCTGCGGCACGATGCCGATGCGCTGGCGCAGCGATTCCAGGGCCGCCTCGCGCACCGGCACGCCGTCGACGTCGATCGCGCCCTCGGCGGCGTCGTAGAAGCGCAGCAACAGCTGGAACACCGTGCTCTTGCCGGCGCCGCTCGGGCCCACCAGCGCCACCGTCTCCCCAGGCTTCACGTCCAGGTCGACGTGCGCGAGCGCGGCCACCTTCGGGCGCGACGGATAGCGGAAGGTCACGTCGCGCAGCGAGACCGACGACCCGCCGCGCGTCGGCGGCAGGGTGCGCGGCGCCGCGGGCGAGCGGATCGACGAAGTGGTGGCGAGCAGTTCCATCAGCCGTTCGGTGGCCCCGGCCGCGCGCAGCAGGTCGCCGTAGACCTCCGACAGCACCGCCACCGAGCTCACCAGGATGGTCACGTACACCACCGTCTGCGCCAGGTGGCCGGCGCTCATGCGGCCCTCGATCACCGCCTGCGTGCCCTGGTACAGGCCCCACAGCAGGGCCCCGAACGTCGCGGTGATCAGGAAGGCGACGAGGAAGGAGCGCACGCGCGTGCGGCGCCGCGCCGTCTCGAAGGCGTTCTCGGTGGCCTCGTCGAAGCGGCGTGCCTCACGCCCTTCCTGCACGTAGCTCTGCACCACCGGAATGGCGTTCAGCACCTCGGCGGCGATCGCGCTCGAATCGGCCACGCGGTCCTGGCTGGCGCGGCTGAGCTTGCGCACGCGCCGTCCCAGCCACAGGCTCGGCAGCACCACCAGCACCAGCGTGCCCAGCACCTGCGACATCACATAGGGGTTGGTGACGATCAGCATCGCCATCGCGCCGATGCCCATCACGGTGTTGCGCAGGCCCATGCTGAGGCTGGAGCCCACCACCGTCTGCACCAGCGTCGTGTCGGTGGTCAGGCGCGAGAGCACCTCGCCGGTCTGCGTGGTCTCGAAGAACTCCGGGCTCTGCCGCACCACGTGGGCGTAGACGGCATTGCGCAGGTCGGCCGTGACGCGTTCGCCCAGCCAGGTGACCATGTAGAAGCGCGCCGCCGAGAACAGGCCGAGGGCGGCGCCGACACCGAACAGCGCGAAGAAGTGACCGCGCAGCGCCATCACGCGCTCGCCGGGATCGGCCGCCACCAGGCCGGAGTCGATCAGCGACTTCAGCGCGATCGGCAGGGCCAGCGTCGACAGCGCCGCCAGCACGAGAAACACCGCCGCCAGCGCGATCTGCGTGCGGTAGGGGCGCAGGAAGGGGGCGAGGCCGGACAGCGAGCGCACGGGGCGCTGGGGCGGGGCTGCAGCGGTGGCGGGTGCGGCGGGCGGAGCCACGGCGCTCGGGTTCGAAGGCATGCGACGAGTCTAGGGGAGCGATCCAATCCCCCCGGCGAGCTCGGGGATTTTCTGCCGTGGCAGAATTTGCCTATGCAAACATTGTTCAGGCAACAGGATGCCGGGAGGCCCGCATGACCGACACCCGCCCATTCCCGCGCTATGACGGCGCGAACTACGAGGTGGCCGAGAGCGTCGGCCACCAACTCGTCAGCCTGGTGCAGATGATGCGCCGCGAAGTCGAGCTGCGCATGACGCAACACGACATGACCGATGCGCAGTGGCGCCCGCTGTGGCTGCTCAAGAGCGGCAAGGCCAGCACGGCCATCGAGCTGGCCCGCGAGGCCTGCATCGACGCCGGCGCGGTCACGCGCATGGTCGACCGGCTCGAGGACAAGGGCCTGATCGAGCGTGTGCGCTCCGAGACCGACCGGCGCGTCGTGCACCTGCGCCTGACGCCGGCCGGCGAGGCCGCGGCCGCGCGCATCCCGCACGTGCTCGCGTCGGTCAACAACGACTTCCTGCAAGGCTTCTCCGAACGCGACTGGAAGCAGCTGCGCCGCCTCGTCGAGCGCATGCGTGCCAACGGCGAGGCCTTGCAGGCCAGCGAGGAGGTCGCATGAAGCGAACCGCCCTCACGCTCGGCGCGCTGGCCACGGCCCTGTGGCTGGCCGGCTGCGCCACGCCCGGCCCGGCCGGCGAGGCCCGCGCCGTGCTGAAGCCCGCGGCCCTGGGCGCCGATGCCGTCAGCGCTCCCTGGCCCGAGGCCCGCTGGTGGTCGGCCTGGGGCGACGCGCAGCTCGATGCGGTCGTCGACCAGGCGCTGTCCGGTTCGCCCAGCCTGCATGCTGCCGAGGAACGTCTGCGTCTGGCGCGCAGCGCGCTCGACGTCGCTCGCGCGGTCGAGAAGCCGCAGGCGCAGCTGTCGGTGGAAGTGAACGACCAGCGCTTCACCCGCAACGGCCTGATCCCGCCGCCGCTGGCCGGCGCCACCGAGTGGAACAACAGCGCGCAGATCGGCGCGAGCTGGGAGCTCGACCTGTTCGGCCGGCGCCGTGCCGAGCTCGACGCCGCGATCGGCCAGGCGCGTGCCGCGCAGGCCGATGCGCAGGCCGCGCGCGTGCTGCTGGCCAGCCAGGTGGCGGCGAGCTACGTCGATCTGGCGCGGCTCGTCGAGGCGCAGCGCATCGCCACCGAATCGCAGGCGCAGCGCGAGCAGGTGCTGGCGCTGGTGCGCCAGCGCATCGCCGCCGGGCTCGACACACAGGTCGAGCTGCGCCAGGCCGAAGGGCTGGTGGCACAGTCGCGCGTCGAGATCGAGGCACTCGCTGAAGCTTCGGCCCGCACCCGTCATGCGCTGGCCGAGCTGGCCGGGCAGGGGCCGCGCGCCTTCGACGCGCTCGCGCCGGCCCTGGCGCCGATCCATTCCGCGCCGCTGCCCGAGGCGCTGCCGGCCGACCTGATCGGCCGCCGTGCCGACCTGGTGGCACAGCGCTGGCGCGTCGACGCGGCCACCAAGCAGGTCGACGCCGCCCGGGCGCAGTTCTATCCCGACATCAACCTCGTCGCCTTCGTCGGCCTGTCCAGTCTCGGGCTGGACCGCTTCATCGAAGCCGGTTCGCGCACCTACGGCGTCGGCCCGGCGCTGCACCTGCCGCTGTTCGACGGCGGCCGGCTGCGTGCGCAGCTCGACGCGCGCCGCACCGACGTCGATGCCGCCGTCGACGCCTACAACGGCACGCTGCTGCGCGCGCTGCGCGAGGTGGCCGACGAGGTGACCAGCCTGCGCTCGATCGAGCGCCAGCAGCAGGCCCAGGCCGAGGCGACGGCCGCGGCCGAGGCCGCGTACGAGCTGGCACTGCAGCGCTACCAGGCCGGGCTCGGCAACTTCCTCGTCGTGCTGACCGCACAGACCAATGTGCTGGCGCAGCGCCGCGCCGCGTCCGACCTGAAGGCGCGCCACCTCTCGTCCGAGATCGCGCTGTCGCGCGCCCTCGGCGGCGGCTACCGCGAGGCCTGAGCCTCGATCCCCATTCGCGAGACACCCCATGAGCACGAACAACGAATCCCCCCGTCCCGCCATCACTTCCGTGGCGCCGCCCGCCCCGGCGGTGTCGCCGTCGAAGCGCAAGCCCGCGCTGCTCGCCGTCGCCGCCGTCACGCTGCTGGTGGCTGCTGCCTACGGCGGCTACTGGGGGCTGACGCTGCGCCACCACGAGAGCACCGACAACGCCTACGTGCAGGCGCCGGTGGTGCAGATCACGCCGCAGGTCGGCGGCACCGTGCTGGCCGTGCTGGCCGACGACACCGACGTCGTGCAGCAGGGCGCGGCGCTGGTCAAGCTGGACCCGAGCGACGCCAAGCTCGCGCTCGAGCGCGCCGAGGCGCAACTGGCGCAGACGGTGCGCGAGGTGCGCACGCTGTACGTCAACAACGCCGCGCTGGCCGCCTCGGTGAAGGCGCGCGAGGCCGAGGTGGCACGGCTCGACGCCGAGGTGGCGCGCGCCGCCGACGACGTGGCGCGGCGCCGCCCGCTGATGGCCAGCGGCGCGGTCGGCGGCGAGGAAATGAAACACGCCGAGACCACGCTGGCCTCGGCGAAGAGTGCGCTGGCCGGCGCGCAGTCGGCCCTGGCCGCCGCACGCGAGCAGGCGGCCTCCAACCGCGCGCTCACCGAAGGCACGGCGGTGGAGAAGCACCCCAATGTCGAGCGCGCGGCCGCCGCCGTGCGCGAGGCCTGGCTGGCACTGCAGCGCACCGAGCTGCCGGCGCCGGTGAGCGGGCAGGTGGCCAAGCGCACCGTGCAGGTCGGCCAGCGCGTCGCGGCCGGCACGTCGTTGATGACGGTGATTCCGCTCGAGCAGGTGTGGGTCGAAGCCAACTTCAAGGAAGTGCAGCTGCGCGAGATGCGCATCGGCCAGCCGGTGAAGCTGACCGCCGATCTGTACGGCAGCAAGGTCGAGTACGACGGCCGCATCGCCGGCCTCGGCGCGGGCACCGGCGCGGCCTTCGCGCTGCTGCCGGCGCAGAACGCTACCGGCAACTGGATCAAGGTGGTGCAGCGCGTGCCGGTGCGCGTCGAGCTCGACGCGAAGCAGCTCGCGGCGCATCCGTTGCGCGTCGGCCTGTCGATGGAAGCCAATGTCGACGTGTCGAAGCAGGACGGCGCCCCGCTGCTGGCGGCCGCCGTGTCGCGGCCGAACGCCACGCAGGTGCTCGACGTGCCGGGCGAGGAGGCCGACAAGCTGGTGCGCGGCATCATCGCCGCCAACCTCGGCAAGGCGCGTTCGTGAAAGGTCCAGCCTTTCCTCCCTTGGAGGGCAGCGCCCGCGTGCTGGGCACGCTGGCGCTGTCGCTGGCCACGTTCATGAACGTGCTCGACTCGTCGATCGCGAACGTGTCGATTCCGGCGATCGCCGGCGACATGGGCGTGAGCCCGTCGCAGGGCACCTGGGTCATCACCTCGTTCGGCGTGGCCAATGCCATCGCCGTGCCGCTGACGGGTTGGCTGACGCAGCGCTTCGGCCAGGTGCGCCTGTTCGTGGCCAGCGTGATCCTGTTCGTGATCGCGTCGTGGCTGTGCGGCCTCGCGCCGACCATCGAGTCGCTGATCTTCTTCCGCGTCTTGCAGGGCCTGGTGGCTGGGCCGATGATCCCGCTGTCTCAGACGCTGCTGCTGGCGAGCTACCCGCCGGCCTTGGCCGGCACCGCGATGGCGATGTGGGCCATGACCACGCTGGTGGCGCCGGTGATGGGCCCGCTGCTGGGCGGCTGGATCACCGACAACATCGCCTGGCCCTGGATCTTCTACATCAACGTGCCGGTGGGGCTGGCGGCCGCGGCGATGGCCTGGTCGATCTACCGCACGCGCGACCCCGGCCCGCGCAAGGTGCCGCTCGACAGCGTCGGCCTCGGCCTGCTGGTGCTGTGGGTGGGCGCGCTGCAGATCATGATCGACAAGGGCAAGGAGCTCGACTGGTTCGCCTCCGGGCAGATCGTCGCGCTCGCGGTCGTCGCGGTGGTGGGCTTCGCGTTCTTCCTCGCCTGGGAGCTCACCGAGCACCACCCGATCGTCAACCTGCGGTTGTTCGCGCGCCGCAACTTCGTGCTCGGCACCTCGGCGCTGGCGCTCGCCTACGGGCTGTTCTTCGGCAATGTGGTGCTGCTGCCGCTGTGGCTGCAGCAGTACATGGGCTACACCGCCACCTGGGCCGGCCTGGCGATGGCGCCGGTGGGGCTGTTCGCGATCCTGCTCTCGCCGCTGGTCGGCAAGAACGTCTCGCGCGTCGATCCGCGCAAGCTCGCCACCGTGGCTTTCGTGGTGTTCGCGCTGGTGCTGTGGATACGCTCGCAGTTCAACGTCCAGTCGACCTTCGCGACGGTGCTGATCCCGACACTGGTGCAGGGCGTGGCGATGGCCTTCTTCTTCATCCCTCTGCAGGCGATCGTGTTCAGCGGCCTGACGCCCGATCAGCTGCCGGCGGCGTCGGGGCTGTCGAATTTCGTGCGCATCACCGCCGGCGCGATGGGCACCTCGATCTTCACGACGCTGTGGGAAGACCGGGCGATCCTGCACCATGCGCAGCTCGCCGAGCAGGTGAACCCGGCCAGCCTCGCGGCCACGCAGGCCTTCGCGCAGCTCGGCGCGGCCGGCCTGTCGAACGAGCAGGCGGCGGCGACGATCAACCGCCTCGTCGATCAGCAGGCCTACACGATGGCGGCCATCGACCTGTTCCGCCTCTCGGCCTTCCTGTTCGTCGCGATGATCGCCGTGGTGTGGCTGACGCGGCCGCGTCGGGCGGCCGGCATCGGCTCCGCCGACGCCGGCGCAGCACACTGACGGAGCCCCCCAGTCGCTGCGCTCCTGCCCCCGAGGGGCGCCGTCCGGCTTGGGGCGGCCCGGCGCCGGACCGTTCGCAGGCTCACAGGTTGTTGGCGAGAAGCCGCTTGACGAAGGCGTCCTTGAAGCTGTGCGTCTCGGCCAGGCCGAGGCGCTCGAGGTAGGGCAGGGGGGCTTCCTTGCCCTCCCAGAGGCTGCGGATCGCCATCGTCAGCAGCTCGCCGGGGTGCTGCGTGGCGTGCTTGAGTTTCTTCAGCGCGCGCACGATGTGCAGCTCGTCGTCGGTGAGGTCGGTGCCGAACGGAAAGTCGGGCAGCAGTCCGGCCTCGGCCCAGGGATGCAGCTTCGTCTCCAGCATCTCGGGCAGGTTGTGGCGATAGCGCTCGGGCAGCTCGTAGTCCGCCTCCAGCTTGCCGTGCGCCTTGGCCTGGCGGATCAGCTCGTCCTGGAAGCGCGAGTCGGCCACGGCGATCAGGCGCTTGACCACCTCGCTGTCGGCCTGGCCGCGCAGGTCGGCCACGCCGTACTCGGTGATCACGATGTCGCGCAGGTGGCGCGGGATCGTCACGTGGCCGTAGTTCCAGACGATGCTGCTCTTCAGGCCGTCCTTGTTGTCGTGCGTGGCGCGCAGCAGCATCAGCAGCCGCGCATCGGGCAGCGCATGCGCCATCGCGACGAAGTTGTACTGACCGCCCACCCCGCTGACCACCTGACCCGACTCCAGCGCATCGCTGCAGGCCGCGCCGAGCAGCGTCACGATCATCGTCGTGTTGATGAAGCGCGCCTTGCGCCGCTGCGCGCGCTTGAGCGCCGCCTGGCCGTCGTGCTCCGAGTAGATCTGGTTGATGAAGTCGATGCGCGTCATGTCGATCTTCGCCAGCTCCTGCGGCGGCATGGTGCGCAGCCGTTCGTAGAAGTCGCGCGGGCCGAGGAAGAAGCCGCCGGTCATGAAGATGCCGTGTGCGAGCCGGCTGCCGAGCATCGTCTGGCCGATGCGTTCGAGGTTCACCCGGTCGATCAGGTCGTTCGGCAGCCGGGTGTCGTCGAGCACCAGGCGGCCGTCGGCCAGGCGCACGCCCTCGCGCACGATGCCCCAGTGCTGCAGCCAGGACAGGTCGTCCGCCGTCAGCGGCGAGCGGATGCGCCCGTGGCGCAGCAGTGCGGTCAGCGTGCGGGCGCTGACGACCTCGTCGATCTCGCCTTCGTTCAGCGCGCGCTGCAGCGTTACGTCACCGAACACTTCGCGCCGCACGATGCCGGCCTCGATCAGCCGCAGGAACCCGTTGACGAACATCTCCGAGCAGCCGTACAGGCCCTGGTCGAAGCGGCCGAGATCCCGACCCTCCAGCCCGTCGGGGCTGATCACCTCGAGGATGCGGCGGTACTCGTCGCCATGGCGGTCACGCACGATCAGCGCCTGGGCGATCGCGTCGCCCAGCGAGCCGATGCCGATCTGCAGCGTGCCACCGTCGGTGACGAGGCTGGAGGCGTGCAGGCCGATCGCGTAGTCGGCCGTGCTGACCTTGTTGTTCGGCGGGCCGAACACCGCATGCGTGCCGGCCGGGTCGGTGACGACGAGGTCGAAGAATTCCGGTGCCACTTCCGCGCCATTCGGCATGAAGGGCATCCTGCGGTTGATCACGCCCACCGTCACCAGCGGCTGGCCGGCGGCGCGCAGCTTCTCCACCACCTCGAGCACCACATCGGGATTGCTCGACAGCGACAGCCGCATCGACTCGCCCTCGCCCTTGACGCCCACCGCCTGCGCGATCACGTTCATGCCCTGCACGGCCATGTCGCGCGCGACGAAGGTGTAGTTCGTCGAGATGTAGTTCTGCTGCGCCGTCGGGTTGCCGAGGTAGTCGCCCGTCTTCATGAAGAACTCGCGCACCTCGACATTGGGCGGCAGCGTGCCGGCACGCAGGTCCTTCACGTAAAGCAGGTCGGGGTAGTCCTCGAACACGCGCTCGACCAGCGGCCCGAGGAAGTGCTGCTCGAGCTCGCTCTTGCCGACCGGCTTCTCCAGCGACAGCGCGGTGACGATGCGCAACCGCCGCGACGGGTGGCCCTTGATGCGCCGGTACAGCGCGTTGACGAAGGGGTTGGGCTTGCCGACGGCCAGCGGAATGCCGAGCACGATGTCGCCCTGCACGGTGTCGAGCACGCGGTCGACCGCGGCCTCGATGCTGTCGACGAACTGCGTCATGCCTGTCTCCGGTGGCGTGTTGTGCAGCCAGTGTGCGCTGCGCGCCGACGCGAAGCGTTGATGAACTTCAAGCGGCCGGCGTCAAAGTCGCAGCCGGGCCGCATAGCCCGTCATCTCGAGGTAGCCCAGGCCGACGCGGCGCCCGGTCTCGTCGAGCAGTTCCGACAGGCCTTCCCAGTAGATCGCGCCGGTGCTGCCGCGGCTGTCGAGCTCCTGGTCGGCCAGCAGCGCACGCACCCGCAGCGGCCCGTCCGGGGTGCGCACGCGCCACTCGATCGCATACTCGGCCTGCGAGTGCGGGCTGCGCCAGCGCACCAGCGGCTCGAAGCGCACCTCGTCCGGCGCGAACACCCGCACCGGCTCGCCCGGACGGCGCACGCTGCCGCCGGCCCACAGCGCGCTGCCGTCGGCACGGCGCAGGCGGAAGGCGGTGAGTGCGCTGCCGTCGGCGAGGTTCATGCCGATCCAGTCCCAGCCCACCGCGTCGGCGGCGAGCAACTCGTCGCTCCACTCGTGGTCGAGCCAGGCCCGGCCCTGCACCGGCTGCGCGCGGCCTTCACGCGTCAGCGTGCCGCTCACTGCCAGCTGCGGCTGGCTGTAGTAGTGGCTCGCCTGCGCAGGCTGCGGGCCCTTGCGCGAGAAGCCGGCCTCGCCTTGCAGCAGCATCGGCTGCGTCGTCGCCAGCGCGAGGTCGAGCGAGAAGCCACCGGGATCGCTGGCCAGCCGTGCGTGGTACACGCTCGCGTCGAGCGGGCCGCGGCGTTCGAAACGCCAGCTGCGCAGCACGATGCGTGTGTCGTCCTCGGCGGCCTCGGCCACGCCGAAGCCGGCCCGGGCGATGCGCTGGTCGTGACGCAGCCGTTGCGCGGCGAGGTCGGTCAGCGCCGCGTGCGCGAACACGATCTGGCGGGCGGCGAAGCGGCTGGGATGGTCGGGCGCGACGTCCGTGCGCGAGCGGAAGAAGGTCACCTGGAAGCCGAAGCGCGGCGCCGCCTCTCCCGGCGCGGCGAGCCAGCCGGTGGCATACCACCACTCGGTGCGGGCGTCGGGGTGCGAGCCGTGGTCGCGCGGGAAGGCGAGCACGCGGCCGCGCGCCACCGGCGCGGAGCGCGCCGCGAGCGGCCAGCCGGCGAACGCGAGCAGCAGCGGGCGGCGCCGCATCACCAGTCTTCCTTCACGGCCAGCGCGGCCTGGCGCCCGCCGGCCGCGCGCCCGGCCCACCAGGCGGTCAGCGTGCCGGCCGCGGCCATGGCGGCGCACAGCAGCAGCAGCCGGCCCCAGGGCAGCAGCAGCTCCATGGTCCAGTGGAAGCTCTGCGGGTTCACCACATGCACCAGCACCGCACTCACCGCGATGCCGAGCCCCAGCCCGAGCAGCACGCCGGCCCCGCTCCACACCGCGCCTTCGCCGGCCACCACCGCGAGCACCTGGGCGCGCGTCAGCCCGAGGTGTGCCAGCACGCCGAACTCGCGCCGCCGCGCCAGCACCTGCGCCGAGAAGCTCGCCGCGATGCCGACCAGGCCGATGCCGATGGCCACCGCCTGAAGCCAGTAGGTGACGGCGAAGCTGCGGTCGAAGATGCGCAGCGAGAGTGTGCGCAGCTCGCCGACGCTGGCGAACTCGAGCGGCGCCTCGGCCCCGGCGAGCGTGCGCACCCGCGCCTGCACGGCGCCGAGGTCGGCGTCCGGCGCGAGCCACAGCGCGAGGTCGTTCAGTCGCGTGTCGCCGGTCAGGCGCCGGTAGTCGGCGGCATCGAGCGCCACCGCGCCGTGCTGGCGGGCGTAGTCGCGCCACACGGCACGCACGAAGGCGCGCTCGCGCCGACCATCGGGCAGCGGCAGCTCGAAGGTCTCGCCGGCGCGCAGGCCATACACACTGGCCAGCGGCTCGCTCGCGTACACCGAGAGCTGCCCGTCGCGTGGCGGCAGCAGCTCGCCCAGCAGCGGCAGGCGCCGCGCGGGATCGTCGGCCACCGGCTTGGCGATCAGCGCCACGGTGGGCCGCTGCGCATCGATCTGGATGCCGGCGACGCGCTGACCCTCCACCCGCGTCACGCCGGGAATCGTGCGCAGCCGGGCTACCAGCGCGTCGTCGACCCAGGCCGTGTCACTGCCCCCGCCGCCCGCAGCGCGGGCATACAGGTCGGCTGGCAGCACCTGGTCGAGCCATTGCGTGACGGCGGAGCGGAAGCTGGTCACCATCACCGTGAGCGCCACGGCGAGCGCGAGGCTGGCCACGACGCCGGAGACCGCGATCGTCGCGCTGCCGCGCTCGTGGCGTGCGCGCTGCACCGCCAGCAGTGCGAGCGCATGGCGCGGCGGCGGCAGGCCGCGCAGCAGCAGCGCCACCATGGCCGGCACGCAGGCAATGCCGCCGAGCAGCAGGCAGGCCACCGACACATAGGCCGCCAGCGGAATCTCCGCGATCGGCGGCGCCTGCGTCAGCGCCACCCCGATCAGCAGCAGCGCCGGGCCGATCCATACCGGGCTGCGGTGCGGGTTGCCGTCGCCCAGGCCCTTGAGTGCCTGGGCGGGCGCGAGGCGCTGCGCGGTGCGCGCCGGCAGCCAGCCGCCGGCCACTGCGACGACCACGCCGAGGGCGCCGTAGACCGCCGCGGCCGCTGCGCTGAACTGCAGGCTGGGCGTGACGCCGGGAAAGTACGCGCCGCCGAGATCGCCCGAGAGCAGCCGCAGCGCCAGCGCCGCCATCGCGGTGCCGAGCGCGAGCCCGAGTGCGCTGCCGGCCGCGCCGATCAGCGCCGATTCGGCCAGTACCCAGCCGAGCCGCTCGCGGGCCGACAGCCCGAGCACGCCGAGCAGCGCGATCTGCGGCAGCCGCCGCGCCACCGACAGCGAGAGGATCGAGAACACCAGGAAGGCGCCGGTGAACAACGCCACCAGCGCCAGCACCGTGAGGTTGACGCGGTAGGCGCGCGAGACGTTGGAGACGCGCTGCGCCGACTCGTCGGGCGCGGCGGCGCGCACGCCCTCGGGCAGGCGCAGCTCGCGCAGCAGCGCCGTGCGGTCGGTGCCAGGCACGAGGCGCACGTCGATGCGGCTGACGCGGCCGGCCCAGCCGAATGCAGCCTGTGCGCCGGCCAGGTCGACCACCGCCAGCGGCGGCCCGTCGGCCAGTACTCGGCCCTGCACGGTGAACGGCGCTGCCGAGCCGCCCACGCGCAGCCGCAGCGTGCGCGGCTCGCCGAGGCGGCGGGCCGCGGCGGCATTCAGGAAGATCGCACCCGGGTCGATCACCGCGAGCCGGTCGGCGCCCTCGTCGGGCCGCGGCAGCAGCGCCGGCGTCAGCGGCGCGGCGGCGAGCGCGTCGAGACCCACGAGGCGCAGCGCCAACGGCTTGCCCTCGACGTCGAACGCCTGCGTGTCGAGCTCGATCACGGCGCTGGCCAGCGCCACGCCAGGGTGCGTCGCGACGCGCCCGAACAGCGATTCGTCGAAGCCCTCGCGCTGCGCGCGCAGCTCGAAGTCGGGCTGGCCGTTGACCTGGCGCACCGCCGCGCTGAACTCGCCGAGCGCCGATTCGTTGATCAGGTGCACCGAGAAGGCCAGCGCCACGCCCAGCGCCACCGCGAGCACGGCCACCGCGTGGCGCAGCGGCTGGTGGCGCAGCGCGGGCCAGGAGATGCGGCGCAGCAGCGCCGGCAGCGGGAAGGTGGGAGGCGTCGTCGGGGCGGCGTCGTTCACCGCGCCGATTGTGGCGTGCGCGCGGCGAGCAGGCGCTGCACCGTCTGCACCAGCACCATCGGGCTGAAGGGCTTGGCGAGGTAGTCGTCGGCGCCGGCGCGTTCGCCGGCCAGGCGGTCGCTCGCCTGGGCGCGCGCCGTCAGCAGCACGATGGGCAGCGTGGCCGTGGCCGGGTCGCCGCGCAGCTGCTCGCACACCTGCAGCCCGTCGAGATCGCCAGGCATCATCACGTCGAGCAGCACGAGCTCGGGCCGGAAGGCGCGCACGGCGTCCAGGCCGAGGCGGCCGTTGGCGGCCTCGACGATCTCGATGTCGTCGAGTTCTTCCAGCGACCAGCGGATCAGCCGGCGGATGTCGGCCTGGTCTTCGATGACGAGGATGCGGGGCATGGGCGACTGCGCACGGAATCTCCTCGGGTTATCGGCCGTACGCCCGGCCGCTTGAGACCCTCAGGCGGGCACCGCGTAGTCGCGCTCGCCCATCAGGTCGACGCCGCAGGGCAGCTGCTCGATCCAGGCGATGAACTCCTGCACCGCGGCGCCCTGCATCGGCGCGCCGTGCTGCGGCACGATCATGTCGATCGGCAGGCGCCGCACCATCTGCGCCCACAGGCGCAGGATCTTGTTCGACACCATGTAGCGCCGGTGGAAGGCCTCCATGCGCGGCACGTGGCCGGCCAGCGAGGTCACGGGCTTCTTGGCCTCGACGCCGGTGATGATGGAGGCGCCCAGATCGCCGGAGAACAGGATGCGGCTCGTGCAGTCATAGAACTGGAAGTTGCCTTCCGAGTGCATGAAGTGCGCCGGCAGCGCGATGAGCTCGCCCCTGCCGATGGTCGTGCGCATGCCGCTGTCGGGGATGCCGACCACGCGGCCGGTGGTCTTGCCCGGCTTGCAGAAGTGGGGCACGAAGCGCTCCCACAGCTTGGAGATGTAGATCTTCGCGCCGGCGGTGGTGGTGGTCCATCGATCCAGCGAGGCGATGATGTCCGGGTCGGCGTGCGACGCGAAGATGGCCGAGAGCTGCTGCGGCGGGAAGTAGCGCGTCATCGAGAGGTAGAGCTCGCCGTAGGCGAGGTTGCCGCCCGGGTCGATGATGGCGCCGGTGTCGCCGTCGACGATCAGGAACTGGTTGGACTGCACCACTTCGCCGCCCTCGTCGCAGAGGTCGGTGAACATCAGGCACTGGTGGCCCTTGTGGTTGTACAGCTCGATCGGCATGGCGCGGCCCTCGACGAAAGTGGCGCAGTGTCACGGCCACCACGCCGGGTCGTCTTGACGTGGCTCAACGAGAGCTGGCACAGGTCAAGGCGCGAGCGCACGCAGTCCGTCGGGGCGCAACTCCATCACACGATCGGCCCGTGCCGCGGCGGCATGCGAGTGCGTGACCATCAGGCAGGCGGCGCCGTGCGCACGCACCTGGTGCGCCAGCGTGTCCATCACGCGTTCGGCGTTGCCGGCGTCGAGGTTGCCGGTCGGCTCGTCGGCCAGCAGCAGCTTCGGGCCGTGCACCAGTGCGCGCGCGATCGCCACGCGCTGCAGCTGGCCGCCCGACAGCGTCTGCGGCAGCCGTTCGTCGAAGCCCTCCAGCCCGACGTCGGCCAGCGCCTGCGCCACGCGGGCGTCGTCGGGGCGCTGCAGCAGCAGCAGCGGCAACGCGACGTTCTGCGCCACGCTCAGGTGAGGCAGCACGTGGAAGGCCTGGAACACGAAGCCGAGGTCGCGCCGGCGCAACAGCGCCTGCTCGCGCTCGGGCAGCGCGGTGACGTCCCGCCCGTCCAGCCTCACGCGGCCGGTGTCGAGCGTGTCCAGCCCGGCGATGCCGTTGAGCAGCGTGGACTTGCCGACACCCGACTCACCGACGATCGCGACGAACTCGCCGGCACGCAGTTCGAGGTCGACGCCGGAGAACACCGGCGTGCCGCCGTAGCGCTTGGCCAGGCCTTCGAGCACGAGCATCGGTCAGGGCTCCATCAGTTCATCGGCGAGGCGCTTCGCGCGCTCGACCACGCGGGCCACGACGCCCGGTTCGTCAGCCGCCAGCACCTCGCGCTGCGGCATGCCGCGCAGCCAGGTGATCTGGCGCTTGGCGAGCTGGCGCGTCGCGGCGATGCCGCGCTCGGGCAGGGCGGCGAGCTCGTTTGCGTCGAGCGCCTCCCAGGCCTGCCGATAGCCCACGCAGCGCATCGAGGGCAAGCCGGGATGCAGGTCGCCGCGCGCGCGCAGGCGGCGCACCTCGTCGATGAATCCCTGCGCGAGCATCTGCGTGAAGCGCCGCGCGATGCGCTCGTGCAGCCAGGCGCGGCTCGCGGGCTCGAGCGAGAGCAGCGGCGGCGTGGCGGACGCCGGGTCGCGCTCGCGGTGGAAGCTCGAGATTGGCCGGCCGGTGAGGCGGAACACCTCGAGCGCGCGCTGGATGCGCTGCGCATCGCCCGGCGGCAGCCGCGCGGCGGTGGCGGGGTCGACGCCCGCCAGCTCGGCGTGCAGCGCCGGCCAGCCGAGCGCCGCGGCTTCGGCGTCGATTGCGGCACGCACGGCAGCGTCGGCCGGCGGCATCTCGTCGAGGCCGTCGAACAGCGCCTTGAAGTACAGCATCGTGCCGCCCACCAGCAGCGGCAGCCGGCCGCGGGCGCGGATCTCGCCGACGTGCCGCGTCGCGTCGGCCACGAACTGCGCCGCGGAGTAGCGCTCGGCCGGGTCGAGGATGTCGATCAGGTGGTGCGGCGCGTGCGCGCGCTCGTCGGCGCTCGGCTTGGCGGTGCCGATGTCCATGCCGCGGTAGACCAGTGCCGAATCGACGCTGACGATCTCCACCGGCAGCACCTGCGCGATCGCCAGCGCGGCCGCGGTCTTGCCGGCGGCGGTGGGCCCGGCCAGGCACAGGCAGCGCAGCGCGACGCTCGCCTTCACGTTCACGCCGGGCTCGCCTGCGCGTCGCGCGGCGCGAGGTTCGCCTCGCCGTGGCGCTGCACCAGCGTCCAGGCCACGGCGCACAGCGCGAGGGCCAGCGTCGCGAAGCCGAGCGTCATCGGGTAGACGCTGGCGCCGCTCGTGCGGCCGAGGAACAGTCCGACCCCGAAGGCCATTGCCATCATCCAGAAGCCCGACAGCGAGGCCGCGGTGCCGGCCTTCTCGGGGAAGGGGCCGACCGCGCCGGCCTGCCCGCAGGGCTGGTGCACGCCGTGGCCGAAACAGAACAGCACCGAAGGCAGCATCACCGCCCACACCGTCTGCACGCCGGCCAGCGCGAGGCCGGCCATCGACAGGCCGCCGGCCAGCGTGAACAGTGCGCCGCGCGCCACCGCGCCGCGCAGGCCGTGGCGCGCCAGCAGGCGGCGGCACCAGAAGGTGCCGGCGAAGTAGGCGCTCGACTGGGCCAGCATGATGAGCCCGTAGCCGACCTTGCTGGTGCCGAGCAGGCCGATGTAGACGAACGAGGTGCCGGCCAGCAGGAAGAACAGCGCGCCATAGGCGAAGCCCGACAGCAGCGTCCAGGCGCGAAAGCCCGGGTGCGCGAGCACGGCGCGCCAGTTCGCGAGCAGCGGTGCCCACTGCGTGGCGCGAGGGTTGCGCTGCGGCACGGTCTCCTCGTAGCGCCAGGCGACGATGGCGAGGGTGGCCGCGCCGAACAGCGCCACCACCAGCAGCGCCGCATGCCAGTTCAGCCACTGAACGACCACGCCGCCGATCACCGGGCTGGCCATCGCGATCACGCCCAGCCCGCTGAGCGCCTTGGACATCACGCGCGCGCCTTCCTGCGGCGCGAACAGGTCGCGCACGATCGAGCGGGCGCAGGTCACGGCCGCCGCCATGCCGGCGCCTTGCAGCGCGCGCCACGCGATCAGCGCCTCGACGCTGGGCGCCAGCGCGCCGGCGATGCTCGCGACCGTGTAGACCGCGAGGCCGCCGAGCAGCACCGGGCGGCGGCCGAAGCGGTCGGCCAGCGGCCCGAGCACCAGTTGCGCCGAGCCGAAGCAGATGATCAGCGCCGAGAGCGTCAGCTGCGTGGCGGCCATGCTCGCGCCCAGGTCGCGCTGCAGCGTGGGCAGCGCCGGCAGGTAGAGATCGGTGGTGATGGGCTGGATGCCCAGCAGGAGGGTCAGCAGCAGCACGACCACGGCGGGGCTCATGCCGTGGCGTTCGGAAACCGGGGACGACATGCCGCGAGCCTAACAGGCGCGCCGCGACGACCCTGCTGCCGCCGTTGCAATCGGTGACGCGCGGCGGCGCCCGCTTGTTACGATAGCCATGGCTCATGGGAGGCTTGCCCATCTGCCGCATCAACAACCAGCAAGCCACAGCTCGCAAAGGACAACACCCGATGAAGACCACCACCCGTTGGATGACCCGCCTGATTGCCGTCTGCCTCAGCTTCGCCGGCTTCATGACCAGTGCACAGGCCACCCTCGTGAGCACCGAGCAGGTGGCGGCCAGCGAAGGCGTGACCAGCGCCGCCGAGCAGCGTGCCTACGTGAACTCGATGCTGACGCGTGCCGATGTCGCCGCGGCGCTGCAGGAGCGCGGCATCGACCTCGAGCAGGCCAAGGCCCGCGTCGCCGCGCTGACCGATGCCGAAGTGGCGCACGTGGCCCACACGCTCGACACCGCGCCGGCCGGCGCGAGCGACGTGCTCGGCACCATCGTGTTCATCTTCCTGCTGCTGCTGATCACCGACATCCTCGGCTTCACGAAGATCTTCCCGTTCACCCGCTCGATCCGCTGAGCGCCGTGATGCCGCGTGCGTGGCTGCGCGCCACGCTCGCGGGGCTGGCGGCGGCCCTGCTCGCGGGCTGCGCGGTGCAGACGGAGACACTGCGCCGCGCCCCGCCGGCCGGGCTTCCAGCCCGCGCCGAGCTGGCCGCCACGCCTTTCTTCCCCCAGACCGACTACCACTGCGGCCCGGCGGCATTGGCCACCGTGCTCGTGGGCGCCGCGCCCGACGCCACGCCGGCGCGCCTCGGCGACGAGGTGTTCCTGCCCGCTCGCACCGGCACCCTGCAGATCGAGATGATCGCCGGCGCGCGCCGCCACGGCCTGGTGGCCACGCGCCTGCCCGGCACGCTGGAGGCGCTGCTGCGCGAAGTGCAGGCGGGTCACCCGGTGGTGGTGTTCCAGAACCTCGGGCTGAGCTGGTACCCGCTGTGGCACTACGCGGTGCTGATCGGCTACGAGCTCGAGGCCGGCGACGTGATCCTGCGCTCCGGTACCACCGAGCGCCTGTTGATGAGCATGGCCACGCTGGAGCACACCTGGGTGCGCGCCGGCAGCTGGGCCTTCGTCGCGCTACCGCCCGGCCAATGGCCCGCCACGGCCGACGAGAAGGCCGTGGTGGAGGCGGCCGTGGGCTTCGAGCGCACCGGCACGCCCGCGCAGGCGGCGCTCACCTACCGCAGCGCGCTGGAGCGCTTTCCGGACAGCCTCAGCCTGCGCATGGGCCTGGGGAACGTGCTCTACGCCGCGGGCGACAGGCCCGGCGCCGCCCGCGCCTTCGAGGCCGCGACGCAGCACCATCCCGACAGTGCCCCGGCCTGGATGAACCTCGCCAGCACGCGCGCCGAGCTCGGCGCGCGCGCCGCGGCGCTCGAGGCGGCGCGCCGCGCCGTCGCGGTGGCCGATGCGACCTGGGCCGAACGCGCCCGCGCGCTGCTCGCCTCGCTCGAACCTCAGGCGAAGGACTCGCCCTCGCCGAGGTAGCGCCACTGGCCGGCCGGCAGGTCGCCCAGCATCACGCGGCCGATGCGCACGCGCTTCAGGCCGGTCACTTTCAGACCCACCGCCTCGCACATGCGGCGGATCTGGCGCTTCTTGCCCTCGACGAGCACGAAGCGCAACTGGTCGTCGTTGACCCACTCCACGCGCGCCGGTCGCAGCGGCTCGCCGTCGAGCTCGAGACCGTGGTTCAGCAGCTGCAGGCCCTCGGCCGAGAGCCGCTCGCCGCTGGTCGACTGCACGCGCACCAGGTACTCCTTCTCGACCTCGCTGTCCTCGCCGATCAGCTGCTTGGCGATGCGGCCGTCCTGCGTCAGCACGAGCAGGCCGGTCGAATCGATGTCGAGTCGGCCGGCCGGTGCGAGGTAGCGCAGGTGCTCGCGCTGGAAGTGGATGCCGCTGGTGTCCTCGCGCCAGTGGTTGGCGGCAGTCACCAGCACCGAGGCGGGCTCGTAGCCGTCTTCGGCCTGTCCGCTGACGTAGCCGACCGGCTTGTGCAGCAGCACGGTGACGCGCTGCGCCTGCTGCGTGCGCGCCTTCTTGTCGATGGTGACCTGCTGGCCCGGGTGCACACGCGCACCGAGCTCGCTGACGACCTCGCCGTCGACGCGCACCCAGCCGCGCGCGATCCACTCGTCGGCCTCGCGCCGCGAGGCCAGCCCGAGCTCGCTCATGCGCTTGGACAGGCGCAGCGTGCCGGGCTCGTGCTCGGGGCCGGCGGCCGGCGGCGGCGGGGCCGGGCGCGTCTTGCGCGGCGCGAAGGCGGTGTTCGGGCCGACCGGCTGCGCCGGCGGCAGCGGCGCGCGTGCGGGGCGGGGCGGCGCGGCGCGGGGCGCTTCCGCGCGTGCCGGTCCAGCGGCCCTCGCCGAGGGACGGCCCGACTTCGGGCCGGCTTTCGGGCCGGCTTTCGGGCCGGATGTCGGGCCAGGGTGCGTCGGGGACCGGCCCTCGGGCTTCGGCCGGCTCGGCGCCTCGGCGGCCCGCTGCGCCGCGCGCTCGGCGCGCTCGGCCTGCGCCTGCGCCAGCGTCGGCCGGGGCTTGGCGCCGCTGCCGCGCAGCGGCGAGCGCCGCTTGGCCGCGGGCGCGGCGGATTTCTTCAGGGTGAGCGTGGCCATGGGCGTGATTGGACCACGGCCGGCTCAGCCCTCCAGGCCGAACAGCTCGCGCAGCGCGTCGCGGTAGAGCGCCTGGCCGACGCCGTTGGTGCTGTAGTGCGTGCCGCCTTCGACCAGCACGAAGCGCTTGGGCGCCACGGCCTTCTCGTAGAGCGCGCGGCCCAGCTCGGGCTTGATCAGCCCGTCGGCGGCGCCGTGCACCACCAGCACCGGCATGCGCACGTCGGCGATGCGGCTCGCCGAGTCGAAGCGCTGCGTGATCAGCGGCGTGAGCGGCAGCCAGCCCCAGCGGAAGCTGCGGAACACGTCGGGGATCGAGGTGAACGTGCCCTCGACGATCAGGCCGCGCGCGTCGTGCACCTCGGCGGCGAGTTGCACCGCGATCGCGCCGCCGAGCGAATGGCCGAAGATGTAGCGCGGCCGGCCCGGCTGTTCGCGCGCGATCCAGTCCCACGCCGCGCGGGCATCCTCGAGCACGCTCGCTTCCGAGGGCAGCTCGGCGGTACTCTGGCCGAAGCCGCGGTAGTCGACCGCGAGCACCGAGAAGCCGAGCGAGTGCATGTTGCGGATGCGGAAGGTGCTGCCCTCGATGTTGCGGCGCGCGCCATGCAGGTACAGCAGCACTGGCGCGTCGGACTTGGCGTTCGGCAGCCACAGCGCGTGCAGGCGCACCTCGGGGCCGCTGGCCCGCGGGCGGTGGGTGATCCAGACGTCTTCCATGCCGTCGGCACGAGCGTCCGCTCGCATCGGCACCGCGGCGGCGTTCGGCTGGAAGATCCACTCGCGCTGCTTCTGGTCGAGCGTGGCGCAGCCGGCGAGCAGCGCGAGGGCCGTCGCCAGGCCGAGCACCCAGCGCATCGAAGGGAAACGGGATCGCATCGCCGACAGAGCCCGCCGCCGGCCGAAAAGTTCAGCGGCCGCGCCAGAAGAGCGCGTCCAGGTCCTTCATCGTCAGCTGGCGCCAGGTGGGCCGGCCGTGGTTGCACTGGTCGGCGCGTTCGGTGCGCTCCATGTCGCGCAGCAGCGCGTTCATCTCCTCCAGCGTGAGCTGGCGGTTCGCGCGCACCGCGCCATGGCAGGCCATGGTGGCGAGGATCTCGTGCTGCGCGCGCTGGATCACGTTGCTGGCGTCGTACTGCGCCAGTTCGGCGAGCACGCTGCGCGCGAGCTCCACCACGTCGCCGCCGGCCAGCGCCGCAGGCCGCGCGCGCACCGCCAGCACACCGGGCGAGAGCGGCGAGACGTCGAGGCCGAGGCGCTGCAGCGTGGCCGCCTGCTGCTCGGCGGTGGCGATTTCCTGCGGCGTGGCCGCGAAGGTGGCCGGGATCAGCAGCGGCTGCGACTCGATCGCGCCATCGGCGCGCTGGGCGAGGCTGGCCTTGAGGCGCTCGTAGACGATGCGCTCGTGCGCCGCGTGCATGTCGATGACGACCAGGCCCTGCGCGTTCTCGGCCAGGATGTAGACGCCGGCCACCTGCGCCAGCGCGCGGCCGAGCGGCCACTCGCCCGCGGGCAGGGGCGCGGCCTCGGCCGCCGCTGCCGTCGACGGCGCTGGCCACGCCGCCGGCGCCTCCTGCGCGAACAGCACGGCGGCCTGCTGCAGGCCGAGCGAGGCCTGCTGCGGCGTGGTCGTGGGCCAGGGCCGTGCGGGCGCGACGCCCGTGGAGGGGGACGGCGCGGCCTCGGGCATCGCCGTCGGCGTTGCGGCCTCGCCGGCACGCGAGATCGCCAGCGCCGCATCGACGGCGCGGCGCACCGCCTGGTGCACCTCGCGCGCGTCGCGGAAGCGCACCTCGATCTTGGTCGGGTGCACGTTCACGTCGACCAGGCTGGGTGCGATGTCGATGAAGAGCACGTAGCTGGGCTGCTTGGCGCCGTGCAGCACGTCTTCGTAGGCCGAGCGCACGCCGTGCGCGATCAGCCGGTCGCGCACGTAGCGGCCGTTGACGTAGACGTACTGCTGGTCGGCGCGCGAGCGCGCGGCCTCGGGCAGACCGGCGCGGCCGCGGATGCGCAGCACGCCCATCTCGAGCACGACCTCGCGGCTGGCGGCGACGAACTCGTCGTCGAGCACGTCGCGCAGGCGCTGCTCGGCGCTGGCGCGGCGCCACTGCTGCGAGAGCTTGCCGTCGTGCCAGACGGTGAACGCCACGTCGGGCCGCGTCAGCGCATGGCGGCGCACCGCCTCGATGCAATGCGCCAGCTCGGTGGCCTCGCTCTTGAGGAACTTGCGGCGCGCCGGCGTGGCGAAGAACAGCTCGCGCACCTCCACGCTGGTGCCGGTGGCGCGCGCCGCCGGGGCGAGCTCGCCGGAGCGCGCCTCGATGCGCTGCGCGTGCGGCGCATCGGCGGTGCGGCTGGCGATGCTGACCTCGGCCACCGAGGCGATGGCCGCGAGCGCCTCGCCGCGGAACCCCATCGTGGCGACGTTCTCCAGCTCCTCCAGCGAGCCGATCTTGCTGGTGGCGTGGCGGCGCAGCGCCAGCGGCAGCTCGGTGGCCGGGATGCCGGCGCCGTCGTCCTCGACCACGATGGCGCGGATGCCGCCGGCCGTGAGGCGCACGACGATCTCGGTGGCCCCGGCGTCCAGCGCGTTGTCGACCAGCTCGCGCACCACCGAGGCCGGCCGCTCCACCACCTCGCCCGCGGCGATCTGGCTGACCAGCTCGTCGGGCAGCTCGAGAATCGGCCTGCGCGATCCCAGAGCCCCTCGGCCGCCGGGTACGCCGGCCGATCCCCCGAGGGGATGCGGGCCGGCTTGGGGCGGCCCGGCGCTCGGCCCGCCCGCGTCGATGACGACCTGGCTCATGCCCTCAATGCCGCGTGACGACGATCGGCGCGCCGCGCGTGACGATCATCGTGTGCTCGTACTGCGCGCTCAGGTTGCCGCGCGCGCCCACCAGCGTCCAGCCGTCGCCCGTTTCCTCGACGAGCGTGCTCTTGGTCGAGAGGAAGGGCTCGATTGTGATCACCATGCCCTCGCGCAGCACGCGCCGATCGTGCGGCTCGAAGCAGCCGGCGATCTCGGTGGGCTCCTCGTGCAGCGCCCGGCCGACGCCGTGGCTGGCGAGGTTGCGGATGATGCGGAAGCGGTGCGACCGTGCGGTCTGCTCGATCGCGCGGCCGATGCCGTTCAGCGGCGCGCCGTCGCGCACCTGGCGCATCGCGTGCTCGAGGGCACTGCGTGTCGCGTGGCACAGGCGCTGCTTGATCGGCGAGACCGGGGGCACGGCGCGCGTGCCGCCGGTGTCGGCGAAGTAGCCGTCGAGCTCGGCCGACACGTCGACGTTGACCAGGTCGCCGGGGCGGATCACCCGCGCGCCGGGAATGCCATGCGCGGCTTCCTCGTTGATGCTGATGCAGGTGGCACCGGGAAAGCCGTAGGCGAGCCGCGGCGCCGAACGGGCGCCGGCCTCCGCGAGCCAGCGCTCGCCGAGCGCGTCGAGCTCGGCGGTGGTCATGCCCGGCTCCAGGCTGTCGAGCATGCGCGCGAGCACGCGCGACACGATGGCCCCGACGCGCTGCAGGCCCTCGACGTCTTCCCGCGATTCGATGGTCATGCGGCATTGTAGGAAGGCCGCCGACCATAATGCCCGCCCATGGACATCGCGGCCTTCCTGATCGACTTCATCCTGCACGTCGACGTGCACCTGGCCAACTTCGTCGCCACCTACGGAGCCTGGGTGTATGCGCTGCTGTTCCTGATCATCTTCGTCGAGACCGGCGTGGTCGTGATGCCCTTCCTGCCGGGCGATTCGCTGCTGTTCGTGGTCGGGGCGCTGTGCGGCGCCGGGCTGATGAGCCTGCCGCTGTCGATCGGCCTGCTGATCGCCGCGGCCATCCTTGGCAACCAGAGCAACTACACCATCGGCCACTACTTCGGGCCCAAGGTGTTCCAGTGGGAGAACTCGCGCTTCTTCAACAAGGACGCCTTCAACCAGGCCCACGCCTTCTACGAGCGCTACGGCGGCATCACCATCATCGCGGCGCGTTTCATGCCGTTCCTGCGCACCTTCGCGCCCTTCGTGGCGGGCGTGGCGCGCATGACGCGCAGCAAGTTCACTTTCTACGACGTCACCGGCGCGGTGCTCTGGGTCGGTGGCGTGACGATGGCCGGCTACCTGTTCGGCAACATCCCGTGGGTCAAGGAGCATCTCGACAAGATCATCTGGGGCGCGATCCTGCTGCCGGGGCTGTTCGTGCTCTTCGGCGCCTGGAAGGCGCGGCGCGCTGCCGCCTGAGCGTTCAGCCGGCCAGCGCGTGGCGCAGCGCCGTGGCGCACAGGCGCACCGCGTCGTTGGCTTCGTCGAGCACGCGGCCCATCAGGATGAACCCGTGGATCTGGCGCTCGAAGCTGATGTGCGTGGCTCGCCCGCCCGACGCGCTGAGCTTGTGCGCGTACGCCAGTCCCTCGTCGCGCAGCGGGTCGTAGCCGGCGGTAAGCACCAGCGCCGGCGGCAGGCCGGCGTGGTCGGCATGCAGCAGCGGCGAGGCGCGCCAGTCGGCGTAGCCGGCCGGTTCGGGGATGTAGTGGCCGGTGAAGTAGGCCATGGTGTCGGTGGTCAGCAGGTAGCCCTGGCCGTTGCTGCGGTGCGAGGGCGCCGTGCGGTGCTGGTCGGTGGCCGGGTAGATCAGCAGCTGGTAGGCCAGCGGCAGGCCGCCGCGGTCGCGCGCGTCGAGCGCCACCACCGCGGCGAGGTTGCCGCCGGCACTGTCGCCGCCGACGGCGATGCGCGCCGGGTCGATCTTCAGCGCGGCGGCTTCGCGGTGCACCCAGCGCGCGGCGGCGATGGCATCGTCCACCGCGGCGGGGAAGCGGTGCTCGGGCGCGAGGCGGTAGTCCACCGACACCACGGCGCAGCCCGAGTGGTTCGCGAGCTCGCGGCACAGCGTGTCGTGGGTGTCGAGGTCGCCGATCACCCAGCCGCCGCCGTGGTAGTACACCAGCGCCGGCAGCACCTGATCGGCCATCGTGCCGAGCGGGCGGACCAGGCGCAGCGGGATCGGCCCGTGCGGCCCGTCGGCATTCAGCGACTGCACCGAGGCCACCGGCGGCGGCTCGGGCTGCGTGAAGGCGCGCCGGTCGCGGTAGATGGCGCGCGCCTCGGCGGGCGTCAGGGTGTGGGTGGGTGGCACGCCGCGTTCGGCGATCAGGTCGAGCAGGGCGCGGGCTTGCGGGTGCAGCATCGGTGGAGCCTCAGAGTTGGCGGTTGCGCGCCAGCGGCGGGTGGCGAGCGAAGTAGCGTGCGATGCCCTCCTCGAGCGCATCGACGAGCTGGGTGCGGTACTCGCGGTCGCGCAATTTGCGTTCCTCTTCCGGGTTGGAGATGAACGCAGTCTCGACCAGGATGGAAGGAATGTCCGGCGCCTTCAGCACCGCGAAGCCCGCCTGCTCGACCTGCGCCTTGTGCAGCTTGCCGACCTTGCCGATGCGGCCCAGCACCTCGCGGCCGATGCGCAGGCTGTCCTTGATCTGCGCGGTGGTGCTCATGTCGAGCAGCGTGCGCATCACGTCGGCGTGGCGGTTCTTCACGTTGATGCCGCCGACCAGGTCGGCCGCGTTCTCCTTGTCGGCCAGCCAGCGCGCTGCGGTGCTGCTGGCGCCGCCATCGCTGAGCGCAAACACCGAGGCTCCGCGCGCCTGCGGGTTGATGAAGGCATCGGCGTGGATCGAGACGAACAGGTCGGCCTGCACGCGCCGCGCCTTGCGCACGCGCTCCTGCAGCGGCACGAAGAAGTCGGCGTCGCGCGTCAGCATCGCGCGCATGCCGGGCCGCGCGTTGAGGCGGTCGCGCAGCGCGAGCGCGATCGACAGCACCACGTCCTTTTCACGCAGCCCGCTCGGGCCGGTGGCGCCGGGGTCCTCGCCGCCGTGGCCGGGGTCGATCGCGACGACGATCAACCGGTCGATCTTCTCCTTGGCGATGGGCGGCAGCGGCTGCGGCGCAGGCGTCTGCAAGGGCGGCGCGGAGGCCGGCGACTTCGCGGTGGGCGGGCGCTCGATGCGGCCGATGAACTCGCCCAGCGCATCCTGCACCGCCTTGGCGGCCTGCTGCTCGGCGCGCTCCTTGCCCTCGATCAACGCCAGCAGCGGGTCGCGCTCCTTCACCGGGTAGAGGTCGAACACCATGCGGTGCTGGTAGGCCGCCACCGGCGCGAGCGTGAACAGCTGCGGCGCCGTCGACTGCTTCAGGTCGATCACGAGGCGCACCACGCGCGGCTGGTTCTGCCCGACGCGCACGCCGGCGATGAACGGGTCGTCGGGCTGCACCTTGCCGACGATCTCGCGCAGCGCCGGGCTGAGCTCGAGGCCGTCGATGTCGATCACCAGCCGGTCGGGGTTGCCGGCAAGGAAGTGGCGCTCGGTCAGCGCCGTGTCGGATTCGATGGTGACGCGCGTGTACTCGTCGGCCGGCCACACGCGCACCGCGACGATGCTGGCGCCGCGCGCGATCTCGGCGCTGCCCAGCAACACCACGAGGGAGCCCATGCCACGGATCGCCTCGCGGCGGGAGAGCGCGCGTCTCACGGCAGCAGCTCCAGGCCGCGCGGCGTGCAGGCGGCGAGCGTCACGCGGCGCGCGTCGGCCTCGAGCGGCTCGATGTCCACGCGCAGGTCGGGCGCGGGCAGCAGGCCCTCGGCCTTCTCGGGCCACTCGGCGAGCTTGAGCCCCTGGCTCGCGAAGACGTCGCGAAAGCCCGCGTCCTCCCACTCCTGCGGGTCGTTGAAGCGGTAGAAGTCGAAGTGCCAGACCATGCCGCCCGGCAGCTCGTAGGGTTCCATCACCGCGTAAGTGGGGCTCTTCACGCGCCCCGCGACGCCGAGCGCGCGCAGCAGGTGACGCGCAAAGGTGGTCTTGCCGGCGCCCAGCGGGCCGTGCAGCTCGACGTAGGCGCCACGCAGCGCCGGGCGGGAGGCCAGCTCGCGAGCGCTGGCCTCGCAGCCGGCCTCGTCGGCCCAGTGAAGTGTGCGGCTTCCTAGAATCGTCAAATGAACGTCGGTGGTCGCGGGTTGGATGGCTCGGCGCTGCTCGCGCAGCTGCGCGGCTGGGCCGAGGCAGAGGGATTTTCCCAGATCGGAGTCGCCGACGTGGACCTCGGTTCCGCCGAAGCGGGCCTGCTCGCCTGGCTCTCCAACGGTTTCCACGGCTCGATGGACTACATGGCCACGCACGGCCTGAAGCGCGCACGCCCCGCAGAGCTGGTGCCGGGCACGGTGCGCGTGATCACCGCGCGCATGGACTACCTGCCGCGCGACACGCCCGAAGGCTGGCAGGCGATCGAATGGCGGCGCCTGGCACGGCCCGGCGAGGCGGCGGTGTCGATGTACGCGCGGGGCCGCGACTACCACAAGGTGTTGCGCGCGCGGCTGCAGCGTCTGGCCGACCGGCTGGCCGAGGTGGTCGGCCCGTTCGGCCACCGCGTGTTCACCGATTCGGCGCCGGTGCTCGAGGTGGAGCTCGCCTCGCGCAGCGGCATCGGCTGGCGCGGCAAGCACACGCTGACCCTGCACCGCGAGGCGGGTTCGATGTTCTTCCTCGGCGAGATCTACGTCGACCTGCCGCTGCCTGTCAGCGCGCCGGACGAGCCGCACTGCGGCTCCTGCAGCGCCTGCCTCGACGTGTGTCCGACACAGGCCATCGTCGCGCCGTACCGGCTCGACGCGCGCCGCTGCATTTCGTACCTCACGATCGAGCACGACGGGCCGATCCCCGTCGATCTGCGCGCGGCGATCGGCAACCGCATCTACGGCTGCGACGACTGCCAGCTCGCCTGCCCGTGGAACAAGTACGCGCGCCGCGCCGTGCTGCCCGACTTCGACGTGCGTGCGCCGCTCGGCAGCGCCACGCTGCTCGCGCTGTGGCGCTGGGACGAGGCCGACTTCCTGCGCCGCACCGAGGGCAGCGCGATCCGCCGCATCGGCCACGCCCGCTGGCAGCGCAATCTCGCGGTGGCGATGGGCAACGCGCTGCGCGCGGGCGCCGACGACGGCCTGCGCCTCGCGCTGCAGGAGGCGAGGGCGAGCGCCTCGCCGCTGCTGCGCGAGCACATCGACTGGGCGCTGGCGCAGGGCTGAGGCGTCGCTGCCGCGGGGCTGAGGCCGCGCTCAGGCGAGCCGCTGCGCCGCCAGAAGCGCCAGCGGCAGCCCGGCCATGCCGATCAGCGTCGACATCGTCACGAGACCGGCGACGAAGCTGCCGTCGCCGCCCATGCGCGCGGCCAGCACGTAGGCGCTCGAGGCGGTGGGCAGCGCAGCGAAGGCGACGACGATGGCCTGCTGCGGTGCCGGCATCGCCAGCGCCAGGCTCATCGCGATGGCGGCTGCCGGCAGGATCGCGTGGCGGATCGCGAGGAAGCCGCCGGCCAGCCAGGGCGCGCGCTTCAGGCCGCCGAAGGTGAGCCCGGCGCCCACCGCCATCAGGCCGAGCGGCAGCGCGGCCGCGCCGATGCGCCCCAGCGTGGTGGTGGCGAGCTCGGGCAGCTTCACGCCCACCAGGTTGCACACCAGGCCGGCGGCCGTGCTGAGGATCAGCGGGTTCTTCGCCAGCTCGCGCCAGAAGCCCTGGCCGCCGTGGCGCGCCAGCGGCCACACCGCGGCGATGTTGCACAGCGGCACACACAGCGCCACCAGCAGCGCGACCCAGGCCACGCCCTGGATGCCGGCCAGGCGCTCGGCCAGCGCCAGCGCCACGTAGGAGTTGAAGCGGAACGCCACCTGCGCGCCCGAGGCGTGCAGCCGCGCATCCACGCCGGGCCACCAGCGCAGCGCGTACGCGAGCAGCACGCCGATCGCCACCACGCCGAGCCCGCACGCGGCCAGCGAGGCCGCGGCCTGCGGCTGCAGCGGGTAGCGCAGGATCGCGCTGAAGAGCAGCGCCGGGAACAGCAGGTAGTAGACGAGCCGCTCGACGCCGTCCCACACGCTGCGGTCCAGCGGCGTGTGGCGGCACAGGATCCAGCCGATGACGATCAGGGTGAAGTCGGGCAGCAGCAGCAGAGCGTCGGGCATGCGCCGAGTGTGCCAGCCGTTCGCCCCCGGCTCGGGGCCAACCCTGTGCGTGGTTCCCACAGCGACAGCGGTCCTCCGAGGAGGCAGCATTGCCGTTCAAGGTCCATCCGGGAACCTCCGCGCGCCGGCGCGCACCAAGCCTCGATGAATCGCATCCGCCATTTCCTCGCGAGCCTGCTGCTGGCCACCGTGTCGGCGCTGTCCTTCGCGCCGCTCGCCACCGCAGCCGAGATCGAGGGCCAGACCTTCGACGACCGCATCCGCCTGGCCGACAGCGAGCTCGTGCTCAACGGCGTCGGCCTGCGCGCCGTGGCCTGGTTCAAGGGCTACGCCGCCGGGCTCTACCTGCCGCAGAAGGTCACCACCGCCGAGGCGGCGCTGGCCGCCAAGGGCCCGAAGCGGCTGCGCATGAAGATGATGGTCGAGGTCGAGTCCAAGGAATTCGTCAAGGCCTTCGACAAGGGCATGAAGCGCAACCTGAGCGAGGCCGAGCGTGCCGAGATGGCCGACCGCATTGCTCGCTTCGATCGCACCGTGGCCGCGCTCACCGTGCTGAAGAAGGGCGATGCGGTCGACCTCGACTGGCTGCCCGAGCGCGGCTTCGTGCTGAGCGTCAACGGCCAGCCCAAGGGCGAGCCCTTCCCCGGCGAAGCCTTCTACGCCGCGGTCCTGAAGATCTACATCGGCAACGAACCGGTGGACAAGAAGCTCAAGGCCGGCCTGCTCGGGCAGGCCTCTTGAGCAGCCGGCAGCGGCCTACACTGCACCCTCTCAACCCGCACCCCCCCACGAGGAGAACGAGTCCATGCACCGTCGAATCCTGCTCGCCGTACCGCTCGCCCTGGCCGCCGCGTCCCCGCTGGCCTTCGCCCAGGCCTACCCGAACAAGCCGGTGAAGCTGATCGTGCCGTTCGCCCCGGGGGGCACCACTGATATCGTCGCGCGCGTGGTGGCCGAGAAGATCAACGGCCCGCTCGGCCAGACCATGGTGGTCGAGAACAAGGCCGGTGGCGGCGGCTCGGTGGGCGCCAACGAGGTGGCCAAGGCGACGGCCGACGGCTACACCGTGGGCATGGCGACCGTGTCGACCACGGCCGCCAACCCGGCCATCAACCCGAAGATCCCGTACAACCCGCTGACCGACTTCTCGCCGATCATCAACGTGGCGGCCACGCCCAACGTGATCGCGGTGCACCCGAGCTTCCCGGCCAAGGACTACAAGGGCTTCCTCGCCGAGATCAAGAAGAACCCCGGCAAGTACAGCTACGCAAGCTCGGGCACTGGCGGCATCGGCCACCTGCAGACCGAGCTGTTCAAGAGCCTGTCGGGCACCTTCATCACGCACATCCCGTACCGCGGCGCGGGCCCGGCGCTGAACGACACGGTGGCCGGCCAGGTGCCGATCATCTTCGACAACCTGCCCTCGGCGCTGCCCTTCATCAAGGACGGCCGGCTGGTGCCCATCGTCGTCGCCGCGCCGCAGCGCCTTGCGGTGCTGCCCAACGTGCCGACCTTCAAGGAGGTCGGCCTCGAGCCTGTCAACCGCATGGCCTACTACGGCATCTACGGTCCGAAGGGCCTGCCGAAGGAAGTGATCGAGAAGATCAGCGCGGCGGTCAGGAAGACGCTCGAGGATCCCTCGGTGAAGCAGCGCATCGAGGGCACCGGCTCGCTGATCGTCGCCAACACGCCCGAGCAGTTCGCCGCGCAGATTGCCGCCGAGTTCGAGGTCTACAAGAAGGTCGTCGCGCAGCAGAAGCTGACGCTGGAGTGAGCCCGGCCGACGGCGCGCAGGCGAGCGCGGAGGCCATCGACCGCTTCGCCGATGCGCTGTGGATCGAGGAGGGGCTGGCCGCCAACACGCTGGCGGCCTATCGGCGTGACCTCACGCTGTACGCCGACTGGTTGGCGCGCGAGCACGGGCGCGCGATCTTCGCCACCGGCGAGGCCGACCTGCTCGGCTACGCCGTGGCGCGCCACGCCGGCAGCAAGGCCAGCACCGCCAACCGGCGGCTCACGGTGTTCAAGCGCTTCTTCCGCTGGGCCTTGCGCGAGCACCTGGTCGCCGCCGACCCGACGCTCAAATTGAGCGCCGCCAAGGCGCCGCAGCGCGTGCCCAAGACGCTCTCGGAGGCGCAGGTGGAGGCGCTGCTGGCCGCGCCCGATGTCGACACGCCGCTCGGCCTGCGCGACCGCACCATGCTCGAGCTGATGTACGCAAGCGGCCTGCGCGTCAGCGAACTGGTCACGCTGAAGAGCGTGCACCTCTCGCTCACCGAGGGCGCGCTGCGCGTCACGGGCAAGGGCTCGAAGGAGCGCCTCGTGCCCTTCGGCGAGGAGGCACGCGCCTGGATCGAGCGCTACCTCGCCGAGGCGCGCGGCGAGATCCTGCAGGGCCAGGCCAGCGATGCGCTGTTCGTCACCGCGCGCGGCGGGCCGATGACGCGCCAGATGTTCTGGAAGCTGATCAAGGCGCATGCGCTGCGCGGCGGCGTGCAGGTCCCGCTCTCGCCGCACACGCTGCGCCACGCCTTCGCCACGCACCTGCTGAACCACGGCGCCGACCTGCGCGCGGTGCAGATGCTGCTCGGCCATGCCGACATCTCGACGACGACGATCTACACCCACGTCGCGCGCGAGCGGCTCAAGTCGCTGCACGCGCAGCACCACCCGCGCGGCTGAGTTTGCGCTACGCTGCGGCATGCGCTACATGCTGCTTGTGATCGAGCCGCCCGGCCAGCGGGCCACCCGCACCCGTGCCGAGGGCGAGGCCGCCTACGCGGCCATGAGGGCCTTCGCCGAGACACTGCGCGAGCGCGGCCAGCTCGTCGCGGTGGAGTCGCTCGCTTCGCACGCCAAGGCCTCGCGCGTGCAGCGCCAGGGTGAGAAAGTGAGCGTCGTCGACGGGCCTTTCGCCGAAGCGAAGGAAATGATTGGCGGCTTCTTCATGATCGACGTACCCGGCCCCGAGCAGGCGCTGGCGATCGCCGGCGAATGCCCGGCCGCACAGTGGTGCCCGGTCGAGGTGCGCGCGCTCGCGCCGTGCTTCGACGATTCGGTCTGAGCGCCGTCGAACGCTGGCTGCGCCGTTCGTCGTGGAGATGAGCGGGGCAGGGGCTCCGCCGAGCATCGCAAGGAGCCGTTGATGCGCTACATGATCATCGTGCGGGCCACGCCCATGTCGGAGGCCGGCATCATCCCGGAAGACCCGAAGCTGCTGGCCGACATGGCGGCCTACCACGAGGAACTGGCGCGCGCCGGCGTGCTGCTCGACGGCTCCGGCCTGCGCCCGAGCGCCGAGGGCTGGCGCATCCGCTGGGGCGAGGGCAGGCCGGTGCTGCGCGACGGTCCGTTCGCCGAGACCAAGGAGCTGATCGCCGGCTACACCGTGATCCAGGTGCGCTCGCCGGAAGAGGCGATGGAATGGTCTCGCCGCTTCCCGCGCCCGTTCCCCGAGGGCACCGAGTGCGAGATCGAGGTGCGACGGCTGTACGAGCTGGAGGACTTCGGCAGCGACCCGGCGCTCGATCGAATGCGCGAGATCGGTCTCGCGAAGTCCTGATGGACGCCGGGCCGACGCACCGCGCCATCGACGCGGTCTGGCGCATCGAGCGGGCCCGCATCGTGGCCGGCGTCGCCCGCGTGGTGCGCGACGTCGGGCTGGCCGAGGAGCTTGCGCAGGATGCGCTGATCGCCGCGCTCGAGCACTGGCCGCGCGAGGGTGTGCCCGACAAGCCCGGGGCCTGGCTGATGACCACCGCGAAGCACCGCGCACTCGACCGGCTGCGCCGCGACCAGAACCTCGCGCGCAAGCTCGAGGCGATCGGCCTCGACCTCGAGGCGCAGGAGGCGCTGGTGGTGCCCGACTTCGTCGACGCGCTCGACGCGAAGCGGGCCGACGAGATCGGCGATGACCTGCTGCGCCTGATCTTCACGGCCTGCCACCCGGTGCTCTCCACCGAGGCGCGATTGGCGCTGACGCTCAAGCTGCTCGGCGGGCTCACGACGGCCGAGATCGCGCGCGCCTTCCTGGCCAGCGAGCCGACCGTCGCGCAGCGCATCGTGCGCGCCAAGCGCACGCTGGCCGAGGCGCGCGTGCCCTACGAGGTGCCGCGTGGAGAGGAACTGCGCGCCAGGCTCGCCTCGGTGCTGGAAGTGATCTACCTGATCTTCAACGAAGGCTACACGGCGACAGCGGGCGACGACTGGATGCGGCCGGCGCTGGTGCAGGAGGCATTGCGCCTCGGCCGCGTGCTGGCCGAACTGGCCGCCGACGCGGCCGAGGTGCACGGGCTCGTGGCGCTGATGGAACTGCAGGCCTCGCGCACGGCGGCGCGCACCGACGCGCAGGGCCGCCCGGTGCTGCTGATGGCCCAGGACCGCGGCCGCTGGGACCGGCTGCTGATCCGCCGCGGCCTGGCCGCGCTGGCACGGGCCGAGGCACGCTGCACCGACCGCGGCGAGCCGCTCGGGCCCTACGCGCTGCAAGCCGCCATTGCCGCCTGCCATGCCCGGGCGGCCATGCCGGAAGACACCGACTGGCCGCGCATCGTGGCGCTCTACGACGCGCTCGCGGAGGTGTCGCCCTCCCCGGTGGTGGAACTCAACCGGGCGGTGGCGGTGGGCATGGCCTTCGGGCCGGCGACGGCTCTGCCGCTGGTGGAGGCGCTGGCGGCGGAGCCGGCGCTGAAGCACTACCAGTGGCTGCCGAGCGTACGCGCCGACCTGCTCGCCCGACTCGGCCGGAACGACGAGGCGAAGGCGGAGTTCGAGCGCGCGGCCGGCCTCGCCGGAAACCAGCGCGAACGCGAGCTGCTGCTGGAGCGCGCTCGCTCGCTGGCAGGTTGAACGGTCACGCCACCGTGACCGGGATCTTGCCGATCTTCGCCTGCCACTCCTTCGGGCCAGTGTTGTGCACGCTGGTGCCTTGGGCATCCACCGCCACCGTCACCGGCATGTCGGCGATCTCGAATTCGTAGATCGCCTCCATCCCGAGATCGGCGAAGCCGACCACCTGCGACTTCTTGATCGCCTTGGCCACCAGGTAGGCGGCGCCGCCCACGGCCATCAGGTAGGCGCTCTTGTGCTTCTTGATCGCCTCGATGGCCACCGGCCCGCGCTCGGCCTTGCCGATCATCGCGATCAGGCCCGTCTGCGCCAGCATCATCTCGGTGAACTTGTCCATGCGCGTGGCCGTCGTCGGGCCGGCCGGGCCGACCACCTCGTCGCGCACCGGGTCGACCGGGCCGACGTAGTAGATCACGCGGTTGGTGAAGTCCACCGGCAGCTTCTCGCCCTTGGCGAGCATGTCCTGGATTCGCTTGTGCGCGGCATCGCGGCCGGTGAGCATCTTGCCGGAGAGCAGCAGCGTGTCGCCCGGCTTCCAGCTCGCCACCTCGGCCTGCGTGAGCGTGTCGAGGTTGACCTTCTTGCTCTTGTTGTAGTCGGGCTGCCAGTGCACGTCGGGCCAGAGGTCGAGGCTGGGCGGGTCCATGTAGGCCGGGCCGGAACCGTCGAGCACCACGTGCGCGTGGCGCGTGGCCGCGCAGTTCGGGATCATCGCCACCGGCTTGCTGGCCGCGTGCGTCGGGTAGGTGGCGATCTTCACGTCGAGCACGGTGGTCAGGCCGCCGAGGCCCTGCGCACCGATGCCCAGCGCGTTGACCTTCTCGTACAGCTCGATGCGCAGTTCCTCCAGCTTGCTGCTCGGGCCGCGCTTGAGCAGGTCGAACATGTCGATCGGCTCCATCAGCACTTCCTTGGCCAGCAGCATCGCCTTCTCGGCCGTGCCGCCCACGCCGATGCCCAGCATGCCCGGCGGGCACCAGCCGGCGCCCATGGTCGGCACCGTCTTGAGCACCCAGTCGACCAGGTTGTCGCTGGGGTTCATCATGATGAACTTGCTCTTGTTCTCGCTGCCGCCGCCCTTGGCGGCCACGGTCACGTCGAGCGTGTGGCCCGGCACCACCGTCATGTGGATCACCGCCGGCGTGTTGTCCTTGGTGTTCTTGCGCTCGAACAGCGGATCCGAGAGCACCGAGGCGCGCAGCGTGTTGTCGGGGTTCAGGTAGCCGCGGCGCACGCCGTCGTTGACGGCGTCCTCGATGCTGCCGGGGAAGCCCTCGAAGCGCACGTCCATGCCGATCTTCAGGAAGACGTTGACGATGCCGGTGTCCTGGCAGATCGGGCGGTGGCCCTCGGCGCACATCCTCGAATTGGTCAGGATCTGCGCGATCGCGTCCTTCGCGGCCGGGCTCTGCTCGCTGGCGTAGGCGCGGGCGAGGTGCTCGATGTAGTCGGCCGGGTGGTAGTAGCTGATGTACTGCAGCGCGGCCGCAACGCTGTCGACGAGGTCGGCGTATCGGATGGAAGTGGTCATGGCGGTGTCCGTTCTGGCGCAGGGCGGCAAGGCGCCGCCGAGCCTGAAAGTGTAGCCAGCGCCCTGACGCCTGCCTGATCGCGGGGCAGGAGGCAAGCCTCGGAGGGTATTTCCCTCGCCCGGCCGGACTTTCGGCGGCGGCAGCGGAACCGATTCCTAGAATCCCCGGTCCTTTACCGGCCACCCCGACCGCCCGCGCCCGCCGCCCCAAGCCCCCCGCATGAGCCTGCTGCCCATCGTCGTCCTGCTGCCGCTGCTGCTCGGCACCTCGCTGTGCCTCTGGAGCGGCCGGGTCGAGACCCCCGCGCGGCGCCGGCTCACCGCCTGGCTGGCGGCGGCCGTGACCGGCTCGGCCCTCGCGCTGCTGCTGACGATGGCACCGGCGGTGTTCGACGGCCAGGTGCTGCTGGCCGGGGCCGACTGGATTCCCTCCATCGGGCTGAACGCCCGCTTCCGCCTCGACGGCCTGGCGCTGATGTTCGCCGGGCTGATCACCGGCATCGGCCTGATGATCATCCTCTACGCGGCGTACTACCTCGGCGCCGACGACCCGGCCGGCAAGTTCTACACCCTGCTGATGCTGTTCATGGCGGCGATGCTGGGCATCGTGCTGTCGGACAACCTGCTGCTGCTGGTGGTGTTCTGGGAGCTGACCAGCGTGTCGTCGTTCCTGCTGGTGGGCTACTGGGGGCACAAGGCCGAGGCGCGCGCCGGGGCGCGCATGGCGCTGGCCGTGACCGGTGGCGGCGGCCTGGTGATGCTGGCCGGCGTGCTGCTGCTCGGCCACATCGCCGGCACCTTCGAGCTCTCGCTGATGTTCGAGCGCACGGCGCAGATCCGCAGCCATGCACTGTTCCCGCTGGCCACCGTGCTGCTGCTGATCGGCTGCTTCACCAAGAGCGCGCAGTTGCCGTTCCACTTCTGGCTGCCCGAGGCCATGGCGGCGCCCACGCCGGTGTCGGCCTACCTGCACTCGGCGACGATGGTCAAGGCGGGTATCTTCCTGCTGGCCCGGCTGTACCCGGTGATCGGCGGCACCGGCTTCTTCGAGGCCATCGTGGCGACCGTGGGCCTGGCCACCATGGCCTTCGGCGCCTACGTGGCCGTGTTCAAGCACGACCTCAAGGGCCTGCTGGCCTACTCGACGATCAGCCACCTCGGCCTGATCACCTTCCTGATCGGCGTGGCCTCGCCGCTGTCGGCGGTGGCGGCGGTGTTCCACATCCTCAACCACGCCACGTTCAAGGCCTCGCTGTTCATGACCGCCGGCATCATCGACCACGAGACGGGCACGCGCGACATGCGCCAGCTCGCCGGGCTGATGCGCCTGATGCCCTGGACCGCGACGCTGGCGATGATCGCCGCCGCGGCGATGGCCGGCGTGCCGCTGGCCAACGGCTTCATCTCCAAGGAGATGTTCTTCGCCGAGGCGGTCGGCGTCGAGCACGGCACGGTGTGGAACATCATGGTGCCGTTGGTGGCCACCTTCGGCGGCATCTGCTCGGTAGCGTACTCGCTGCGCTTCATCCACGACGTGTTCTTCAACGGCGAGCCGAAGAACCTGCCCAAGCCGCATCCGCACGAGCCGCCGTTCTTCATGAAGGCGCCGGTGGCCCTGCTGGTGGTGATCTGCGTCGCCGTCGGCGTGGCGCCGGCGCTGACCTTCGGGCCGCTGGTCCACGTGGCCGCCACCGCCATGCTCGGCGTGCCGCCGCCGGCGTACGAGCTGGCAATCTGGCACGGCGTCAATCTGCCGCTGGCGATGAGCGCGGTGGCGCTGGTGGGCGGGGTGGCGATGTACTTCGCCCTGCAGCGCCGCTTCAACCTCCACCTGCACCACCCGAAGGGCTGGACCGGCCGGCTGATCTTCACCCGCACCATCGACGGCCTGTTTGCGCTGGCCGGCAAGTTCACCGAGCGGCTGGAGAACGGCTCGCTGCAGCGTTACGCGGCGTGGATGGTGGGCACGGTGGCGCTGCT
>WBZM01000712.1_pt1 | contig 41581 bp, 34 predicted proteins | sample 5204271 | NCBI WGS metagenome assembly WBZM01 (sample SAMN12344346, study PRJNA552823) | activated sludge metagenome | biome: Activated sludge suspended growth; feature: Nitrification reactor; material: Wastewater; isolation source: activated sludge from nitrification reactor of wastewater... | reverse complement strand
GAGTGCGGGCGAATCGGCTACCGTCGCGCGGGCGGACAATCAGGCTCGCGGCGTGGCAGGCCACGCCCAGCCCGCGCGCAGGGCAAGACCTCAGCGCGCTGGCCACCCGCCAGCAACGGTTCGACCGCCTCACCGGCAAACCCAGGAGGCCAGGCTCAGTTCTCCGCTTCAGGCCTGTCCGAGGCCTGGGCTGGCCGCCGCAGCGGCATCTGTCTGGAGCCGCAGCAGTATGCTATGCTCCGCCGACTTGCAACGCGGCGCCCCACCAACGCCTTGACCGGCGAGGAAATGACCAGCAGATGAGCGACCAACAAGAACCCGCAATTCACCTCGCATTCTCGGAAAAGTACACCGACGAGCATTCGCAGGAGTACTTCGAGAAGCACAATCGAAAGCGGCTCTCAGACCGCATCGAGCACCGCATGGCGCAGCGCGCCTTGCGCCTCACCGGAAATCCGACGTCAATCCTCGACATCCCGTGTGGCACGGGCCGATTCTGGTCAATGCTCGCACAGGACCCCGGGCGTGAGTTGCTCGCAGCGGATTACAGCCCCGGAATGCTCGAAGTCGCCAGCAAGGTCCGCGAGCCAGAGGTGGTAAGGCGTTTTCGATTGCTGCAGTGTTCGGCCTTCGCGATCACGTTGCCGGACAGCAGCGTCGACTGCATATTCTCGATTCGCCTGATGCACCACATCGGCGACTCGGCGCACCGGATCGCCATGCTCAAGGAGTTCCATCGCGTGACGCGTGACAGCGTCGTCGTCTCCCTTTGGGTTGACGGCAACTACAAGGCGTGGCGTCGGCGCAAGCTGGAAGAACAGCGTCGTCACCAAGGCGAAAAGAGCGACAATCGTTTCGTTGTCCCACGCGCACAGTTCGAGCGCGAATGCCGCGCTGCCGGATTCACCATCAGCGGACATGTCGACTTCCTCCCTCGCTTGTTCATGTGGCGCACCTACGTGCTGCGCAAGCCGGCTACCCGCATTCCCGTGCACGCCTGAGGCCTCGTGCGGTGGGCACACGCGAGATGTTTGCCGACCAGGCGGCGCGGCACCTGCTTACCGCGAACGGCCTGGGCGGCTTCGACGAACTGTGGACACTGGAAGTCGCGTGGCATGAGGCGCCGAATGAACGCCGCGGCGGCTGGAGCGGCGTCAGCCGCCATGTCCTGCCGGATGGGACGGCGGTCTTCGTCAAGCGACAGGATAACCACCTCTGTCGAACAATTCGCCATCCGGTACGCGGCATCCCGACGTTCTACCGCGAGTACGCCAACATCCTTCACCTGCGCAAGCTGCGCATCGCCGCTGTTGAGGCGCTCTATTACGGCGACCGAAACACCGACGATCATTGGCGTGCCATCCTGGTCACCCGCGCGCTGGACGAGTTCGTCAGCCTGGACGAGTGGAATGACCGCCATCCGGAAGGCTCATCTCCGCTGCGCCAGTCGGTCATCAAGGTCGTCGCACAGGCCTGCGCCCGCCTGCACCATCATCGCCTGCAGCACAGTTGCCTGTACGGCAAGCACCTTTTCATCAAGTGCCTGCCGATGGCAGACGGCGCGGTCCTGGGCGAAGCTGACGTCCGCTTCATCGACCTCGAAAAGCTGCGCAAGGGCTTTAGTCGAAAGCGTGTTGGCGCGCACGATATCGATCAGTTGATGCGCCATACGCCGGGCTGGAGCGCGCTGGACAAGGAAACCTTCCTTGCCGCCTACCGTGCGCAGAGCCAGCGCCTGCAGCAGGAGACAGACGCCGCATGAGTGTTTGTCGAGAAATCGTCCACCGCCTTCCACGATGCACCGTGCGGAACAGCAAACGACGCCTGCGAGGGGCCGCGCAGTAGATGTGTTCACCAGCGCTGACGACGATTCGCCATCCGACGGTCAGCTATGCTCGTTCCCCACCCGCCGCCAGAGCCGCTCCGTGATCGCTCTCTACACTGATTTTGGCCTGGACGATCCCTATGTCGGCCAGATGAAAGCCGTCCTCCTCCGGCAGACGGGCGGTTCGATTCCGATTGTCGACTTGCTGCACCGGGTGCCCAACTTCGACCCTGTTGCCGGTGCTCACCTGTTGTCTGCGCTGCAGGCGCAGTTCGATCCGGGAACCGTCTTTGTCGCGGTCGTCGACCCGGGGGTCGGCAGCGAGCGCCTGCCGGTAGTCCTGGAAGCGGACGGCAAGTACTATGTCGGTCCCGATAACGGACTGCTCGCCGTCGTCGCCGCCCGCGCCCTGAGGTGTAGAGCCTGGCGCATCACCTGGCGCCCGTCGCGTTTGTCCGCCTCGTTTCATGGGCGTGACCTGTTTGCACCGATTGCCGCACGCATTGCCATTGGCGACTGGCCTGCCGACGACCTCGCCGATTGCGCCTGCCTGACCGAGCGCCTTTCCGGCAACGACCTGCCGCAGATTATCTATATCGACCACTACGGCAATGCGATGACCGGCTGGCGAGCAGCCAACGTCGCACCCGATGCCACCATCGCCACGCCCTCCGAACATATTGCGTCGGCAAGGGTTTTCTCTGCTGTGCCGATTGGCCAAGTGTTCTGGTACGAGAACAGCCTTGGGCTCGTTGAAATCGCCGTCAATCGCGGCCACGCTGCGGCGCGCCTCAACCTCGTGGTCGGCGCGCCCGTCGCGCTGCTCGCCTGAGGCAGGGACGGCAAATGGTTGCACGCGCCAAGAACGGCGGTCCGACGCGTAGACAGCCTTGTCTGCCCGCATCCGATCAGTCTATGATAGCCGGCGATGAGGTCGGACTCCTGCGCGGAAAGGCAAGGAAATGAGGTTTATTCGCTTCTTGGCGGCCGTAGCGCTCTCCTTGTCCTTGCTCGGCGGCGCGACGGCCCAACTGACAAACAGCGGCTTGACCGTTACCGATGACGCCAATCTGCGCGTCCTGCTGGCCGCCGCAACTCATGCGGTGAACACCCGGAACTTCCGAGCACTCGCCGACATTGCGCTACCCGAATTCACGCTGATCACCGTCGATGACCAACAACTGGTGGGTGCCGATGCGATCGAGAAGTACTACGCTCGGCTAGTCGATGGTCCAGACGCCGTTCTCCGGAAAATCCAGGTCGAGCCGATAGCCGAGGAGACGAGCATCGTCGCGCGCGACGCGGCGGCTGCCGTATTTGGCCGGTCGGCCGGCAAGCTCACGTTCCGCCACGGCGGCGAGCGCAGCATCAAGCTTCGCTGGAGCGTCAACGTGGTGAAGGAAGGCGATCGCTGGAAACTGGCCAGTGCTCACGTTTCTGCCAATCTGCTCGCCAACCCGGTGCTCGACATCGCCCGGGAAGATGCTGATCTGGCCAGGCGCCCAGCGGCTTTGGCTGGTTTGGCCGTCGGCCTGGCCGGCGGCCTGCTCATCATGGCGTTCTGGTTGCGCCGCAGGTCCCGCAGGCGTACCCCACTGGAGGCACCTCCGGCGAACTGAACCGCAGGCAGCGCGCCATCCGCGGCCGGCGTAGCGCAGCGGGTCGACCCCGAATTCGAATTGCCGAAGTTGCTCGTGCACTTTGCTGGTTGGCTTGGCAGGAATCGTCACCTGGTCGGTATGACGCCAAGGTCGCGGTGCCCCATTCGGTGACCATCGGCCAAAGCGTGGTCGCGGTCGCTGATCAACTGCGGCCGCATTGCCACCCTCGGGCGAGCCGCGCCGAACGGCCTGGCGGACCAACCTGCACCAATGATCAAACCAGCGCAGAAGCCCGCGCATCAGATTGCACGCGCTCTTACCACTTGCGTAGACCGTGCATCCTGGTAGCCCACTCGCGACGACTTCGCCGCGACGGCGCAGCCGGCGGCTGGACCTGCTAGCGTACTTCGCTCAGCTCGGTCGTGCTAACGGAGCGTGCGGCGTGCACCACTCGCCCGCACGTGCCTGCGGTCAGGCGCGACGCGACGCTCGCGCTGTTCAGAACCAGTCAGCAGAACATGACGCACCGCGAAAGGGCTACGCCTTTCATCGTCCCGCCGATCGTCGTAATGGACATACCGGCAGCGACAAGTGGCGGCCTCGCAGTTACCGAGCGGAAAAAGCGGTGCCTCGCGCGCGAGAAATTTCCTGCCGGCAACGCCCCTCACTGCGACACAGGCATCGTTCGGATGCCTGATCGTGACCGAGTGATAGGATTGGCCGGCTGACTGCGCGGACGCATTCGACTGCGCTGCGCGCCGCCCGCGCATCAGCCACAAGACGAAAGAAGCGACGACAAGACACGCGCACAACAACCACCACTTCATCCTGACGATCCTCCCTGAAAGTCGCTTGCTCGGCAAGCTGCGGTTTCCGTTTCGACCGCCCAGGCGAGCGGCGGCCGATACTTTAACACTCGGCGGACGACTCAGGGAGACGCAAGCGGCAGCGCAGCGACTGCCTGCGCCGATACTGTTTGCTCAGCCCAACAGTCGAGCAATGGCGTCCAGATGGAAACCCGTACCCAGGAAGCCGCTGACGCCGGACGCAACACCGACGACGGCGAAAACCAGCGCGAACCCGACCAGCCACCGGCGCCGGGTCAGCGCGGCGATGCCGAGCATGGCCATGCCAACCGTAATTCCAGCCTCGGCGATATCGAACTGATCGTCATGGAAGTTGAGGCGATCGTACTCGCGCTCGAAAGCCTCGGCCTGTTGCTTGATCTCCTGCTTCTCGCTTTCGTAGCGCGCCACGCGCTCACGGTAGGACTCAATTTTCCTGTCGAGGAGCGCAGCCGCCTCCGGCGTCAGCGCACCGCGCTCGCGTTCGAAGGTGAGTTGGTCGAGCATGCTCTCGGCCAGGTTCTGCTTGGTGCTCTTCGCCTGAAAATAGGTCCACGCGCTGACGCTCTTTGCCTGCGCCTGCGCCATCGCCTGAACGATGTTTCCATCCTTGATGTTGAATACCGCCATCACCGTTGCGAGGATCGCGACGAGTGCCGCGATCACGTTCATCAGTCTGTCCGAACTTGCCTGTTCCGCCTTATTCACCGCGTCTTCCACGGCATCCTTGATATCCGCCATTCTTCACCTCCCGACGAGCCGAATTTCAATTGAGGCCTGCACCGCGCGTGGCTCAAGTCTTCATCGACAACGATTGCGCGCCACCTGCCACGCGATGCGCCGCGCTGCAGTCTACACGATTCGCGCAAAGCAAAGCTCAGCCACTCCCGCCACCGGTCGGCGCGCCCCTGAGCGGCATCTTGCCGGCGCGCAGATTCCGGTAAACTCACACGCTTGGCGCAGTGACCTTTTGGGGGATCCTTTGGCATGAACTTCTGCAATCAGTGTGGCGGCACAGTTCACCTGACGATCCCTACCGGCGACAACTTGCCGCGTCATGTTTGCGCACGCTGTGGAACGATCCACTACTCGAACCCAAAGCTTGTCGTTGGCTGTGTCGCCGAGTGGGATGGTCGGATCCTTCTCTGTCGCCGCTCGATCGAGCCACGCTACGGCCTGTGGACGGTACCTGCCGGCTTCATGGAAAACGGCGAAACGACGCGCGCGGCAGCCGTGCGCGAGACGCTCGAGGAGGCCTGCGCACACGTCGAACTCGACGAGGCTTGCGCCTTGATCAGCGTACCCCAGATCAGTCAGGTCCACCTCTTTTACCGCGGCCGACTACTTGAAGCCCGTTTCGCACCCGGACTGGAAACGCTAGAAACAGCGCTCTTTGCTGAGACACTGATTCCTTGGCAGGAAATCGCCTTCCAGACGGTCGCGCTCTGCCTGCGCGCCTACTTTGCCGATCGTCAGGCGGGCCACTTTCGTTTTCATGAGGCCTCGTTGCCGCCGCTGGCCGAGCGCATCGCGCAACCGGCCGGACGTTGAACGCGCGGCCTAACGCACGCCAGCAACAGGCACCTGCCAGCCAGCACGACCAGTCGACGGACACTCGCTGCTCGGGCAGCCGCGGATACCCGCCGAAGCAGCACCGTTGCCTGATCTCCAGGCTTTGAGTAGTATCCATTGTTGTGCAGGCGTCATGCTTCGCGCGGTCCCCCGCAAGGCAGGCGACAACTGGCTCCTGCCCCACTACCTTTCCCCCTTTCGAGCAAGAACGATCGTCGAGCGCGTCTTGCAGGAGCTTCGCCATGTCACGGTTCGTCACCCCCTGGGGTACAACAAAAGTCTCAATCGTCTCAGCTTCGATCATTGTCATGTTGAGCGGTCTGTTACCCGGCTGCGGCGAACCGTCGGCACCTGAGGCAATCAGTGCGGCAGAAAAGGCACTCGCCGCAGGCGACGCGTCGCGCGCGATGGTGCACCTGAAGAATGCCGCCACAGCCGATCCGAAAAACGCGCGCGCGCGCTTTCTTTTGGGACAGAGTTACGCGGCGGCCGGTGATCACCAAGCAGCGACAGCCGAGTTCGCTCGCGCGCTCGAGCTCAAGTACCCGCCCGACGAAGTGGCGCGTCCGCTCGCCGACGCGCTGCTGCTCAGCAACCGGCTGTCGGAGGTGCGAACGCTCGTCGCGCCGCTGGTTATCCAGGACGCGAAGGTGGCAGCCAGCGTACAGGCTGCCCTCGCGTGGGCGGCGTTGGGGCAACAGGACCTGAGCAGCGCGCGTCAGGCGCTCGACAAGGCCGAAGAGGAAGGCGGGCCAACTACCGAGACGCGGCTGATCCGTGCTCGTCTCGCCGACGCGAAAGGCGACGCCGAGCAGGCGCTCAAGCTGGTCGACGCGCTGCTCAAGGACGAACCACGGCACGACAGCGCATGGATCTTCAAGGGGCAGCTCCACGAGCGACAAACCAGCGGCCGCGCACAAGCATTCGAAGCCTATCGCCAGGCGCTCGCCGTCAACCCGAAGAGCTACGCCGCACTCGCCTCGATCGTCGGTATCCACCTGCTCAACAAGGATCTCGCGGCGGCCCGCGAAGGCCTGGCAACGATGCGCAAGCTGGAGCCGAAAGCCTTCATGACCCATTACCATGGCGGCCAGTTGAAGCACCTCGAAGGCGACTATTCCGGCGCCCGCGGACTGTTCCAGCAGGCTCTGAGCCTGGCCCCGGACAGCACGCTCGGCTTGCTCGCCTCGGGTATCAACGAACTGAAACTGAAAGCGTATCCGCTGGCGGAAGGCCAGCTTGCCCGGGTCGTGCAAATCGAGCCCGCCAACGTGGAGGCGCGCTTTCACCTCGCTCGCACCTATCTCGGTGAAGGCAAACCCGATCTGGCCAGCGCAACCCTGACGCCGGTGATCGACACGGCAGCACCGCCGCCCGAGCTCCTGATCGTCGCTGCCCAGGCAAGGTTGATGCAGGGCGACAGCAAGAGCGCGGACCAACTGCTGACGCGTGCTGCCACGCTGTACCCGGAAAACACTTCGGTTCGCCTCGCCCTGGCGCTCAAGGAAGGCAGCAAAGGCAACACGGATGCGGCAGTCAAGGAGTTGCAGCGGATTGCCGCATCGACGCAGGATGCCGATGCAGACTTGCAATTGATCGGCGTCTTCCTGGCGCGCGAGGACTACCCGGCCGCGCTGGCGGCGATCCAGGCGCTCGAGCGCAAGCAACCTGGAGCGCCAGCCGGCGACGACTTGCGTGGTCAGGTGCTGGCCAGGACGGGCAATGCGGCGGAAGCGCGCAAGGCATTCGAAAGCGCCCTGAAGAAGGACGCCAAGTATTTCTCGGCGGTTGCCAACCTGGTCAAACTTGACGTCCAGGAAGGCCGCCCCGAGCAGGCGCGTGCGCGACTCGAGTCGCAAGCCAAGCTTGACCCCGGAAACCCCGCCATTCCGATTGCCTTGGCCGCGTTGGCTCAGGAAAGTAGCTCGAAGGCACCGCTTGTCGTGGAGGAACTTGAAAAGGCAGTGCGGGCCGACCCGCGGAACCTGCAGGCTCGCCTGCTGCTGATCGAACGTCTGTACAGCAAGGGCGACATTCAGCGTGCGCTGGAAGCTGCGCGCAGCGCCGACACCGCTATCCCGGACAACGCGCAGATTGCCGAAGCTCTCGCCAAGTGCCTGGTACGTTCCGGCGACTCGCGCCAGGCGCTGGCAACGTACGTGAAGCTCACCCGCCTTGCGCCCAAGGAACCCGCTGGCTACCTCGGGCAAGCGCGGCTGCTGTTCGACATGAAGGATGCTGCCGGAGCAAGCAGGCTCGCCGAGCAACTACTGCAAATCGCTCCGAACAACCTGGAAGCGAGGCGGCTGGTCGCTGCCTCCGCCCTTCTCCAGAAACAGCCCGACAAGGCTCTGACTGTATCCCGCGACATGCAGCGCGATTTCCCTGACAACCCCATCGGCTACGCCCTGGAGGGTGAGGTCCACATGGACCAGAAGCGCTGGGAGCAGGCTTCCGCTGCCTTTCGTTCTGCAACTGCCAAACCCGCTGGCGAAGCCTTCGTGACCCGGCAGCACACCGCTTTGCTCAACGCGAACAAGCCTGATGAAGCGAATCGGGTGGTCGCCGAGTGGACCGCGCAGCATCCGAAGAATGCCGTGCTCGCCCGTCACCTGGCGGCCACGGCGTATAACGCCGGCGACCGGACGCAGGCGAAGGCATATTACGAGAAAGCGCTCGAACTCGCCCCCAAGGACCCGGCGACACTCAACAATCTGGCCTGGATTCTGGTGGAGAACAAGGACCCCGGCGCGCTGCCAATTGCCCAACGTGCGGCCGCGGAAGCACCCGAAGACGCGAGCGTACTCGATACGCTCGCCCAGGCGTATGGCGTGCAGGGGGATTACCCGAAAGCGATCGAGACGATGCGTCGTGCCATCCACCATGCGCGCGCGCCGGCACCGTTTCGCCTGCGCTTGGCCCGCCTGTATCTGGCCGCCAACGAGCGGGCGAACGCGCGCGCTGAACTGGAGTCCCTGCGCGATCTCGGTCCTGCGTTTCCCGACCAAGCGGAAGTCCGCCGCTTACTCGCCCAAGTGCCGCGTTGAACCGACCGACCTCGGCCACGATTTCGCTTGCATCTTGGCCACACGGCGAACGGCAAGGGTGAACGCTCTTGCGCGCGATGAACGTACGGCGCATGCTGCCGCGCCAACGCTCTCGCCACACGATTCCTAAGGCGAACCAGGCAAACTGTCGGAAAATTTTACACGGACCCCCAATGCGCAACCGCGGGCAAACCATAAGTCCATGAAAAAATAGAGCTCGTCGTTCCTGGCACAGCGCTTGCTTAATCTCGAACAGCCGCTCAATCGTGCGCGGCCACTAACCAAGAGAGGACTAACCCATGAACCTTTCTCGCTTGTGCGCGGTAGCCGTAACGTCGGCGGCTGCTGCCTTCTCGACTCAAGCCTCTGCCGTCTCGATCGATGTCAGCTTCAACATTGCTGCCCTCGGCGGCGTCTTCACCACCGACACCGGCGATATCACGACCGCCACCACCGTCACCACAGGCTCGCCATTGGTGGCCACCGCCCCTGGCGGCGCGAACAACATTGGCGTCGTTGCTGGGCAATCGGTCACCGTCAATCCCGATCCAGTGGGTCTTACCCTGGGTAGCGTCTTCAGCAAGTCGTTCACGACCGCGCTTGGGACCTTTGTCGAGACGCTGACCGTGACCCAGCGCACGCCGGGCCCGACCTCGCTCGGTATCATCGCCGTCGGTACGATCGCACAGACCGTCGGTGTTGGCTTCGATCCGACGCCGGTCTACTGGTCAGCCGCGTACACCCAGAACGCCGGCCCGAGCAGCCAGATCAACGGTTCGTTCAACAACTCGACGACCCCCCCGCCGGGTCTGCCTGAGCCTTCTTCGCTCGCCCTGATGGGCCTCGCCGCCGCTGGCCTGGGCGCGATGGCTCGCCGCCGCCGTAGCTGAGATCGCATGAATCGGCAAGCCCGAGACTCCGGCGTTTGACGGATCACGCCTGAGTTTCGGAATTGCCAGGACGGGCACCGCGCCATGCAGGCGGGTGCCCGTTTTCTTTTGCTCGTCGCGCATCTTGCCGCGCCGTTGCGGATGCGCGTACAGCCGCCGCAAGAGGCGTATTGCCCTCCTATTCGGCCAGCGAAAAGACCACCGGTAGCACGACGCGAAAACTCCTGCCGCGCAGCGTTTCCGGCAGGTCGGTCGTACCCGCGGCCTGCTGCAGCATCGACAGAGCTTCCTCGTCCAGCGCCGGATCGCCGCTGGAACGAACGAGCACGACTTCCGCGGCGGGACGCCATTGGCTGACGATTACCGCCACCTCGGTCGTTCCCTCGGACGCAGACGCGCGTGCCGAGGCCGGATAGTGCTTGAAGCGGCGTGCCGCAATCGCCAGTGCAACACGATAGTCACGCAAGCCCTGGGGACTCAAGCCCAGCGCGTTGACTCCATCGCCGTTAGGCAGCGGAGCCGGGCTGGCCTCCCCGCGCCGCTGATCGACCGGCGCCGGCAGACCAGCGGCGATGTGCTCGCCACTACCCGGCAACAAAGAGCGGCGACTCTTCGCCTGCGCGCGACCCGAGTCAGCGGGTGACGCCACCCTGCTCGCCTCTGGTTGCTTAGTCGACGCTGAGTATTCAGCCCGCGGCGGCTCCTTTGACGGCCCGCGCCCGAGAGGAGCGACAACAACCTGTAGCGCTGCCCGGTCGGTGTTGAAGCGCAGCGGCAATAGTGAGACCGGGCTGCACAACAGACCGATGTGCAGCAACAGCGACACCGCCAACGCAGAGCGTAAACACCCCTGCGCTGGGTCACGCACCGACCGCCCTCAACTGCGCGAGGATTGTTGTGCTGCAGCGCTCGCTGAGCGCACCGGCTAGATGCGGCCGCAGAGCGGCTAGCGCCCGGCCTTTCCGCTGTCCTCGCGGATCTTCCGGCTGAAGAAAAAGCCGAACCAGATCGCCATCAGCACCACAAAGGCGATGACAAACACGCTGAACAGACCGTAATCGGTCGAGAAGAGCAAATCCCAAGCCATTCCTTATCTCCCTTTTTCATCCGAAGCACCTACCTGAAGCCCGCCGGTCGTTTCCACTGCCTGCAAATGCAGTAGCGGGCCCCTTTCGATTACCCACTCGCCAACCAGGCGCCATTCCTGCTTGTCGTCCTCCAGCGCGATGTGCCAGCGGCCGTGCAGCGGCACCAGCGAACCCGAGTAAACTCCACCACCCTCCGCGCGCAGGGCAAGCTTCTGATCCAGACCCGGCCGCGTCGGGTGGGCAACATGCAGGACGAGAGCGGCCGGCAAGCGTTCCTGGTCGCGCGCGTGCAGCATGACCCTGATCCGATCACCATTGCCACCGAGAACGAGTTCGGCTTTGATCGCCAGATCAAGCGCCCGCCGGTCGCGCGCGCTCCGCTGGTTCACGGTCAGCCCCTGCTTGTAATAATCGTCCTCAACCAGACCATCGTTGCTGCGAATCGCCAAGTACGCGGTGACGATGCCGGCGACAATCACCGCGAAGGGCCCCAGCATCAACAGCCATGGCCAGGGCTCGCGGTACCAGCGCTGGCTGGTAGTATTCCCGTTATCGTTCATGGCATGAAGAAGCTCGTCTTTTCGCGCACGGCGACGGCGGGCGCCTGGTCTGCGCTGACCACAAAGAAGATCTGGTTCGAGCCCTTTTTGCCGATCCCCGGATCGACGCGTGCGGCGAGAGCAACGATCTTCGACGAGGCGGGAGCCAACTCGACGCTACGCTCACCGACGATTTCGATTCCATCCAGACCATCCACCGTAAGCGTATAGCGATGCGTCGCTTCGTCCGTGTTTGAAATATGCAAGCGGTAAACGTTTTCGATCCGTCCGTCGTCGGCTTCGCGTGACAACGCTGAGCGATCGCGCAAGATGTCAAGCTTAAGCGGCACGCGCTGCGCCAAGCTCCACGCCGTAGCCAGAATGATCAACAGGAGCACGCTCGAGTAGAGTAGCGTACGCGGGCGGAGCAAATGAGCAGCAATCTCACGCGGAGTGTAATGCTTCGCCAAGGCGTTCTCGGTCGAATAGCGTATCAGCCCACGCGGCGAGCCGACCTTGTCCATCACCTGATCGCAGGCGTCGATACACGCGGCGCACGCAATGCACTCGAGCTGCAAGCCATTGCGAATATCGATGCCGGTCGGGCAAACCTGCACACAGATACTACAGTCCACGCAGTCGCCCAGAGCCTGCTGCCTCGCCGCAGCCCCTTTGCGACGAGCGCCGCGCGGCTCGCCGCGCTCTGGGTCGTAGCTGATGATCAGCGTGTCGGGGTCGAACATGACGCCCTGGAAGCGGGCGTACGGACACATGTACTTGCACACCTGCTCGCGCAGAAAGCCTGCCATCATGTAGAGGAACGCGGCATAGAAGAATATCCAGAACGTCTCCCACGGACCCAGATCGAAGATGACGATCGCGCCCAGCAGTTCCTTGATCGGCGTGAAATAGCCGACGAAAGTGATGCCCGTCCATAATGCGACGAGCAACCAGAGAAAGTGCTTGGTCGCCTTCAGGCGCAACTTGCGCGCGCTCATTGGCTGTGCGTCGAGCTTGATACGGGCCGGCCGTTCGCCCTCGATCTTGCGCTCGATCCACATCAGAAGTTCGGTATAAACGGTCTGCGGACAGGCATAGCCACAGAATAGACGCCCGCCAATAGCCGTTACAAGGAACAGGGCATAGGCCGAAACAACCAGCAGAACAGCCAGATAGATGACATCCTGCGGCCAGAACACGAGGCCGAAGATGTAGAACTTGCGCTCGACGATATGGAAAAGAACGGCCTGGCGCCCGCCCCAATCCAGCCAGCACAGGCCATAGAACAGAGCCTGCGTCAGGATGACCATCACCCAGCGCCAGTTGTTGAACGTCCCGTCGACGCTACGCGCGTAGACCGTCTTGTGCTTTTCGTACAAGCTTTCGACGTTGATCGGGATTTCCTTGGCCTTGCGGCTGGCCGCTTGATCCATGATGCCCGCTCCAATCCATTTCAGAATTACACCAAACGCTAATACTACATGCTGGGCGTGGTGCGATCTTGACATGAATCAGCCGCGTTTCAAATGCCCTCGCGTTCCGACATGCCCGCCATCGCGGCAGGCACACGCCAATTGCTACCCGTGCATTCCGCCACTAAAGCTTTGCTCGGCCTGTGCGACACTTCGCGTGGCGCGCAAAAGAAAACGGAGCGGCGCATGCGCCGCTCCGTGCCCATGCCATGCTGAGGCTACTTGGCTGCTTGCCCAGCGCTGAGACTTAGCACATAGGCGGAGAGGACATGCACTTTAGCTTCGCCCAGGAAGTCTTTCCATGCCGGCATCTGGTTGTTACGACCCTTGCTGATCGTCTCGCTGATGGTTGCTTCCGCACTGCCATAGAGCCACACTTTGTCGGTCAGATTGGGCGCGCCAACGGCCGCCATGCCCTTGCCGTCCGGCCCATGACAGCCGACGCAACCGGCCGAGGTGAAGGCCTCCTGTCCCTTGGAGACGCGCACCGAATCGGCCGCCAAACCCGACAGGGAACGAACGTAGTTGGCGAGGTCCTTGATCGTTTCGCCACCGAGTTGCGCGTGCGGTGGCATGACGCCCATCCGACCGTTGCTGATCGTTTCGACGATCTGCGCCGGCTCGCCACCCCACTGCCAATCGTTGTCGGCGAGATTCGGGAAACCTTTGCCGCCGCGCGCGTCAGCCCCGTGGCACTGCATGCAGTAGGTCAAGTACAGGCGCTTGCCGGTTTCCATCGCCTCCTTGTCGGCGGCCAACGCCTTGAGGTCCGTTTTCAGGTACTTGTCGAACAGCGGCTTGGTATCGCCGTCGACCTTCGCAACCTCTTTCGCGTGCTGACCGGTCGACGACCAGCCGAGGGCGCCCTGGAAGTCGCCCAACGTCGGATACAGCGCGCAGTAGACCAGCGAAAAGATGACGGTGATATAGAACAACCACATCCACCACTTCGGCAGCGGATGGTTGTATTCCTCCAGCGTCTCATCCCAGACGTGGCCGGTCGTATCCACCGTGCGCGGCGGCGGCGTGTTCTGCGTCCACAGCAACACACCGCAGCCGATGATGCTGATGAAAGAGATCAGAATGACGAACCAGTTCCAGAACGGAGTTACAAAATCGCTCATGATGCTTTCCTTTGTCGATTGCGATCCAGGCCGAGTTCGGCCCGGTCCGCTGCTTCGTCTGCAAACGGCAACATCGCAGCTTCTTCGAAGCGCTTCTTGTTAGCCTTCACGCCGTAGGCCCACCACACCACTCCGAGGAAGGTAAGCAGCGAAACGACCGTCACGACGGACCGCAGATCGTTGATATCCATACCCTATTTGACGTTCTTCAGTTCGAGGCCCATGCCTTGCAGGTAGGCCACGATGGCGTCGAGTTCGCTCTTGCCTTCGAGTTGCTTGCGTGCACCAGCGATCTCTTCGTCGGTGTAGGGGACGCCCACCTTGCGCAGCGCGCGCATCTTCGCCTCGATGCTGCTGGCGTCGGCGGGAGCCTTCTCGAGGAAAGCAAAGGCGGGCATGTTCGACTCGGGAACGACATCACGCGGATTGATCAGGTGCGCCCGATGCCACTCGTCCGAATAGCGCCCGCCAACCCGGTGCAGATCGGGACCGGTACGCTTCGACCCCCACTGGAAGGGATGGTCATAGACGAACTCACCGGCTACCGAGTAATGCCCGTAGCGCTCCGTCTCGGCACGGAATGGACGAATCATCTGCGAGTGGCAGAGGAAGCAGCCTTCGCGAATATAGACATCGCGCCCGGTCAGGCGTACCGGGTCGTAGGGTTTCAGCCCCTTGACCGGCTCGGTAGTCGACTTCTGAAAGAACAGCGGGACGATTTCGACCAGCCCGCCAACGCTGACGACGAGCAGGACCAGCAGAACCATCATCGCAACGTTGCGTTCGATTGCGTCTTGCGTAAGTTTCATTTCATTCCTCTCTCAGGCGTGATGAGCGGCCGGTTGCAGGACGCGCGCGTCATCTACCGTCCGCCCTCCGGCAATCGTCTTGACCATGTTGTAGGCCATCACCAACATGCCGACCAGGAACAGGAGACCACCCAGGAAGCGGATTGCCCAGAAGGGATATGAAGCCCGCACGGACTCGACAAAGCTGTAGGTCAGCGTACCGTCGGCATTGACCGCGCGCCACATCAGACCTTGCATGACACCGGCAATCCACATCGAGGCGATATAGAGAACGACGCCAATCGTCGCCACCCAGAAGTGAACGGTGATCAGCTTGACGCTGAACATCTCCGAACGACCGAAAAGACGCGGCAGCAGATAGTACATGGCGCCGATCGAGACCATGGCGACCCAGCCGAGCGCACCCGAGTGCACATGTCCAACCGTCCAGTCGGTGTAATGCGACAAGGCGTTGACCGTCTTGATCGCCATCATCGGACCTTCAAAGGTCGACATGCCGTAGAACGAGAGCGAGGTGATCAGGAACTTCAGGATCGGATCGTCGCGCAGTTTGTGCCAGGCGCCGGACAAGGTCATCACGCCGTTGATCATGCCGCCCCACGAGGGCGCCAGCAGAATCAGCGAGAACAGCATGCCGAGCGATTGCGTCCAGTCGGGCAGTGCGGTGTAGTGCAGGTGGTGCGGGCCGGCCCACATGTAAGTGAAGATCAGCGCCCAGAAGTGCACCACCGACAGGCGGTACGAATAGACCGGACGACCGGCCTGCTTGGGAACGAAGTAGTACATCATGCCGAGGAAGCCGGCGGTCAGAAAGAAGCCAACCGCGTTGTGACCGTACCACCACTGCACCATGGCGTCCTGCACGCCAGCGTAGGCCGAATATGACTTGGTCAGCGAGACCGGAATAGCGGCGCTGTTGACCACGTGCAGCAGGGCAACGGCCAGGATGAAACCGCCGTAGAACCAGTTTGCCACGTAGATGTGACTAACCTTGCGCTTGGCGATCGTGCCAAAAAAGACGACGGCGTAGGCCACCCAGACGAGGGTGATCAGGATGTCGATCGGCCACTCCAGTTCGGCGTACTCCTTGCCCGAGGTGATGCCAAGGGGCAGTGTAACGGCCGCGAGCACGATGATCAGTTGCCAGCCCCAAAAGGTGAAAGCCGCCAGACCATCAGAAAACAGGCGCGTGTGGCAGGTGCGCTGGACCACGTAGTACGAGGTTGCAAACAGTGCGCAGCCACCAAAGGCGAAGATCACCGCATTGGTATGCAGCGGACGCAGACGGCCAAAATGGAGCCAGCCGAGGTTCAGGTCAGGCCATACCAGTTGGGCAGCGATGATCACGCCGACCAGCATTCCGACAATCCCCCAGATGACGGTCATCACGGCAAACTGCCGCACCACCTTGTAGTTATATGTTGACTGAGCTTCCGACATGGACTCACCTCGTTCTAGACTGTAACCCGGTTTTCACCGCCCCTTATGCCCCTATGCCGGGCATTCCAGCGCCGATGCTATTCTATGGGCAGGCGGAGAATTTTGACCCAGATCAAACTAGTGGGCCGAATTCTGCCCGCCCAAGCGACAAAAAAAGGGTGCGCCGAAACGCACCCGAACCCCAACAGAAGAAGATAAGCCCTAAAGGCCCAGGGGCTTCCTGGCGGCGCATCGCCACGCCGGACAAGCGCATTATGGCAGCCTACGACAGCGCGCTCTTGACCTGCATCAAGCGCCGATCATCGATTCACGACGATGACCCGTCCCGGCGTACCGCATCCGGCGCCGCTTCGTTCTCCGCCGGCGGCAGATCGTCATTATCCATCAGAATGCGGTAGGCGGGGCCTTCGAGATCGTCGAACTGCCCGCTGCGCAGCGACCACCAGAAAGCCAGACCGATCATGAAGACGATCACCACGGAAAGCGGAACGAGCAGGTAGAGCGTTTCCATGCGCGGTCAGGTGCGAGCAGCTTGATGCAGGCGAAGCGAGTTGGCAACGACCAGCAGCGAACTCGCCGACATGCCGATGCCGGCCATCCAAGGGGTGACCTGACCGGCCATGGCGAGCGGCAGTGCAACCAGGTTGTAGGCCAGCGACCAAAGCAGATTCTGCCTGATGACGCGCAGCGACCGCCGGGCGACGGCCACCCCGCGCGCCAGATGAGCCAGGTTTTCCGAGAGCAGAACGAGATCGGCCTGCGTGCGCGCGAGTTGCGAACCCCCGCCCATGGCTACCGATACCTGCGCCTGCGCGAGCACGGGCGCGTCGTTGACGCCGTCACCGACCATCGCCACCACCGCTCCCTGCGCCTGCAGGCGGCGGACGTGCTCGTGCTTGGCCTGTGGCGAAGCGTCGGCGACGACATCGTCGATGGCCAGAGTCTGCGCGACACGCGCCGCCGCCGGGGCAGTATCGCCGGTCAGCAATGTCACCTGTCGACCACCCGAACGCAGCTCGGCGATCAGGGCGGCAGCCTGCGCACGCAGTTCATCGCCGATCCGGAACAGCGCGATCCAGCCGGTATCGCTGGACAGGGCCACGACCGTGTCAGCGCGCTCGAGCAGGGGCAGAGCGCTCGCCGGCAGCGGCCGGCCGTGCGCTGCCTGCGCGTAATCCGGCCGGCCCAGGCGCAGGTGCCGACCAGCCACCACCGCGCTCACCCCGGAACCGGCCAGGCTGCTCGGCGATTCGACCGCGGGCAGGACGGCGTCGCCGGCCGCCTCGCGCAGGGCGGCGGCGATCGGGTGCTCGGACGCCTGTTCGAGTGCCGCCGCAAGGCAGAGGCAAGTCGTCCGGTCGGCGTCGCCGAGCGGGAGAACCTCGAGCAGCTTCATCCGGCCGCTGGTCAGCGTCCCGGTCTTGTCGAAGACGAAGTGGTTGGCACGAGCGAGCGTCTCTACCGCATGGCTGCGCGTCACCAGCAGACCGGCACGTGCCATTGCGCCGCTGGCCACGGCGAGGGCGACCGGCGTCGCCAGCGACAAGGCGCACGGACAACTGACGACGAGTACCGACACGGTGATCCAGAGCACCTGCGCCGGGTCGCGGTACCACCAGATGACCGCCGCCAGCGCCGCGAGAACCAGCAAGACAATGATGAAATGGCTGGCCGCGCGGTCGGCAAGCTCGACGATCCGCGGCTTGCCAACCGCCGCGCGCTCCATCAGACGGACGATGGCCGACAGGCGTGTCGCTTCGCCAACCTGGGTCACTTCGACGAACAGCGGACTTTCGATATTCACCGCCCCGCCGGTGACGAAATCCCCCGGATGTTTGCCAACCGGAGCGCTCTCGCCGGTGAGCAGTGCCTCGTCGGTGCTGCTCGCGCCTTCCCGCACGCAGCCGTCGGCGGGGACGGTCTCGCCGGGTCTGACGAGCACGATGTCGCCCGCTCGCAGGTCACCGGCAACGACCTGTTCGCCTTCGCGCTGCGCCGGATAGCCGGCGACGCGCGTTGCCAGCGCCGGCATCAGCCGGGCCAGCGCTTCGGTCACGCTGACCGCGCGCTGGCGGGCGGTCATCTCGAGGTAGCGGCCACCCAGCAGAAAGAAGACAAACATCGTCACCGAATCGAAATAGACTTCGCCCTCACCGCGCAAAGTCGCCCAGACGCTGGCGACGAAAGCGGCGCCGATGCCGAGCGCGACGGGAACGTCCATGCCGACCCGGCGCAGTCTGAAATCGCGCCAGGCGCCGCCGAAAAAAGGCGCTGCCGAATAAAAAATCACCGGAACAGTGAGCACCAGACTGGCCCAGCGCATCAGTTGCTCGGCCTCGGCCGTCATCTCGCCGGCACCCGCCAGATAGACCGGGACGGCGTACATCATCACCTGCATCATGCCGAAGCCGGCGACGAAAACACGCCACAAGGCGTTGCGTCGCTCGCTGCGCGCCAGTTGCTCGCTACGCTCGGCGTCGTAGGGATACGCGCGATAGCCAATCGCAGCGATCGCCGCCAGGATTTCGGAGAGCCGGATGCGGCGCTCGTCCCAGCGAACGCGTGCGCGTCGCGTAGCGTAATTGATATCCACCGCAACGATTCCGGCCAGCCGCGCGAGGTGCTGCTCGTTCAACCAGATACACGCCGAGCAAGTGATCCCTTCGAGAATCAGCGAAGCTTCGCGCTGGTCGGCGTGCTGATCTTCGCCGACGCTGCGCACGAAGCTCTTCTGGAAATCAGCGTGATCGTAGAGTTGCAGGCCTTCGACGATCGCCGGCAAGGCCTCGCGCGGCGCCTCGGGCAGCGCATCGCGTTTGCGATAGTAGTCGACCAGGCCGTTGTCGACGATCGCCTGAGCGACCGCCTGACAGCCACCGCAGCACATCGCGCGCGCCTCACCGTCGATACGCACGAGCAGTGGGTTGCCCAGCGTCAGCGGCTGACCACAATGGTAACAATTCTCGTTTTTCGTCACTGCCGCCCAAAGAAAAAGCTTGCCCAGCCGGGCAAGCGAAACGCGCCGGCCAAGCTGCCGCGCACGCCTGTACGACCCGCCCGCAGCCATACTAGGCGAAGGCTGACGCAGCACCGAGTGTGCGCACATTGCGCTCGGTGATGAACTCGTCGACCCACGCGATGCGAACTGGTCGGTACAAAGCGAGCTATAATTCTACGTTTTTCTCGCCCTCTTCAGCACCCGATGCTCGTCTATCGTGGTTACTCCCAGACGGCGCACCGTGCCACCGTTCTCACCATAGGCAATTTCGATGGCGTCCATATTGGCCATCGTGCCCTGCTCGCTCGCCTGACGAGAACCGCGGCCAGCGTCGGCCTACCGTCGGCCGTACTCACCTTCGAGCCGCACCCGCGCGAGTTTTTCGCTCCTCAGGCCGCGCCGCCGCGCCTGTCCACGCTACGTGAAAAGCTTGAACTGGTCGCCGACGATGGAGTCGATGTGGCCTACGTCTGCCGCTTCAACGCGGCATTCGCCAGCATGACCGCTGACCAGTTCATCGAACGTGTGCTGGTCGGCGGGCTGCGCGCGCGCCATCTGATCGTTGGTGACGACTTTCGTTTCGGCGCCCGCCGCGCTGGCGATTTCGCCCGCCTGCGCGCCGCCGGCGCGCACTCCGGCTTCGTCGTCGAGGCGATGGAGAGCATCACCCTCGACGGCGTACGTGCCTCGAGTTCAGCCGTGCGCGAGGCCTTGCAGGAGGGCCGGCTGGAGCACGCGGCGACCCTCCTCGGGCGGCCGTACTCGATCGACGGACGCGTCGTACGCGGCGAACAACTCGGGCGGCAACTGGGCTTCGCTACCGCCAACATCCGGATCAAACACGATCGCCCCCCGCTGCTCGGCGTCTTTGCCGTTGAGGTCAAAGGGCTGCCTGGCGGCCCCCACCGCGGCGCTGCCAACCTCGGCTACCGGCCGACGGCTGGCCAGGAGGCGCGTCCACTACTCGAAGTTCACCTGTTCGATTTCGCAGCCGACATCTACGGCGCGCATCTCAATGTGCGCTTCCTGCACAAGTTGCGCGACGAGATGAAGTTTGCCGACCTCGCAGCGCTGAAGGCGCGCATTGCCCTCGACGTCGCTGCGGCGAAAGCCTATTTTCAGTCTTGAAGACCACCATGGCCGACTACAAGAACACGCTCAATCTGCCCGATACGCCATTCCCGATGCGCGGCGACCTCGCCCGACGCGAGCCGCAGTGGGTCGCCGCCTGGCAGGAACAACAACTCTATGCGCAGATTCGCTCGGCGGCGCGCGGCCGCCCACGCTTCATCCTGCACGACGGCCCGCCTTACGCGAACGGCGACATTCACATCGGACACGCGGTCAACAAGATCCTGAAGGACATCATCGTGCGTGCCAAGACGCTCGCCGGCTTCGACGCACCGTACATCCCGGGTTGGGATTGCCACGGCTTGCCGATCGAGCACCAGATCGAGAAACTGCACGGCAAGCACCTGCCAGCCGATCGCGTACGCGAGTTGTGCCGGGCTTTCGCCAGCGCGCAGATCGAGCGCCAGAAGCGCGACTTCATTCGCCTTGGCGTTCTCGGCGACTGGCAGCGCCCGTATCTGACGATGAACTTCCAGACCGAGGCCGACGAGATCCGGGCCCTCGGCCGAATTCTCGAGCAGGGCTACCTCTACCAGGGGCTGAAGCCGGTGAACTGGTGCCTCGACTGCCGTTCAGCACTCGCCGAAGCCGAGGTGGAATACGAAGACAAGACCTCACAGGCGATCGATGTCGCCTTCCGCGTGCATGCCAATCACGCCGCCAAGCTTGCCCACGCTTTCGGCCTGACGCATCTGCGTGCGCCGGCTTTCGCGGTCATCTGGACCACCACGCCGTGGACGCTGCCGGCCAACGAAGCGGTCAGCGCGCACCCCGATTTCGACTACGAGCTGATCGAGACGGCGAAAGGAAGCCTGATTCTCGTCCGCGAACTGGCCGACGCCTGCCTCCGGCGTTACGGTCTGAGCGGCAAAGCGATCGGCTCGGCGAAAGGGGCTGCGCTCGAGCATGTTCTGCTCGAACATCCCTTCCAGAAGCGCGAGGTGGCGATCATCTGCGGTCGCCACGTCACCCTTGAGGCGGGCACCGGCCTGGTCCATACCGCACCCGCGCACGGCACCGACGACTACCTGATCGGCAAGGTCTATGGCCTGCCAGTGAACAACCCGGTCGCCGACGACGGCTGTTTCGTCGCGACGACGCCCGCCCTGGCGAGCGGTCCGCTGGCCGGCCGCAGCGTCTGGGAGGCCAACCCGCTGGTCGTCCAGGAACTCGCCGACCAGAACCTGCTGCTCGCCGCCGAGCCACTCCAGCACAGTTACCCGCACTGCTGGCGGCACAAGACGCCAATCATCTTTCGGGCGACGACGCAATGGTTCGTCGGCATGGAGCAACGCGCCGTCTCCGCCACTGGCAACGGCCAGGACGGCGAGGAAGCGCCAACGCTGCGCTGGTGCGCCGAACGCGCGGTCGATGAAACGCAGTTCTTCCCGACCTGGGGCCGCGCCCGCCTCGAAGCGATGATTCGCACGCGCCCCGACTGGTGCGTCTCACGCCAGCGCAACTGGGGCGTCCCGCTGCCTTTCTTCCTGCACCGCGAGACCGGCGCACTCCATCCGCGTACCGGCGAACTGATCGAGCAGGTTGCCCAGCGGGTCGAGAAGGCCGGGATCGAAGCCTGGTTTGCCCTCGATCCCGCCGAGCTGCTCGGCGCAGACGCCGCGCACTACCGGAAGATGAGCGATACGCTCGACGTCTGGTTCGATTCGGGCTCGACGCATGCGAGCGTTCTGCGCAACACGCAGCGCAGTGAACTGGCCTACCCGGCCGACCTCTACCTCGAGGGTTCCGATCAGCACCGCGGCTGGTTCCAGAGTTCACTGCTCATTGGCTGTGCGCTCGACGGCCGCGCGCCGTACAACGCGCTGCTCACGCACGGTTTCGTCGTCGATGGCAAGGGCTTGAAGATGTCCAAGTCGCGCGGCAACGTGATCGCCCCGCAAAAGATCGCCGACACGCTGGGCGCGGAAATCCTCCGCCTGTGGGTTGCCGCGACCGACTACTCGGGCGAATTGTCGATTTCCGACGAAATCCTCAAGCGCGTCGTCGAAGCGTATCGCCGGATCCGCAACACCCTGCGTTTCCTGCTCGCCAACACAGCCGACTTCGACCCCAACCGCGACCACCTGGCGGTCGCCGAGTGGCTGGAAATCGACCGCTACGCGCTCGCCATGACCCGCCGGCTGCAAGCGCAATGCGAGTCGGACTACGCCCGATTCGAGTTTCACCGCGTCGTCCAGGCGCTGCAGACCTTCTGCTCGGAGGATCTCGGCGGTTTCTATCTCGACATCCTGAAGGACCGCTTGTACACGACAGCCGCGACCTCCCGCGCGCGCCGCTCGGCGCAGAACGCCTTGTGGCACATCCTGCAGTGTTTCGTCAAACTGATGGCGCCGATCCTCTCGTTCACCGCCGAGGAGATCTGGCAACTGAACGGCGGCGACGGCGCCTCGATCATGCTGCAAACCTGGCAGGCGCTGCCAGAACCGGCCGACGAGGAAGAACTACTCGACAAGTGGCAGCGACTGCGCGGCTATCGTGGAGAAGTCATGCGCGCCCTGGAAGAACTGCGCAGCAGCGGCAAGATCGGCTCGCCGCTGCAAGCTGCGGTCAGCGTGCACTGCAGCGGCGAAAAATACGCCATCCTCGAGTCGCTGGCTGATGACCTGCGCTTCGTCTTCATCTGCTCGCACGCCGAGGTGGTGAGCGACGCGACCGACGCCCTCGTCTGTTCCCCGCTGCCACACAGCAAGTGCGAGCGCTGTTGGCACGTGCGCGACGACGTCGGCAGCGACCCGACGCACCCTGGCCTGTGCGGCCGCTGCCTGAGCAACCTTTTTGGCCAAGGTGAAGCGCGTGCCTGCGCGTAAGATCGACCGCTGGCTCTGGCTGGCCGGCATCGTCATCGTCCTCGACCAGCTCAGCAAGTGGCTCGTCCTCGCCCGCCTGCAACCCGGCGACTCGGTCTACGTCGCCCCCTTTTTCAACTGGGTCCTGACCTACAACGCGGGCGCAGCGTTCAGCTTTCTCTCCGATGCCGGCGGCTGGCAGCGCTGGTTCTTCACCGGCCTGGCGCTCGCCATCGCGCTCTGGATCGTCGGTATCCTGCCCCGCCACAGTGGTGAATTCCGCCTGTCGCTCGGGCTGACGCTGATTCTCGGCGGCGCGCTTGGCAACGCGATCGATCGCCTGCGCTTCGGCGCCGTCGTCGACTTCATTCAATGGCACGTCGCCGGGTTCTACTGGCCGGCGTTCAACGTAGCCGATTCGGCGATCACCTTGGGTGCGCTGTTGCTTGTCTGGGATCAGTTGGCTGGTCCGCGCGAGCCTGCTCCACCGCGCCCGATCGACGACGGACAGCGCTCGTGACGCGACTGGCGAGCGCAAGCGGCGGCGCGCGCAGCAGCGGCCAGCGCGCGCCCGTCTGATGGAAACCGTTTTGCCCATGGCAGACCGCCCGCAGGTGCGCGAGGAGAGCTTCCTGACGCTGCACTACAGCCTGGCCGACCAGGACGGGACGGAATACGTCAGCACTTTCGGCTGGTCGCCGGCGACGCTGCAAATGGGCAGTGGGCAGCTCGCACCGACGCTCGAACGCTGCCTGATCGGTCTCTCGGCGGGCGAACGCCATGTCTTCCTGCTCGCCCCGGCCGACGCTTTCGGCGAGCACAACCCCGAATTGCTCGAGCGCATCGCGCGCAGCGCCTTGCCACCTGACCTGGAACTTGCGGTGAACTCGCTGATCGAATTCACTTCGCCGGACGGCCAGACGAGCTTTGCCGGCTTCCTGCGTGAGTTGAGCGAGCAGCGCGCGCTGGTCGACTTCAACCACCCCCTGGCCGGCAAGGCGATCCGCTTTGAGGTCGAAATCATCGCCATCATGTAGGCCCGCAGATGCAGATCATTCTCGCCAAACCCCGCGGCTTCTGTGCCGGAGTAGACCGCGCCATCGCCATCGTCGAGCGAGCCATCGAGAAATTGGGCGCACCGATCTACGTTCGCCACGAAGTCGTCCACAACAAATTCGTCTGTGACGATCTGCGCGCGAAAGGCGCCATCTTCATCGACCAGCTCGCCGAGGCGCCGCCCGGCAGCACCGTCATCTTCAGCGCACACGGGGTCTCGCGCGCTGTCCGCGAAGAAGCGGCGGCGCGCCGGCTGAACGTATTCGACGCCACCTGCCCGCTCGTCACCAAGGTGCACGTCGAGGTCGCCAGGATGCGCCAGGAGGCTCGCGAGATCATCATGATCGGCCACAAGGGCCACCCTGAGGTCGAAGGAACGATGGGCCAGAGCAGCGACGGCATGTACCTGGTCGAAACCGTCGCCGACGTCGGGCACCTGCGCGTGAGCGATCCGGCAAGGCTGGCCTACGTCACGCAGACGACGCTCTCGGTCGACGACGCGCAGCAGATCGTCGGCGCGCTGCAACAGCGCTTCCCGCAAATCGTCGGCCCACGCAAGGACGACATCTGCTATGCCACGCAGAACCGGCAGGACGCGGTGAAGGAGTTGGCGAAAACGAGTCAGGTGGTGATCGTCGTCGGCAGCAAGTCGAGTTCGAACTCTAACCGCCTACGCGAGGTCGCCGAGATCTTTGGCCGCTCGTCCTACCTGGTCGACAATGCCGGGCAGATCGATCCCGCCTGGCTGGCCGGTGCCACCCGGGTCGGCGTCACCGCGGGCGCCTCGGCGCCCGAAGTCCTCGTCCAACAAGTCATCGAGCAACTCAGCGGCGGCGCTCCGGCACAGGTCAGCGAGCTTGCCGGCGTCGACGAAAACGTCACTTTCGCACTCCCCCGCCAACTGCAATCCTGAGGGGCGGCGCCTGCCAAGACCGCGTGCGGCGCCGGCTGTCGGCCTAGAACCCAGCACCGGCGGCTCGACGCGCAACCGCGGCAGGCGCACCCGCCGGCGGCGCTACGCGCGGCGCCGAGCTGGCGGCGGGCTCCACCGGTTCCGGAATCCGCAAGACGCCGGTCAGGTGGCTGCCGCCACTCACCATCGTGTCGAGAACGACCTCGACACGCATTTCGCTGTTGACCGGAACGCCTTCCAGTTCACCGGGGCGAAAGCGCACGGCGGCAAAGGCCGCCGCTGCCGCCTCTGCGTACTCGCTCGGCAAGGAACTCTGGCTGATCTCGACGCGGTCGACTGCCCCGCCGGCAGCAATGAAGATCCGCAAGACGATCTTGCCAGCGCGCGGCGCGCCGCCGGCAACGCTGTCCGGGAAACTCAGCACCGGCTCATCGAGCAATCGCGGCTGAACCGACAACTGCGCACGCGGCAGGTACCAGCCACCCGCAGGCACCCCGAAGACCGGCGTTTGCGCCAAGTACGGTGGCACGTACTCGGCGAGCCGACGATGGCCAAGCCTGGCCGCGACAACAGCTTCCTCGGGCGCCGGCGGCAGCGGCTGGGCATCGGGCAACGCCGGATCGCCCTCAGGCGCCGCCAGCGGCACCGGATCGCCCGGCAGCACCCGCTGCGCGTGCTGAATGACCCGCACGCTGAGCGCCGCGTGCTCGACCAGCGTTGCCCGACCGGGCGTCCCCTCGCCTGGCGGTTTGGCCGCCCGACCGAGCATGACGAGCGTCAGCCAGTGGAAAAGAAGTGATACGGCGAGGGCCACAAGCAGGCTCCGCCGCTCCTCCCGGATGCCGGCGCGGCCGTTCAACGGCAAGGTCGGGGAAAACACACTCTAAGCTCGCGCAGCGGGAATCGAAGAAGGCGCGATTCTAACGCTCGCCGCACCGTGGCAGCCACCGCTCATCCGCCGCCGCGTGCCGTCCGTCGCCGCACGGTTGGCGGCTGCCATCACACCGGCTAAGATGCACTTGCGTACCATCGCTTGCCGGGCGCCCGTCGCAAACTCTGGGGAGGAGGCCAATTCTGTGAAGAAAGAGGGAGGTTTCACGCTGATCGAGGTCATGATCGTGATCGCCATCATTGGCATCCTGGCGGCCATCGCCATTCCGAACTACACCGAGCACATCACGCGCTCGCGTATTGCCCAGGCAACTGCAGGACTGGCCGAAAGGCGCGCGCGCATGGAGCAGTTCTTCCAGGACAACCACACCTATTACCAGGCAGCCGGTGCCGATCCGGTCGCCAACCCGGCGATCAGTTCGCCCGCCTGCGCCACCGACAACACGGCGAGCCAGTATTTCGACTTCAGTTGTCCCAACCCGACGGCGACCACCTACACCTTGGTGGCAACTGGCAAGGGTCCGATGACCGGCTTTACCTACACGATCAACCAGGCGAACGTCAAGGCAACGACGGCCGTGCAGAGCGGCTGGTCGACCTCGAACACGTGCTGGATCACCAGCAAGGGAGCAAGCTGTTGAACAGGGCGCACGGCTTCAGCCTGATCGAACTGGTCGTCGGCGTGGTCATTTTGGGCATTCTGATGGCGATCGGCCTGCCCAGCTTCAACGAGTGGTTGCGCAACGCGCGCGTGCGCGGTGCCGCCGACGCCGTGCAGAACGGTCTGCTTCTGGCCCGGGCAGAGGCCGTGCGGCGCAACACGCTGGTCGGGTTTTACCTGGTCAGCACCACCGACAACAGCTGCGCGCGCAGTTCCACCGGCCCGCACTGGATCGTTGGTATGGATGCCCCCGACAACCGCTGTGCGAGCACCCCCTCGGACGACACGGCACCACGCATCATCCAGTTGCGCAGCATGGGCGAGGGCTCGGCAACGACGGCCCTGACCGCCGGGCAACACAGCTTCGTCTTCAACGGCCTGGGTCGCCTGACCGCCGCCCCGGCGTCCGGCGGAACGATTACCCTGTCGAGTTCAGACGGCCTGAGCTGCAGGACGGATTCGCCGCCCGGACCGGTGCGCTGCCTGCGCGTCGTCGTCTCGCTCGGCGGACAGGTCCGCATGTGCGATCCGTCGTTGCCCAGCGGCAATACGCAGGCATGCTGATGAACACGCGCAAAGTGAACACGCAGAAGCGTCGGCTCGCGCTCGCTACCCACCAGGACGGCGTGATGCTGCTCGAAGCACTGATTGCCATCCTGATCTTTTCGCTCGGCATTCTCTCGCTCGTCGCGCTGCAGGCAACGGCGGTCCAGTTGACCAGCGACGCCAAGTACCGAACCGACGCCAGCCTGCTGGCCAACCGATTGCTTGGCGAAATGTGGGCGAGCGGCCTCGAACTGGCGCAACTGAAGGCCAATTTCGAGAGCGGCGGAGCGGGCTACGACGCCTGGAAGAATATCGTCGCCAGTCGCGATGGGCTGCCCGGCGTCGGCGCGGCCGCCGACGGTGTGGACTCGACGCTGCCGCTGGTCAGCGTCGATGCGACCGCCGGCGCAACTGCCGGCCAGGTGGTGATCACCTTGTTCTGGCGCACGCCGGAGATGCCACGCAGTGGCGAGCCGGCGAATCAGCCCACTTCCTGCCGCGTTTCCCGGCACTGCCACACGATCGTTTCACAAATTTCGCGCAACACACCCTAGGCCATGAAATCGGGTTCCCCACAAACGGCAACGCACCCTGGCGGCTTCACGCTGGTCGAAATCATGGTGGCGATGGTGATCGGCATGATCGGCATCATCGTCATGATGCAGGTTTTTGCCACCGCTGAAGCGCAGAAGCGGACCACCACCGGCACCGGCGACGCACAGAGCAGCGGCGCACTGGCGCTCTATGAACTGCAGGGGGCGATCCGGCAGAGCGGTTACGGCTTTAATTCGACCAGCGTGCTGAACTGCGCGCTGAGCATTCCGCCACCACCGCCCTCCACCGCCGCAGCGCGCCTGGTGCCCGTCTTCGCCCCCACGCTGATCAACCCGGGCGGCATACCGGCGGGCGACGCCGACACCGACACGCTGCTGATCGCTTACGGTTCCAGCCCGGGCTCGTCGGAAGGCGACGCGATCGTCCTCGCCAACGGCGCCGCGCTGTCGATGCAAACACCGGCCAATTTCGCGGTTGGTGACCGGGTGATCGTCGCCCCCGCGATAGAAACAAGCCCCTGTCCGACGCTCGTTCTCGACCGGGTGAACACCGTTGCCGGCAATGTCGTCACGATCGGCAACAGCGGCGCAAAAAGCGGCGAGTTGTTGTTCAACCTCGGCGGCTCGCCGACGATCCGCGCCTACGCCGTTCGCGGCGGCAATCTCACCGCGTGTGATTTCGTGCAGAACGACTGCACTGCGGCGGGCAGCGCCAACGACCCGGCGATCTGGGTTCCGATCGCCAGCAACATCGTCGGCCTGCGCGCGGAGTACGGCTGGGACACGACCGCGGGCGTCATGGACGGCACCGTCGACACCTGGAGCGCCACCCGCCCCACCGCCGCTCTGCCGAACAATAATGCCTGCCAGTGGATCCGAGCGCCGGCCGTGCGGATTGCCTTGCTGGCGCGCAACAGCCAGGTCGATCGCAATGCTTTGCTGCCGGCCACCCAGACGACCGTTACCTGGGCAGGGGCTGCACCTCTGTTGCGCAATGAGACGGCAAGAAACAACTGGCGCAACTACCGCTACAAGGTCTTTGAGACGGTCGTACCAATCCGCAATCTACCCTGGATGGCAAGATGTTCCTGAGTTCTCGCGCTGGCCGCGCACGCGCCGGCAGTCCGCGTCACCGACAAGACGGCGTCGTCCTGCTCGTCGCACTGATCATTCTGGTTGCCATGACACTGGCTGGCGTGGCCCTCGTTCGCTCGGTCGACACGGCGAACGTCATTGCTGGAAACATGGCCTTTCAGCAATCGGCCACCAACGCTGGCGAGCGCAGCACCGAGCAGGCGCTCACCCGCCAGATCACCACCGCCAGCGAACAGACGCTGGCCAACGGTTACCTGGCGACGCGCAGCGACCCAAACCCGGCCAACAACGAGTCCTGGGAGGCCTTCTGGACTCGTCTGCTGAGTGAAAACGCCAACCTGCGCGCCTGCATCGCCGCTCCCGGAGCTGCCGGCTGCGCCACCACTCCGGCGCCCGACGCCGCCGGCAACACGGTCCAGTACATCGTCCAGAGGCTGTGCGCGAACAGCGGTCCTGCGCACACGGCAAGCAATCCCTGCACGCAGGCGCCGCCCTCGGCCAACTCGGACGAGGGCGTTACCCCACGGCCCGACAGGCCGACACCGCCAAAACAGGTTTACTACCGCATCACGACGCGCATCGTCGGGCCGCGTAATACCGTCAGTTATGTCCAAACCATCGTCGCCATCTAGGCGCACTGCAACACGCTGCACCCGCTTCAAGGAGTTCGCCATGCACGCTCTCTGCCCACCGATCGCCCGAGGGTACTCGCTGCTTGCCGCCGCGCTCGCGCTGGCCGCCGGCGTTCAGGCGGCAACCACCGACCTCGCCACGGCACCGCTTTCGGGCGCATCCGAGATTCAGGTCTACCCGAACATCATGTTCGTGCTCGACGACTCCTACAGCATGAACGATGAGGCGCTACCCGATTGGGCCAACGTCACACCCCTGCACTTGGTGCGCAACCCGGGTTTCAACGGGATCACGTACAACCCGGCAACGCGCTACATACCGCCTGCGTATTACTCGACAACGGGTGCGCCCGATACGACGACTTACCCAAGCAGGACGCGCGCCGCGACCAGCGGCTGGACGAACGTCACCGACGACGGCTACGGCGTCCAGCGCCGGGGCGATACCGGAACCACCGGCAATAGCAACCTGACGCACGGTGCGTACTACTATACGACGGTCGTCGGCGAGTACTGCACCGATCCTACCCTGCGCAACTGCGTCGCGGCAAATGCGCCGAGTACCAGCCACCTGGTACCTGCAACGCTGCGTTGGTGCAACAGCCTGGCCGCTTCGCGCGCGGCCACGCCGCCGGAAAATTCGTGCCGCGCGCTCTATACGGACAACGGCTACAAGTATCCACGAATGCCTGAACCGCACACCAGCAAGCTGACGATCAGCGTCGGCGGTTCAGTCGCAAACATCAGTGTCAACAACCAGAAAATCCTCCCGGCGGCCATCCCGTCGAGCGGTGCCGAGGCTCTGGCGACCAGCATCGTCGCAGGAATCAACGCATGTTCGTTTGGCATTCAGGGCAACTGCCAAACCGTCGGCTATCGGGCGTCAGCTTCCGGAAACGTCGTGACGATCAGCGCACCGGCGGCTTTCACTACCCCGACCCAGCCGTCGGTTGAAGGCGACGGGACTTTCCAGGTAACCGCGTTCGGCCGCTCGACAACCGAGGGCGAAAACCAGGCACCGGGAGATGTCGTCCTGAACGTCATCACCGAGGCCCGAACCACTTACCCGAAAGCGGCAACCCGCCTCGACTGTGGGACCAGCACCGACACGACCTGCACCTACGATGAGGAGATGACCAACTACGCAAACTGGTGGGCCTACTACCGTACCCGCATGCAGACGATGAAGACGGCGACCAGTCTGGCGTTTGCAAGTGTCGGAGAGCAACGTCGGGTCGGCTACATGACGATCAACAACAACACCGGCAGGGACTTCCGAAACATCCAGGAGTTCAGCCCGGCGAACAAGAACGCCTGGTACAACAAGCTCTTCTCCGCGGTCCCGGTGAGCGGCGCGGATACGCCGCTGCGCCAGGCACTTTCCAACGCCGGGCATATCTACGCCGGCCTGAAGAACGGGCAGCAGTTCAACGGTGAGACGGTGGTCGATCCGATGCAGTATTACTGCCAGAAGAATTTCACCATTCTGTCGACCGACGGTTACTGGAATCAGCAGGCTGGCTTCACGCTCAACGGTGGCGCTGTTGGCGACCAGGACGGCGCCGTAGCGCGGCCACAGTACGACGGTGGTGCCGGACAAGCGCTGCGGGTGGTCAGTAAAACGCTGCAGACCCGCACGCCAACGCGCGCGACGCAAACCCAGATGCGCTCGGAGCAGTTGCAGAGCAAGACATGGCAGCTCCAGGAACAGACGACGGTCCCGCAATCGACTACCCGCAATCTGGAGACGAGGACATCGGCACTGATCCAAATCAGATACCAGCTGTGGGAATCGGCCAACCACCTGCAGCAACGGACCAACACACTGCCGACGATCAGCACGCGCGACCGACCACAGTCTAGTATCGAACAACTGCAGAAGCGCACACTGAGCAGTTGGCAAGGCAAGACGGCGAGGCTTCAGCTCAGGCAATCGTATCTGCAGACGAAAACCTCTGCCCTGCAGAAACAAACGGCAACGCTGCGAACCCTGACCTACACGCTCCAGGTGCAAACCAGCCCGTTGATGCAGACCTTGCGCCAGGTCCAGGCACGGACATCGAGTAACGGCGGCGAGTCCTGGAGCCAATGGCAGGACGTCGACCGCTGCGAAGAAGACACCAGAGGCTCCAGCCTGCGGGAATGCCGAATGCTGCCGACCGTGACCCGCGAGGTAAGTGAGTGCAGGGTCAGCGCCGCCGTAGAAAACCAGACGATCAACCAAGGAACAGACAGCGAGACGCGACTCTGGGTGACCGGCTCGTCGTGCGCCTATGGCAGCGCAAGCGGCTTCCAGACTGCGACGACGACCTGCGTTGCCCGCGCACCATCGATCGATTCGGGCGAGGGCTCGGTCTTCCAAGGGCCGGCGACCGAATGCCGGTACGCAGCCGGCGATTGGACCGATGCGACTGGAGCGTGCACCCGGGTCGAGCGTTCCAGCGGGAGTCCCTACAACGTCCTGACCGCGCGGGAGTGCGACTATGTGAGCAGCGGCTGGTCGGACGCGACGGCAGCGTGCTCTCCGCAGGCACGCTCCACATCTTCGCCGTACACGGTACTCAGTGCGACCGAGTGCCGCTATGGCGACTTTGGCGAGTGGACCTACGCAACCGGAGCGTGCACGCCACGCCCCCAAGACCTCAGCGCCTATACCATCGTGCAGGCCACGCAGTGCCGCTACACGGGCTTCTCGGACTGGTGGGACGCCAGCAGCGCGTGCACGGCCACGGCCGAGGATCCCAGCAATTACACGGTGGTGACGGCGCGAGAGTGCCGCTACAGCAGCTATTCGGACTGGGCCAACACGGCGTCGCCGCCGTGCGTCGTGCAAGCGCCGTCGAACAGTTCGCCTTACACTGTTCTCACCGCCACCTCTGAATGCCGGCAGACATGGACCGACTGGGCAGACACGAATCAGACCTGCGTTGCCGCAGCGGAGGCAACCGAATGCCGTTACGCCCCGCCGACGGCGGCGGTCGATGATGCCACGTGCCCCGGTTCGGCAATCGCCAAATCAACCGGACCGACGTATTCGGTTACCCAGGCAAAGACCTGCTCGTACGCCTGGACGGCACCCACGGTAACGGGTGGCACATGCACGCCGAACGCGGACACCGTCTGCGGCACGACCTGGACTGACTGGTCGGACACCGATTCCTGCACGGTGCAAGCCGGCATCCGAGAATGTCGATACAACCCCGCCACAACGTCGAGAGCGGTCGATAGCTGCACGACTGCGGCCGCATCGAACAGTTCGCCCTACACGGTGCCAATCGCTCGCGTTTGTTCCTACCAGTTCCTGGATTTTGCCAACGACATCACCGCATGCACCAGCCTGGCACAGTCCACGTCGTCGCCTTACACCGTCGGTTTGGCCGTTCAGTGCAACTACCTGGCGGACTTCTCTCCCGTTTTCTGGAGCGCCTGGACAACGGCCAACGCGGGCTGCACCGTGACTGGCCGGAACGGCAATGACTATGTTGGCCCTGGGCGAGAATGCCGGTACGCAGGAGAAACGCACCCCGCTGACGACCCTGGTTGCCCTGAATCCGCGGTCGCCCCGTCTACCGGTCCGAACTATACGGTTCCTGTCGCCAAGACGTGCTCGACCAGGTGGGGATCATGGCACGACGCGACCACCTGTACCGACGATGGAAGCACCCGCAGATGCAGCTATGTCGAAGGCGAGTGGGCAAATGCCGCGGAATGCACACCGGTGGCACGACAAAATGGACCGGCTTACTCGACCAACGGCAGGGAGTGCCGAACGATCGTCGGACAGGACTGGCACGACGTAGCGAGTTGTACGCCAGGAACCAGCAACGGGGAAACGATCAGTTGCACGACGGTGGTTCCGCAAGTCACCAGGCAATACGTCGCCGGCTGCCCGTCTACCGGCAGCCCAACGTGTTCACAGCCGGTCGATGAGCCTGCATCGGATGCGAACGGTGGCGTTGCCACGACCTACCAAACGACTCGAACCAATCCCGCAGACGTAGACAGCTGCACGCCAAGCGAGCCGCAGAACTGCCCGGCAGATGAGTCCCAGCCCGACCTCTGCGAACGCATCGAGTGCAGTGCGCGCTCACTTGGTCCAACCCCAAACACCTTGGCCGATGTCGCTCAGTACTACTACATGACCGACTTGCGAACGCCGACGCTGGGGAACTGCTACTCCAACGGCGATACGACGCGCAACGTCTGCCAAGGCCCGGACGGCAGCGGAGCCGATGCCGAGATCCAGCGCATGAACACCTACACGCTGGGCCTTGGCGCCTCCGGTCTGATGCAGTACGACAGCCGCTACCAGGAAGCCCGTCAGGGTGACGGGAGCGATTTTGCCAGCATCAAATGGACGACCATGGCCGATCCGGCAATGGGCATTTGCTCGTGGCAGACGGCTGGCGAGTGCAACTGGCCGCAACCGAACGAGAACTCGCCGCAACCGAGCCAGAACTCGCGGCAACAGGCAAACATCGACGACCTCTGGCACGCGGCGGTCAATGGCCGCGGCACCTACTTCAGCGCGCGCGACCCGACCGGTCTGGCGAATGCGATCGGTGCCGCTTTGGCCGACATTGGTTCGGCGCGCGGTTCGGTCGCCGCGGTTACCCTGACTTCGCCAAATCTGGTCGCGGGGGACGGAAATGGCGTTTTCCAATCGTCTTTCGAAGTCGGCGTCTGGGCCGGCGATGTGATCAGAAGACCCGTCGATGGTGCGACCGGGGTGGTTTTGAATAGCATCACGTGGTCGGCCGAGGAGCGTTTGCGCCGCAAGCTGACCAACGAAGGCGCCGCGGCCGCCGACCATCGGCGACGAACCATCTATACCTTCAATCCCAGCGGCGAAAGCGCCACCGGTGCGGGCGACCGGCTCAAACCCTTCGTCTGGAGCAACCTTTCCGATAGCGAAAAAGCGTATCTGCAGTCGCCATGGGTCAACGGCGAGCGTCTGTCGCAAACGGCTTGCGTCAGCGAAAGCGATGTGGTCTGCCTTGACCCAGACGTGCGCGCGAACGCCGGCGGAGAGACGCTACTCAACTTCCTGCGCGGCGATGCGACGAACGAAGGCACGGTCGACAACCGGATCGCGCTCTACCGCAAGCGAACGGCAAGCGGCAGCGACGTCCACCGTCCGCTCGGCGACATCGCTGGTTCCGAGCCGGTGTATGTTCAAGCTCCGCCGTGGAACTACGTCGACCAGCAGTACGCTCAGTTTCGCGAAAGCAAGAGCAACCGCCAAGCCATGATCTATGTCGGCGCGAATGATGGCATGCTGCATGCATTCTATGCTGCCGACGGGGGCACCGGAATCATTGGCGGCGACGAAGCCTGGGCCTACGTCCCGCGACTCGCGTTCCCTCGGCTGGCGCACCTGGCTGACAAGCGCTACCCGACGCGCCACCAGTACACTGTCGATGGCACGCCGGTGATGGGCGACATCTGTGCCGACACCCCAGCCAACTGCCGGGCCGCCAGCACTCCGGAGTTGTGGAAAACGATTCTGGTCGGCGGCCTGAATAACGGCGGCCGCGGCTACTACGCGCTTGATATCACCGACCCGGAACACCCGAAGGCTCTCTGGGAGTTCACCCACGACAACCTGGGGTACAGCTTCGGCAATCCGGTGATCACCAAGCTGCGCGACGGCACCTGGGTCGTCCTCTTCGCATCGGGCTACAACAATATCACTCCCGGTGATGGCCAAGGACGACTGTTCATCGTCAACGCAAACAGCGGGCAACTCGTCGCCGCAATCAACGGCGGATCGATCAGCACGGGTGTAGGTAGCGTCGACGCGCCGAGCGGCCTGGCGAAGATCTCTGCCTGGGCCAACTTTCCCGACCTCAATAACACCGCAGAGCGCGTCTACGGGGGCGACCTGGCCGGAAATCTGTGGCGTTTCGATGTCAACGGCGAAATCCCGCAAACCGCCGACCCACCAGTCTACGACGCGCAGCGCTTGGCCACGCTGAAAGACGCGGCGGGTAATCCACAACCGATTACGACCCGGCCGGAACTCGGCCGCATTGCTTATCAACCCGTTGTCTTCGTCGGCACCGGCAAACTCCTAGGCGCCAGCGATTTCCTGCCAATCCACGAGTCGGCGCCGCGCTTCCAGCAACAGTCGTTTTACGCCATCAAGGACAGACTTACCGACACTGACTTTGGCGACCCGCGCACTACGACAGTTGCGCAGCCCACGGGCACCGGTACAGGTACGACCCAGGTCAGCAATTTCACGCGCTGGGTTCTGACTGCCGGTACTTGCTCGACGGTAAATCCGGTCTGCCGAGCAGGCGACCCCATTGTTCAGACGGCTGCGCTGCCGCGCGAAAGCGGTGAAACCGACGAGGCTTACGCCGTGCGCCAGCAGCAGACGCGGCAAGCGATGCTGCGCCAGGCGTTCGGACCCTACAACGACGGCTGGTACCTCGACCTTCCCGGCGACGGCGAGCAAGCCAACACGGATCCGGGCCTGACCAGAGGGATACTGGTTTTCAACACGAATCGTCCGCTCGAAGGCGGGGGATGCGTGCCGGTTGCGGTCAGCTACCAGTACTGGCTCGACTACCGTACAGGTGGCGCACTCGAGACCACGATGGGTTTAGTCGCGCGCAAGCTGGGTGACACACTGGCCACCAGCGCGAAGCTCGGGCAGACGTCGGGCGGGGAACAGTCGGTCGGGCAACAACCATTCTTCCAAACCGGCTTTGATAACCGAACTGTCGGGACGGATTCTCCGCCGGCGGGAACCCCGCCGCCGGTACCGCGCCGCGTCTCGTGGCGCGAGTTGACCAACGAGTAGGCCTGCGCAGGCTCGGATCGACCGCCACCTGGCCGGGAATGCCCCCCGGCCAGGTCAGGCGCGGCGGCACCGTGATGGCCCTGGCGCGCCGCCCGATCATCGGCCTTTCTCGCGTCGCCGCGACTCGTCCGCTTGCCGCTCAGACCTCGACTACTCGCGCCGGTCCTGGAACGGTCAGCCGCTGGCGTAGCGGCGCCCCGTCGACGAACAGCCAGAGACTGCCGGGCGGCATCGTCGTCCAGCGTTCGTTGTCGGTCAGCGGCAGCGTCGCAATCACCGCGACCCGGTCGTCGGGTGTCGTCACCGCGCTGAAATCGATGCTCAGATCCTGATCGCTCAGGTGCGCCACGGCAAATGGCGCCTGGCGAACGATATGGCTGAGCTGGGTCGAGCAGTGCGCGAACAGACAATCGCCATTCGACAACAGGTAATTGAACGAACCCCGCGAGCCTAGCTCAACCGTCAACTCGTGCACCGCCGAAAAGAGCGTCGCCTGATCGGGTGGTCGGCATCCGAAACGCTCGCGCAAGCACTGCAGAAGCCAGCAGAAAGCACGTTCGCTGTCGGTCTGTCCGACCGGCGTGAAGCTGCCGTCGAGCGTGGGGGCGAAGTCGGGCAAGTTCCCATTGTGGGCAAAAATCCAGTAACGCCCCCACAGCTCGCGCATGAAGGGATGCGTGTTTTCGAGCGCGACCGCACCCTGCGTCGCCTTGCGAATATGCGCGACGACATTCTTCGAGTGAATTGGGTAACTGCGCACGAGTTCGGCCACCGGCGACGCGCAGGAAGGCTGTGGATCGAGGAAGACGCGGCAACCGCGCTCTTCGAAAAAGGCAATTCCCCAACCGTCGCCATGCACGTCGGTAGCACCGCCACGCACCTGAAAGCCGGCAAACGAAAAGCAAATGTCGGTCGGAACATTACAGTTCATGCCGAGCAACTGACACACGACAGCGCCCTCTCGCCGCCCTATTCGCGCGCGCGCCGCTGCGGCGCCCGCTTGCCGATGCGCACGGTCGTTTCGACGACGTTCTTCTGGCGGCGCAAAGTAAAGGCGACCGTCTCGCCCGGTTTCTGACCGGCAATCAGGTCGAGCATTCCCTGCGGGTCGCGTACCGCCCGGCCGGCGACAGCGAGCATGATGTCGCCCGGCTTGATCCCTCCCGCATCGGCCGGGCTGCCGCGCTGGACGCCAGCGATCAGCGCGCCATTGGTATCCGGCAGGCCAAACGATTCAGCCAGGTCGACGGTAATCTCCTGCGCCTCGACGCCGATCCAGCCGCGTGTCACGCTGCCGGTCTGGATGATCTGCTGCATGACGTCCTGGGCAATCGAAATCGGGATGGCAAAACCAATGCCGAGCGAACCGCCCGAGCGCGAATAGATCGCGGTGTTGATACCGATCAGTCGACCCTCGCTATCGACCAGCGCACCGCCCGAGTTCCCCGGATTGATCGCCGCGTCGGTCTGAATGAAATTCTCGAAGGTATTGATTCCCAGATGCGAACGCCCGAGCGCCGAGATGATCCCCATGGTCACCGTTTGTCCAACGCCAAAGGGATTGCCGATTGCCAGCGCCACATCGCCGACGCCGACATCTTCCATTCGACCGAGCGAGATGGCCGGCAGAGCCAGTTGCTTGCCGTTGGGTTCGCTGATCTGCAGGACTGCCAGATCGGATTCGGGATCGCTGCCGACCAGGCGAGCATCGAGGTTGCGCCCGTCACTCAGGGCAATCTCGATCTGATCGGCTGCCTCGACGACATGCAGGTTGGTCAGCACGTAACCGCTCGCACTGACGATCACGCCCGAACCCAAGCCGGAAGTGCGCGGGCTTTCGCCACCGCCACCGCCTTCACCGAAGAAATGGCGGAAGATCGGGTCGTCGAGGAAAGGATGACGACGCTCCTTGATCTTCTGCGCAGTGAAGATGTGGACCACCGACGGCAGCGCCTTCTGCGCCGCCTGCCGGTACGAGGTGGCGGCAAGCGCCGGCTCGACGCGCGCCGGCGCGGGTAGCGGAGCAGGCTCGGGACGGCTATCGCCCGTCTCTTTTCCCAGCCACTCGGGCTTGAGTGTCGTGATGACGAAAAGAATGGCTAAACCAATCGTCACCGTTTGTGCAAAAATCAGCCAGAGCCTGCGCATGGGAAAATGGGGGAGCCGAAAAATGAAGCGCGACGAACTGACACGCTATCTGGATGGCCTGCTGGACGCAGGACGCTGGCGCGATTATTGCCCAAACGGCCTGCAAGTGGAAGGACGGCCTGAAATCGAGCGCGTCGTCGCCGGCGTCAGCGCGAGTGCCGGGCTCATCGAAGCGGCCATCGAACGTAATGCCGACGCCATTCTGGTTCATCACGGGTGGTTCTGGCGTGGTGAAGACGCGCGCATCGTCGGCATCCGGCGCAAGCGGCTGCACTTGCTTCTGGCGCACGAGATCAACCTGATTGCTTACCACTTGCCGCTCGACAGCCACGCCGAACTGGGCAACAACGCGCAGCTCGCCGGGCAGCTCGACTGGCGGGTTGATGGCCGCTTCGGCGAGCAGGACATCGGCTGGTCCGGCCATCTCGCCGTCCCGACGACGCTCGGCGAGCTGGCCAAGCACGTTAGCAGCCGCCTGCAGCGGGCACCGCTGGTCATCGGCGAGGCGAGTTGCACGATCAGCCGAATCGCCTGGTGCTCGGGCGCCGCGCAGAATCTCTTCGAGCAGGCGATTGCCCTCGGCGTCGACGCCTATCTGAGCGGCGAGATCTCGGAGCAGACTGTGCACCTGGCGCGCGAATCGGGCACCGCCTTCATCGCCGCCGGGCACCATGCCAGCGAACGCTACGGCGTCCGCGCGCTGGCCGAACACCTGGCCGAACACTGCGGCCTGCACTGCGACTTCGTCGATCTTGACAATCCCGTCTGACCCCCTTTCCCGAACAGGAGAACTCATGTCCTACGCTTTCCCCCCGCCAGCGCTGCCGGCCGTCCCGATCGCCGGCAGCGACGCGCTGTTTCCGGTCCGCCGCGTCTATTGCGTCGGCCGCAACTATGCCGACCATGCCGCCGAAATGGGCGCCGACACGCGCGAACCACCGTTCTTCTTCAGCAAACCGGCGGATGCGATCGTCCCCGGCGGCGGCAAAGTACGCTATCCGCCGGCCACCCGCGATCTCCAGCACGAAGTCGAACTGGTCGTCGCGCTGGCCGGTGGCGGTTCCGACATCGCGCCGGCACGCGCGCTCGAACTCGTCCATGGCTACGCGGTGGGCATAGACCTGACCCGCCGCGACTTGCAGAAGCGGGCGAAGGACAAGGGCCACCCGTGGGACATGAGCAAGGGCTTCGACGAAAGCGCACCGCTCGGCGCCATTCAGCCGGCAACGCGGGTCGGTCACCCGGCGAGCGGTGCGATCTGGCTGGCGGTCAATGGTCAGGTCCGCCAACAGGGCGATCTGGCGCAGATGTCGTGGAAGATCGCTGAAATCATCGCCAATCTGTCGACCTATGTCAGGCTCGCCGCCGGCGACCTGATCTTCACCGGGACACCGGCCGGCGTGTCGACCGTGCTGCGCGGCGACGTGCTGACCGCTGGCGTCACGGGAATCGGCGAACTTGCCGTCGAACTGGTCGGCGCCGACGAGTAGCATCGGGCACGCGGCAAGCCGGACGGCGGCAAGGAATTGCCCCACCCCGCATGGCAGGCCGCGCTTGCCTGACGAGATAGCGCTTGAGCCGCGCCGGCGGCCTGTGTACAATGGCGACTCATGGCAACGCGCCCGTAGCTCAGCTGGATAGAGTACTTGGCTACGAACCAAGGGGTCGGGCGTTCGAATCGCTCCGGGCGTGCCATAAGAACATGGGTTAGCGCAAGCTAGCCCATTGTTTTTGCGTGAAGACCTTCGCTAGGAGAGGCGATGAGCACGGCAGCGTCAGTAAGCACCCGGCGGCCAGCGGCAGCCAGCCGCCTTCTCATGTCGGGCAACGAGGCGGTCGCACGTGCCGTCTGGGAAGCGGGTGCGCGCGTCGCTGCGGCGTATCCGGGAACGCCATCAACCGAAATCCTGGAAGCCCTGGCCACCTACCCCGACATCTACAGCGAGTGGTCGGTCAACGAAAAGGTCTCGCTGGAAGTCGCGCTCGGCGCCGCCATGGCCGGCTCACGCAGCTTCTGCGCGATGAAGCATGTCGGCATGAATGTTGCGTCGGACGCGCTGATGACGATGACCCTGACCGGCGTCGTCGGCGGCCTGGTGATCGCGATTGCCGACGATGTCGGCCTGTCGTCGTCACAGAACGAGCAGGATTCGCGTTTCTGGGGCCGCTTCGCGCACGTGCCGCTGCTTGAACCGGCTGATTCGCAGGAAGCGCACGCGTTCACGCTGGCCGCCTTCGCCCTCTCCGAGCGTTTCGAGGTGCCGGTCATCCTCCGCCTGACGACGCGCATCTGCCACGTCAAGGGACTGGTGACGGTGGGTGAGCGCAGCGAGCCGGCGGTCGCCGGATTCCGCAAGGATGTCGGGCGCTGGGTGATGGTGCCGAGCGCGGCCGGCCGCCGCCTGCCGCTGATGTTTGAACGCGAGCGCAACTTGCGCAACGCAGCCGAGACCTCCGAGCTGAACGTCGCGGAGACGGGCAGCGACCGGCGGGTCGGCTTCATTACCAGCGGGCCGGCGTACATGCACGTGCGCGAAAGCTTCCCAGCGGCCCCCGTGTTCAAGCTGGGCTTCTCGTATCCGCTGCCTTTCGCTCGCCTGCGCGCCTTTGCCGAACAGTGCGAACGAATCGTCGTCGTCGAGGAAGTCGAGCCGCTGATCGAAAGCGAGCTGAAGGCACAGGGAATCGCCGTCATTGGCAAGGACATCCTGCCCCTTTCGGGCGAATTGTCGCCGCAGATACTGAAACCGGCGATTGCCCGCCTGCTCGGCGAACCCGAGCCGCCGGCGGCGCCCACCCCCGCTTTGCCGGTTTTCCCGCGACCGCCGACGATGTGCGTTGCCTGCCCGCATCTCGGCGTGTACTACACGCTCTCGCAATTGCGCAACGTCACCATTTCGGGCGATATCGGCTGCTACACGCTCGGCTTCGGCCAGCCATGGAACGCGCTCGACGCGTGCATCTCGATGGGCGCCTCGATGGGCATGGCGCTCGGCCTCGACAAGGGACGTAGCGACGCCGAAAAGGGCCAGAAGATCGTCGCCGTCATCGGTGACTCGACTTTCCTGCATATGGGAATGCAGGGT
>WBZM01000711.1_pt1 | contig 41596 bp, 38 predicted proteins | sample 5204271 | NCBI WGS metagenome assembly WBZM01 (sample SAMN12344346, study PRJNA552823) | activated sludge metagenome | biome: Activated sludge suspended growth; feature: Nitrification reactor; material: Wastewater; isolation source: activated sludge from nitrification reactor of wastewater... | reverse complement strand
CAATCAGAGGCCTGAAACGGCGCCTCTCCGACGTCGTCTACCGAGCCCTGCTCGCAGACGCGCAACCCGCTCAAGCAGCACCCGCAGACTTGCTCGCGGCTGCCGCTTGACATAGGAGCAAACCATGTCCACCCAGCCGGAACCGATCGACTTCGTCAGGGAGAAGGTCCGCGACGACCGCGCCGCTGGTCGGTTCGGCGGGCGGGTCCAGACGCGGTTCCCGCCGGAGCCGAACGGGTTCCTGCACGTCGGACACGCCAAGTCCGTCTACCTGAACTTCGGGATCGCCGAGGAGTTCGACGGCATCTGCCACCTTCGCTTCGACGACACCAACCCGGTGGCCGAGGACGTCTCGTACGTCGAGGCGATCGTCGAGGACCTCGCCTGGCTGGGCGTGACGCCGTCGGGCCCGCCCCGGTTCACCTCGGACTCGTTCGACCAGCTGTACGCCTGGGCCGAGGACCTGATCCGGGCCGGACTCGCCTACGTCGACGACCAGGACCAGGCGACGATCTCGGCCCAACGCGGCGGGTTCGGACAGCCCGGCGTCGAGAGCCCGCACCGGAACCGGAGCGTCGAGGACAACCTGGAGCGCTTCCGCGGCATGCGAGACGGCCGGTACTCCGACGGGGAGTGCGTCCTACGGGCCCGCATCGACATGCAGGCCGACAACATGTGGCTGCGCGACCCGGTGCTCTACCGGATCCGCCGAGCCCATCACCACCGCACCGGCGACCACTGGATCATCTACCCGACCTACGACTGGGCCCACGGCCAGGTCGACGCGATCGAGGGCACGACGCACTCGATCTGCACCCTCGAGTTCGCCGAGCACCGACCGCTCTACGAGTGGTGCCTGGACCACGTCGAGCTCCCGTCGGACCGACCCGAGCAGACCGAGTTCGCCCGTCTCAACCTGACCCACACCGTGCTGTCCAAGAGGGTGCTGCGCACACTGGTGGAAGACGGGCTGGTCGACGGCTGGGACGACGCCCGGATGCCGACCGTGCGGGGTCTACGGCGCCGCGGGTACCCGGCCGAGGCGCTGCGAGCCTTCTGCGAACACATCTCGGTGGCCAAGACGAACTCCACGGTCGAGATCGAGCTGCTCGAGAGCTTCGTGCGCACCCACCACAACCGCCATGCACTTCGGCGGATGGCGGTGCTCGAACCGCTCAAGCTGACGATCACCAACTGGCCCGAGGGTCACGTCGAGTGGATGGACGTGGTCAACAACCCCGAGGACGACGCCGAGGGGACCCGGGCCGTGCCGTTCACCGGCGAGCTGTGGATCGAGCGCGACGACTTCATGCTGGACCCCCCGCCCAAGTACTTCCGGCTGACGCCCGGTCGCGAGGTCCGGCTGCGCAACGCCTTCTTCGTCACCGCCACCGACGTGGTGCTCGACGACGACGGGAACGTCGTCGATGTGCTCGCCACCTACGACCCGGAGAGCAGGGGAGGGGCGGCCCCCGACGGCCGCAAGGTCAAGTCGACGCTGCACTGGGTGTCGCGCCCGCACGCGGCGGACGCGACCGTGCACCTCTACGAGCGGCTGTTCCGCTCGGCGCACCCGGGAGCGGATGGGACTGACCCGCTCGAGGACCTGGACCGCGGGTCGCGGACCACGCGGGCGGCCAAGGTCGAGCCGGCCCTGGCCGAGGCGGATCCCGGCCAGGTCGTGCAGTTCGAGCGCCTCGGCTATTTCGCCGCGGATCTGGACGACCCGTCGGTGTTCCACCGCACCGTCGGCCTGCGTGACGAGTGGGCCAACATCCAGAAGCAGCGCGGTGCCTGACCCCGCGGTCGCCCAACCCCGCTTTGTCCCGCACAGGCGCGGTGATCACCGCGCCTGTGCGGGACAAAGCGGGCATCATGGGCCCGTGATCGATCGGCTCGGAGCTCTCGACGCCGAGTTCCTCCACGTCGAGGACGGCGTCGGCCACATGCACATCGCCGGCGCCTGCACCTTCGACGGACCTCCGCCCACGTTCGACGAGGTCGAGCAGATGGTCCGTTCGAAGATGCACCTGATCCCGCGGTACCGCCAACGTGTGCGCTCGGTGCCGTTCGAGCTGGGGCGACCCATCTGGGCCGACGACCCGCATTTCGACCTGCGGTACCACCTCCGCCACACGGCGCTGCCGGCGCCGGGCGACGACGCCGCGTTGTGTCGGCTGATGGGGCGGGTCATGTCCCAGCCCCTCGACCGCGACCGGCCGCTGTGGGAGACGTGGTTGGTCGAGGGACTGGAGGGCGGACGCTGGGCGCTGGTGTTCAAGGTCCACCACTGCATGGTCGACGGCATCTCCGGCGTGGGTCTGCTCACCGTCCTGCTGGACATCGGTCCGGAGCCGGACCCGGTCGAGGAGCAACCGTGGTCGCCAACCGCTGAGCCCGGTGTTGCCCGCAAGGTGCTGGGGACCTGGAGCGGGCTGGCAGCCGACCTCTCCACGCAGGCCCATCGGGTCGGATCTGCTCTGGCCCATCCGGTGGATGCCGGACGCGACGTCGTGGGCCTGGTCGCCGGAACCGCCCGGTTGGGTCGTGCGTTGACCGCCACCCCACCGTCGCCCATCGACGGGTCGATCGGGCCCCACCGCACCTGGGCGTTCTCGTCGGCATCGTTCGACGACGTGCGGGCAGTGCGCGCCGAGTGTGGCGGCACGGTCAACGACATCGTTCTGACCGCGGTGACCGCCGGGTACGCGGCGTTGCTGCGTCACCGATCCGAGGACCTGGACCGAGCGGTGGTCCGCACGTTGGTGCCCGTCTCCACGCGGCCCGCCAGCGGTGCGGGCGTGCCCGACAACCGGGTGTCGTTGATGCTGCTCGAGCTGCCGGTGGGGGTGGCGGACCACCTCGACCGCCTGCGCGTCATCCAGGGTCGGATGACCGAGTTGAAGGCCTCCCACATGGTTGAGGTCGGGGAGCTCGCCACCACTCTGGGCGACCTTGCCCCGCCGATGGTGATCGGGCCTGCCAGCCGGTGGCTGGTCGGACTCCTGCGTCGGGTCCCCCAGCGATCCGTCAACACGGTGACGACCAACGTTCCCGGTCCCCAGTTCCCGCTCTACTGCCTGGGGCGGGAGATGCTGTCGTACCTGCCGTACGTCCCGATCACCCACGGGCTTCGGGTCGGTACCGCCATCCTCTCCTACAACGGTCGGCTGTTCTTCGGTGTCACCGGCGACGCGGCGACCACCCCCGACGTCGACGTCCTGGCCGACGCGACGGCGGCCGCGGTGGGGGAGATGCGCGATCAGGTCGGTGCGACCAGCACGCGCTGAGCTCGGCTGTCCACGTCGGTGCGACGTCGGTGCGATCCAGCACTGCCGCGGCCGGGGCCCGGGCGGTACCGCGACGACGGCTCGGACCGGTGGTGGTTCCGGCAGTGTCAGATGGACGGTGGGTCCAGGGTCAGGCGGCGGTGAGGAGGTGGTGGAGCAGTTCGTCGAGCGCGTACGTGAGGTGTTCGCCGGCGCCGTGGCAGCGACACGAATCAGCCCCGATGCCCGGTGGCGGCTCCGGTGGGTGCGTCTGGAGTGGCAGCACGGTGACATGCACCCGGAAACCAGAGAATCCCCTGCTGTTGCAGGGGATTCTCTGGAGCACCCCCAACGGGATTCGAACCCGTGCCGCCACCTTGAGAGTTCGAGCAAGCGTGTCCGGCAGGTGCGGCGAAGTGCTGAAACGGCCGTCCTGTCAGGGATTGCCGTCCGGGCCGTCCGTCGAGATCGGCGCCGTCACGTCCAGTGGATTACCTGACGGATTGCCAAACGGGGGTGTCAGGCGACGGCTGCGCTGCCGGCGCTCATCTGGATCTGCACCGATACCCGGTCACCTTGGCGCCTCACCACGCGGGCCCGGAGTGGAGCCTCGTCATCATCTCCCACGGTGAGCCAGTCGCCGGGGGCGGGGTCGAAGCCCGCGTCGTCGGCACGTGGGCCATGGCTGATCCAGCACTCGGCCACCATGTCTCCCCCGACGGAGTTCGGGTCGAACCAGAGGTCGTAGAGGTCGGTAGCCACGTTGCTCATGGTACCGGCGGAGTTCGACCGACCCAGGCCGGGTTATCGATCGGCCCCTCGAAGTGACTGCGCACCGCAGCGAATGAATCGCCGACCTCGCGCAGCGCGTCGAGCACGGGGCCGATGCCGCTGCTGGTCACCCGCACGTAGTCGAGATCCTCGCTGTAGCGACGCGGGGTCGGCAGGTGGAGCCTGTGGAGGCAGGTGCCGCCCCGGAACACCAGCTCGTCGCCGAGCAGCGGATGGTTGGCGATCTCCACGATCAGCCGCGACAGCACGAGGTCTTGTTCGACCTGCTCTCGTGTCGGCCAAGGTGCGTTCTTCGCCCATCGGGTGATGTGGCCTGCGGGGATCACGCTTCAGGCTCCACGGATGAGTTCACGATGAGACCCCAGCCAGTATTGATCGGACCTCGACGGCCACCGTGGGGGTCGAGCATGGTCGGCGCTGAAGCGGTGGCCAGCCCACGGAGTCCGCTCACGTCGACGGCGGTGAACCGATCGAGCATCCACCCGACCCGACGCAGCGCCGAGACGGTCGACGAGTCGGTAGCGGCCACGAGGGCGGCGATGTCGAGCGTGCCTTCCTCTGCCAGCTCCACGACCACGGTGGCCACGTTGTCGAGCCCACCAGCGTCGGCGGGCCGTGACGTCAGGTCGAGCACCGTCGCCTCCGGCGTGGACACGACGAGGTAGCCCGTCGGGGTGGTCAGTTGCTCGGTTGGTACCTCGGCGAGCCGTGACCGTACGTGGAAGCTCAGCCGCGTCCGCCCGTTGCGCCGGTCCGCGAGCGGCCGTTCGACCATCACCTGGAACACCTGTGGCCGTTGGTGCGCCGCGCCATGCAGCTCGGCAGCCGACAGCAGACCGACGTAGTAGCGGCGATCGAGGTGGCGCATCATCGCGTCGACGAAGTGGGTCGCCGGGACCGAGCCCCAGGTGCGGAACTCCGGGGGGATCGGGACGTAGAACCCTCGTGCCGGCGAGAAGATCTGGCCACGGTCGGCCAGTCGCTTCAAGCCTGGGTAGACGTGGGCGAGCGGCACCCCGGCGGCATCCGCGGCCTCGCGTGCGGTGAACCAGCTCGTCCCCTCGGAGAGCAGACGGTCGGGGAGATCCCGCAGCATGGTATGGGCCACCTCGTCAGCATCGCCGCGGGAGCCGTCGATATCAACTCTTTGGCCATTCTTCTGCTTTTCGTAAGAACCGCCAAAGACTTGCGTGCCGGACTCAGCCGGGCAGGTGCGACGCGACGAGGGCGGCCAACTCGCGGTCGAGAAAGGTGTGGGGTGACCCCAGGGTGGTCATTTAGCCATCGTCAAGTGACCACGATGGGGTATCATGGTTCCGTGAGCGGCCCGCTGACGATCAACCCGGCCCACCTGTCGGACGACGACTGGGAGACCATCCGCGCCTTCCTGAACGCGGCGAGGGACAGGGGTGAGGTCGTCGAGTTCTCGTCACGGGTGGAGCTGCTCACGCCGGCAGAGGTGGCCAAGCGGCTCGGCATGTCACGGTCGACGGTCCTACGCCGGATCGCAGCTGGCGACCTGAAGGCAACGAAGGTCGGCACCCACCACCGGATCCCGCTGGGCGAGTTCGAGCGGTACAGCCACGAGCTCATGCGCCGGATGGCCGAAGCGAGCGCGGCGGAGATCGAGGCCGAGCTCTTCGGTGGCTGACACCGTTGTCTTCCTCGACGCCAACACGCTGGCCTCGCCCGTCCCCGCACCCTGTTGATCGCAGGCGGACGTGCCGACGGCCTCCTACTGACATGGTCTGCCCATGTCGAGGCCGAAGCCGATCGTCACGCCCGCGGCGCCTCGTCCCGCACGTCGGTCGTGCGCCAAGACATCCTCGGCATGGAGCTGTCGAAGTCAGCGCGAACCACCGAAGGTCTCCTGACCACGGCCCCAGAGGACCGGCAGGTGATCGCCGACGCCGTTCGTGCCGACGCGCAGTACCTCGTCACGACCGATGTCGATGACTTCGCGATCGAGGACCTGCACGCCCATGAGATGTGCGCCGTGAATCCTGACTACTTCATGGCGTTGCGGTTCAGCGAGCACGCGTACCGTGAGGGCGTGCGCACGCTCGCTGAGGTGGCGAAGAATCCGCCGAGGAGCGAGGCCGAAGTGCACAGGATGCTCGGCCGTCGGCATCCGAACCTCGTGGGGCGGTTCGCTGACGCCTACGAGACCAGCGCGGTACCGGCAGACGACGACCAGCCGAGAGTGCTCGTCCGCGGCGCGGTCTGCGTGCGTTGCGCTGCGAAGCTCGCCGGTGATGAGGGCCTGCGCCTCGGACTCTGCACCAGGCACCTTCCGTAGCGGGGGATGTCGTCAGTCGGGAAGGCGTGAGGCGACGAGGGCAGCCAGCTCGCGGTCGGGGAAGCTGTGCCGCTTGTAGAGCGGACTGCACGGAGTCCCGGCGAGCCGGGCCGACATCGACACCAGGTCCTCGCTGCGCTCGTGCGTATCGACTACGATACATGTCGTGATCGAGTTCGCTTCCGCGTTGCGTTTGGCCCGGGTGGCCGGCGGTCTGACCCAGGTCGAGCTGTCGGAACGCTCTGGTGTCGCGCGTCCGAACATCACGGCGTACGAGTCGGGCCGGCGCGAACCGCTCTTTCACAGCGCGGTCGAGCTGCTCGATGCGGCAGGTGCCGAGGTGGTCATCGAGGTGCCGGTGACGTGGTCCTGGACCGAGGGTCGTCGGCCGTACGCGGTGCCGTCGCGGTTGTGGCGCCTCGATCCCCGGAGGGCCCTCGGGCACTTCGATCCTGGCGCGCATCTTTGGTGGAGCGGCCCGCCACGCAGCTTCGACCTCACGGTGCGCGAGGAGCGACATCGTGCCTACGAGATCGTCCTCCGCGAGGGGGCACCGGCCGACATCGAGCGGGTCGTCGACGGGGTGCTGCTGTGCGAGGCGTGGGCCGATCTCGTCCTGCCGCGTGAGCTGCGCGCGGCGTGGAATCCGCTGATCGTGTCCGCCACCGACCACTCGATCGCGCGAGCCGCGTCGTGAGCGGGCTCACCGACTCACAACAGGAAGTGGCACGGATCCTGTTCGGGCTTCCGGAGTCGACGGGCTTCGCCCTGGCCGGAGGATCTGCACTCGTCGCTCTCGGCGTGATCGATCGCCCGACACGAGATCTCGACGCGTTCGTCGCGGCGCGCGCTGGTGACCCACCCGGAGATGTCGGCCCTCTCGCGGCAACCTTCAGCGCGACGCTCGCCGGAGCAGGTTGGGATGTCGAGGCGGTTCGTCAGCACCAGACGTTCGTCAGGCTCGTCGCGAGCAGAGATGACGACTCGATCGAGGTCGACCTCGCAGTCGACTCGCCTCCGATCTTCCCGGTCGAGGTCGTCAACGGTATCCCAACGCTCGCCCCGCAGGACCTTGCCGCCCGCAAGGTGCTCGCTGTGCTCGACCGCGCCGAGGGCCGCGACTTCACCGATCTGTGGACGCTCGCCCGTGAACACGGCCAGACCGAGACGATTGCGTGGGTCCGACAGCTCGACGACGGTGTCTCCGCGAGCCAGATCGCCGCCGCGTTCGATCAGCTCACACGGCTACGCGACGACGAGCTCCCGTGCGAGTCATCGGACCGGCCGATCGTGCGGGAATGGTTCACCACGTGGAGCGAGCACCTTCGATCCACCGTGGGATGACCGGGCTCTCCCAGTCAGCCGATCCGGCGGGCACAACTGGACACGATCTGGGCACAAATGGGCGTGGTACGGGGTGGTCTGGGCCAGGACCAGGCGGCACGGCCAGGACCGGGCCGCAGACCCCGAGAACGCCGAAACCCCTGGCCAGGCGCACATTTCGTGCGCTCACCAGGGGCTTCGATGCTGGCACCCCCAACGGGATTCGAACCCGTGCCGCCACCTTGAGAGGGTGGTGTCCTAGGCCGCTAGACGATGGGGGCCTACGTCCGACCAGGAGGTCGGCGATATGTGGATCCGGTCGGAGCCGGAGATCTGTCGATCTGGTTCGGGGGGGAGGACTCGAACCCCCAATAACTGGACCAGAACCAGTTGTGTTGCCGATTACACCACCCCCGAAAGGTGGTGCGCCCCGAAGAGCGCCGGAGCACTCTAGCCGAGGCCCACCGGGCCGACGGAAATCGGATCCGGCCCTCCCGCCGCCCCAGTGACCGATGGCCCCGACCAGGGTCGGGTCCCGCGGTCTACCGTGAGCGGTGCGGGATCGAAGGGGGCGACGATGACCGACACGACGTCATCCGACGAGGACATGGATCTGGACCTCGACTGGTCGGGCCTCGAGGTCCTCACCTACGACGAGTGCCGTTATCTGCTGTCGATCGAGCCGGTCGGCCGGCTCGGCTTCGTGCACGACGGCTCCCCGGTGGTGTTGCCGATCAACTACGTGCTCGACGGGGGATCGATCGTGTTCCGTACCGGACGGGGCTCCAAGTTGGAGACGGCCACGATGGGTCGGGCGGTGTGCGTCGAGATCGACTCGTGGAACGCGCTGGAGCACACGGGCTGGAGCGTCGTGGCCAAGGGCCACGCCGAGCACGTGGCCGACGGGGCCGAGCTCGAACGGCTGGCCCGGCTGCCGGTCAAGCCCTGGTGTCGCCCCGACGTGCGCCGCAACTGGGTGCGGGTGATGATCGAGGAGTTGAGCGGCCGCCGCATCCACCAGTGACCTGACCGGCCCGACCGGGCGACCCCGATCAGAACCCGGCTCTCTCCATGAACGCGTCGCCGGTGTTGTAGGCCGTCTCGGCGTGCTCGGCGACGTCCAGGCCGGTCGCCTCGACCTCCTCGGTGACCCGCAGGCCGATGGTCGCCTTGATCGCCAGCAGGATCACCGCGGTGACGATGCCGGAGTAGACGATGGTGACGCCGTTGGCCAATGCCTGCTCGGCCAGCAGCTCGAGCCCGCCGCCGTAGAAGAGCCCGTTCATGTGCTCGGCGCCGAAGTAGTCGGCATCAGCGAAGAGCCCGATCATGAGCGAGCCGACCAGGCCGCCGACGAAGTGCACGCCGACCACGTCGAGGGCGTCGTCGAAGCCGGCCCTGAACTTGATGTGCACGGCGTAGCAGCAGATGACACCGGCGGCCAGGCCGATGAAGATCGACGACATCGACGACACGTAGCCGCACGCCGGGGTGATGGCGACCAGTCCGGCCACGATGCCCGACGCTGCTCCCAGGTTGGTGAAGTGCCCGTCCTTGATCCGCTCGACGACCGCCCACGCCAGGCCGGCGGCCGCGGCGGCCAGGAACGTGTTCATGAACGCCTGGACGGCGACGCCGTTGGCCGACAGGGCGGAGCCGGCGTTGAATCCGAACCAGCCGAACCACAGGATGCCGGTGCCGATCATGACCAACGGCATCGAGTGCGGCGGGTGACCCTCACCTGGCCAGCCCTTGCGCTTGCCCAGGATCAGCACCGCCACCAGTGCGGCGATCCCGGCGTTGACGTGGATGGCGGTACCTCCGGCGAAGTCGAGCGAGCCGCGCACGCCGAGCCACCCGCCGTAGACCCACTTGAACACCGGGGCGAACACCAGCAGCATCCACAACGGGGCGAACACCGCCCAGGCCGCGAACTTCATGCGGTCCGCCACCGCGCCGGAGATCAGCGCCGGGGTGATCACGGCGAACATCCCGAGGAACGCGACCAGCATGAGCGTGTCGGCGCCGGACTGCGAGGTCAGGTTCAGGTTCCCCAGGAACGCGGCGTCGAAGCCGCCGAAGAGGGATCCGGCGGTGTCGCCGTACGCGATCGAGTAGCCGATCACCACCCAGACGATGGGGATGATGAGCAGGCACCAGAAGTTCATCATCAACATGTTCAGCACGTTGCGGCTCCGGTCCATGCCTCCGTAGAAGAAGGCGAGTCCCGGCGTCATGAACAGCACGAGTGCCGCCGAGATCAACAACCAGCCGTCGGCTCCGAGTTCTGTGGCCATGGCCCTTTCCGTTTCGGGGTCGTGGCGTGGGGGCGTACCGCCCGCACGGTCGCCGTCGGCGACACCGGCACTTTCGTGTCACCGCGTTTCGTGCGTGTTTCGCTCATGGGGCGACGGTGTGAAGGTTCGGACGGGTGTGCCCGGTGGACCCGGGACATCCCGGGCGACCGATACGTGGGGGAGTGGTGGCGCGAGGCTGTTTCCATGTGCCGGAACATCACGACGCTGAGGGGACTCGAACCCGCGGCGACACCCGAGGAGATCGAGGCGGCCGCCCGTCAGTACGTGCGCAAGGTCAGCGGGGTGCAGTCGACCTCGGCGGCCACCGAGGTGGCGTTCGAACGCGCGGTGGCGCTCGTCACCGACGCGACGGCCGAGCTCCTGGCCCAGCTGCCCCCGCGCAAGGTGCCGCCGAAGAACGACCCGCCGCTGCGGCGACTGGCCGCACGCGGGGTGTGAGCGGGTTCAGTCCTTCAGGCCCGGGTGCCGACTCGCGAGCAGCGGCACGAGCAGCTGCTTGGGCACCAGGCCGACCAGCGACGCGCTCACCCGGTTGGCCGGGCCGGGGATGGCGACCGGGCGTCCCGCCGCCAGTCCGTCGACACCGCAGCGGGCCACGGCCTCGGCGGACTCCCACATGAACGCCGGCAGCGACGACTCGGCGTCCTCGGCCGAGATCCCCGCCGCGTCGGCGAACCCGGTGTGCACCGGACCCGGGCACAAGGCGGTGGCCGTCACCCCGGTGTCTCGCAGCTCGCCGCCGAGCGAGCGGGTGTAGGAGAGAACGAACGCCTTGCCCGCGGCGTATCCGGCCTGGCCCGGAAGCGGTTGGAACGCTGCGGTCGAGGCCACGTTCAGCACCGCCCCGGTCCGGCGCTCCACCATCCCGGGCAGGAACCGGCTGCACAGGTCGACCACCGCCACGACGTCGACCTCGACCATGTTGAGCTCGGCGGTCGGATCGCTGCGGTGCACCGGACCGACGGTGGACAGCCCGGCGTTGTTGACCAGGATGCTGACCGTCCGGCCGTTGGCGGCGACTCGGTCGGGTAGCTCCGCCCGGGCGTCGCGGTCCGACAGATCAGCCGCCAGCACCTCGGCGGTCACTCCCAGCGCCGACAGCTCGGTGGCCAGCTCCTGCAGCTTGTCGGCGCGGCGGGCGACCAGCGTGACGTTCTGGCCCCGGCGGGCCAGCTCCCGGGCGATCTCGGTGCCGATCCCGGAGGAGGCTCCGGTGACCAGGGCGGTGCGGTCGGGGGCGGGGGACGGCAGCGGCATGGCCGCGACGCTACCGGTGGCGGGGTCGGTGGTGCCGTGCCGACCACGGGCCACCACGATCGGGTGGGTATCGTGCGGCCCCGATGGACCCACGGCCTGGCCACCCCGAGGTGTTGGCGCTGGACCCGGTCCGGCCGGACCCCGAACTGCTCGCCGCGGTGGCCGGCCGCATGGCCGCCGGGTCGCTGGTCGCGTTCCCGACCGAGACGGTCTACGGGCTCGGTGCCCGCATCGACCGCCCCGCCGCTCTCGATCGGATCTTCGCGGTCAAGGGACGTCCGGCGACCGACCCGCTGATCGTGCACGTCGCCTCGATCGACGCGCTCGACGGGATCGTCGCGCGGGTGCCGGATCGGTTGACCGCGCTGGCCCGGGCGTTCTGGCCCGGTCCGCTCACCGTGGTGCTCGATCGCGGTCCCCTCATCCGCGACAGCATCACCGCGGGTGGCGCGACCGTGGCGGTCCGGGTCCCGGCGCATCCCGTGGCGGCGGGCCTGATCCGGGCCGTCGGCACCGGGGTGGCGGCTCCGTCGGCGAACCGGTTCGGACGCATCAGCCCCACCCGGGCGGCGGACGTGCTCGACGAGCTGGCCGACCGGCTGGAGCCCGGGGACGTGGTCGTCGACGGTGGACCCACCCCGCTCGGCATCGAGTCGACCGTCGTCGACCTGACCGGCCCGCGGCCGACGGTCCTGCGCCACGGCGGGGTGAGCGTCGAGGACCTCGTCGAAGTGCTCGACACACTCGACGCGCCGGAGCGGCGCACCGTCGACGACGGCTCGGCGTCCCCCGCACCGGGCGGTCTGCTGCGCCACTACGCGCCGGCGACGCCGCTGGTGCTGGTCGACGGCGACCGACGGCGGGTCGAGGAACTCGCGGTTGCGCTCGCCGAGCGATCCGTTCCGGCCCGATCACTCGACCTGCCGGCGGATCCAGCCGCGGCGGCCGCGGTCCTGTACCGCACCCTTCGTGAGGCCGACGGGACCGCATCGGTGCTGCTCGCCGCCGTCGTCGCTCCCGAAGGGGTCGGGAGGGGAGTGAACGACCGGCTCTTCCGGGCCGCCCACGGCAGGGTGGTCACCGATTCCTCCCCCGGGACCGTGGACCGGTTGGTGGCTCTCGCGCGAGCATGACCGCCGACAGGTCGGGGCGATGCGGGGGCGCGCCGGCGGCTGAGCGTGCCCCGGGGGAACCGGACATGGGCGAACCACAACCCACCCGATGTCGAATGCCGCGCCGCGCCGCGGTCCCCCGGCCGACCCCACGGCGGATCCCGCGGTCGGCCGTGAAGGTGGTGCTCACACTGGTGCTGGCGATCACCGCCGCGGCCTGCGCCCCGACTGGCACGACCGAGATCTCCTCCGCTCCCGACGGCTACCCCGATCAGGCTCCGGACGGCTATCCGAGCCAGTTCCCCGACGGCTACCCGTCGCCTCAGGTGATGGCCGAGGTGACTCTCCCCGACGGGTCGGTCGCGACCGTTCCCCAACCGTCGGTGCCTCCACAGCTCGACACGTCCGACGCCGTCCCGGCTCCCGAGCCGGCCGCCGCATCGGCGCCCGCTCCGGCGCCGCGTGCCCCGGAACGTCCGACCGACGACCGTGCGGTGCAGCAGCTCACCGACGCGGCGGCCATCGCCGCGTCGAGCCGTTCGCTCGCCCTGCTGCGCACCGACTGGCGCGCCGCGCTGCCGGGGTGGCAGATCCGGTTCCTGCCCGGCCGCAAGGGCCTGCGTGGCGCCACCTACCCCGACCGCCGCGTCATCGAGATCTACGTCCGCTCCGGTGACCGTCCCGACGAGCTGGCCCACGTCGTCGCCCACGAACTGGGTCACGCCGTCGACGTCGCCCGCCTCGACGACGCGGATCGGGCGGCCTGGCGCGCCGCCCGCGGCGTTCCGGCGAACGTCCGGTGGTTCCCCGAGGGCTCGGCGGTGGCCGACTACGCCACGCCGGCGGGGGACTGGGCCGAGAGCTTCGCCCACTGGCAGGTCGGCTCCGGCTGGTTCTCCCGGGTGGGACCACCACCCGACGCGGCGCAGCAGGTCCTGATCGCCCGCCTGGCCGGGCTCGGCTGAGCTGTCGGGCCGGCCGGTCCCCGAAGGTCGGGGTCTCGGGGATGGGGAACCCGGCCGGTACACTGACCCGGTCCTGGACCTCAGGACCTCGGGATCGGACCACACGGGGCTTCGGTGACGGAACAGACGACGGCATCCCACCGCGGGACCAGCGGCGATGATCCCGGTCGACCGTCGACGATCCGGGGCCTGATCAAGGCGTGCCGCCCCAAGCAATGGGCCAAGAACGTCCTGGTGTTCGTCGCGCCGGCCGCGGCCGGGGTGCTCGACGACCCCTACTACCTCAAGCACACGCTGGTCGGCTTCGTGGCCTTCTGCGCGGTGTCCTCCGCGACCTACCTGCTCAACGACACGCTCGATGTCGAGTCGGACCGCCGGCACCCCACCAAGTGCCGTCGCCCGATCGCGTCAGGCGTGGTGCCCATCCCGCTCGCTCTCGGTCTGGCCGCGGTGCTGGCCGTGCTCGGGTGCGCTCTGGCCGGCTTCATCAGCTGGCAGCTGCTCGCGGTGGTGGCGGGATACGCCGTGTTGACCACCTGCTACTCGGCGTTCCTCAAGCAGGTGCCGATCCTGGACCTGGTCATCTTGTCGGCGGGTTTCATCCTGCGGCTGCTCGGCGGCGCCTACGCGGCGGGGGTCGAGGTCTCGGAGTGGTTCCTCCTGGTGTCGCTGTTCGGGTCGATGTTCATCGCCGCGGCCAAGCGCTACGCCGAGAAGCGCGAGCTCGGCGACCGTGCCGCGGAGCTGCGCCCGACGCTCGGCGAGTACAGCTTCGAGTTCCTGGCGCTCGTGCGCACCTCGGCGATCGCCGCGGTCACCATGTCGTACTGCCTGTGGGCGGTCGAGCGCGGCCAGATGCACGGCGGCGCTGCCACGCCGTGGATCCAGCTGTCGATCATCCCGTTCGTGATCGCCATCCTGCGCTACGCACTGCTGGTCGACCAGGGTCACGGATCCGCCCCCGAAGAGGTCTTCGCCGAGGACCGGATGATGCAGCTCATGGGGGTGCTGCTGGCCCTGTTCCTGTTCGTGGGGCTGTACCTGTGAGCCGGGTCGACCCGACCGCCGGACGGGAGCAGCTGCTGTGGGGCTGGGGTCGGACCTCGCCGGCCCGTTCCACCGTCGTCGCCCCCGAGCGCGCCGAACAGGTCGTCGACGTGGTCCGCTCGGTGGGTCCGACCGGGGTCGTCGCCCGCGGTCTGGGCCGTTCCTACGGCGACCCGGCCCAGAACGCCGGGGGAGTGGTCCTCGACGGGACCTCCCGCTCCGGTCTGCTCGAGTTGGACCTCGCCCGGGGGATCGCCCGCATCGAGGCCGGCACCAGCCTGGACGACCTGATGAAGTGGCTCGTGCCACTCGGCTGGTTCGTGCCGGTCACCCCGGGCACCCGGATCGTGACCGTCGGCGGAGCGATCGCCAGCGACGTCCACGGCAAGAACCACCACAAGAAGGGCTCGTGGGGAAACCACGTGCTGAGCCTCCGCCTGGTCGACGGCCGGGGCGAAGTCCGCGACCTCAGCCCGATCGAGGAGCCGGACCTCTTCTGGGCGACCGTCGGCGGCATGGGCCTGACCGGCATCATCCTCGACGCCACCGTGCAGCTCCAGGCGGTCAGCTCCAGCCGAATCCTGGTCGACAGCGACCGCGCCGCGGACCTCGACGAGGTCATGGCGCTGATGATCGACGGCGACGACGACTACGACTACTCGGTGGCGTGGATCGACGTCATGGCCAAGGGCCGCCGGCTGGGCCGCTCGGTGCTCGACCGGGGCCGATTCGCCACCCGCGACGAGGTGCTCGCCGCCGGGGTGCACCGGCCCGCCGACTACGCCCCGCACCACCTCGCGTCGGTGCCCGACCTGTTCCCCTCGGGACTGGTCAACCACCTGACGGTCAAGGCGTTCAACGAGCTGTGGTTCCGCAAGTCACCCGCCCGGCGCCGCGACGCCCTGATGGGCATCGAGCACTTCTTCCACCCGCTCGACATGGTCTCGGACTGGAACCGGGTCTACGGCCGGCGTGGCTTCATCCAATGGCAGTACGTGGTGCCCGACGAGGCGAGCGACTTCGTCCGGTACTCGCTCGAGCAGATCTCGGGCGCGGGCCTGCCGTCGTTCCTGTCGGTGCTCAAGCGGATGGGCCCGGGCAACGCCGGGCACCTCAGCTTCCCGATCGCCGGCTGGACCCTCACCATCGACATCCCCGTCACCGCCGGCCTCGACGAGCTCTTCGACGACCTCGACCGTCGGGTGGCGGATCTCGGCGGACGCCTCTACCTGGCCAAGGACTCCCGGATGGACCCGGCGCTCCTGGCACTGATGTACCCGCGGCTCGAGGAGTGGCGCGAGATCCGCGACAAGGCCGACCCCCAGCACCGGTTCCGCAGCGACCTCGGCCGTCGGCTGGGCCTCGTCTGACCCGGGGATCTCGACGGAGTCCGCCGGTGGGTGCGGGTTCTCAGCCCCCGGTGTCGGTCTTGTACTGGTCGAGGGACGCCTGGAAGTCGGTGTCGGCCTTCTTGATGGCGTCCTTCACACCGACGCCGTTGAACGCCACGCTGTCGAGCGACGTGCGCATGATGGCCCGGAACTCGTTGAACGGGCCGATGACCGGACCGGGGAAGTCGGGGTTGAGGTTCTTGAGGCCCTGGTAGGCGGTGTTCAGCCACTTGCCCTTGGTGGTGGTGGTGAACTCCTTCTGCAGGGTCGGGTCGTTCTGGGCGGACTTCAACACCGGCAGGTAGGAGCCCTGCAGGGTCCAGGTCACCTGGTTCGGGGTCTGCAGGAAGTACCTGATGAACTGCCACGCGGCGGGGACGCCCAGCTTCTCGTCGGTCTTGACCATGTACCAGGCCGATCCGCCGATCTGGCCCTGACCGGCCTCCTCGAGGCCGGGCTGCAGGGCCACGTCGATGTCCAGGCCGGTGTTGATGGTGGCGTCGATGCCGACGCCACCCAGCTGCTCCTTGGACACCGACCCCTCGAGCAGGGCGGCGACCGTCGAGATGGCGGTGGAGGTCTGGATCAGGATCGCGGAGCTCTTGGCGTTGAGAGCCAGGTACTCGTCGACGCCGGTCGACGAGCTCGGGATGGCCGTGGCGAGGCCGTCGTCGATCATCGACTTGAACCACTCGTAGATGCGGGTGGTGTCGGGTTGGGCGAGCTCGGACTCGGTCGCCAACCCGCTGCGGCCGTTGTCGTTGTCGACCAGGGGCTTGCCGGCGCCGGTCAGCCAGTTCTCGACGAACCACGAGTCGACCTTGATCACCAGCGGGGTCTTGAGACCCGGCACGTTGGCGGCCTTGATCTTCTCGGCGACCGAACGCAGCTCCTCGATGGTCTGGGGGTAGCTGTCGGTGGGCACGTCGGCCTGGGCCAGGATCGCCTTGTTGACGTACATGACCGGCATCGAGACGCTGAAGGCGCCGGGCCACAGCACGTCGTCGACGGTGTAGGCCGAGGTGACCGCGGGCAGCACGTCGTCGTAGGTGGCGTCGGATCCGGGGTCGGCCTCCCGGCACGACGCGGCAGGGACCACGACTCCGGAGTCGATCATGAACTGGGTCGTGGTGTCCTCGGTCAGCACCAGGTCCGGCAGCGACGCCGGGTTGGCCAGGGCGTCCTGGAACTTCTTGAGCAGCTCCTCGTAGGTGCCCTGGGCCTGGACGTCGACCTTCACCTTGTCCTGGCTGGCGTTGAACGCGTCGGCGATCTGCTGCAGGGTCGAGGCCTGGAGGCCCACGTAGGCGTGCCAGACGGTGATGTTGGTCGGCGCCGTCGACGACGACACCTCCTTCACCGGGCAGTCGGCCGCGTCGACGACACCGGCGGAGTCGCCGCCGGAGCCCTGGTCGTCGCCGTCGCCGGAGCCGCCCCCACCGCAGGCGGCGGCGACGAGGGCGAAGGCCGCGACGAACCCGACCAGCCAGCGCAGACGCGGTCGATGGCGGAGGTGACCCATGGTGCTCTCTCTTTCTGTCAGCCCTTGACCGCGCCGGCGGTCAGGCCTCGGACGATCTGACGTTGGAACAGGATCAGCAGCACCACCAGGGGCAGCGCGGCGATCACCGCGGCGGCGAAGCCGATGTTGAGCTGGTCGACGCGGTCGTTGGCGATCGAGCGCAACGCCACCTGCACGGTCTGCCAGCTGTCCTCGGTGGTGGCGAAGCGGGGCCACACGTACTGGTTCCACGCGCCCAGGAACGAGATCACCACGAAGCTGCCGATGATCGGACGGGTGAGCGGCACCGCGACGCGGAAGAGGAATCGCAGGTGTCCGTAGCCGTCGAGGGTGGCGGCGTCGCGGAGGTCCCGCGGGATGCCCAGGAAGCCCTGTCGGATCAGGAAGATGCCGAACGCGCTGGCCAGGAACGGCACCGACAGCCCGGGCACCGAGTTGAGCAGCCCGATGTCGCGGACGGTCTGGAGGTTGGCGACGAGGGTGACCTCGATCGGCAGCAGGAGGGTGGCGATGACCACGGCGAACAGGACCCGCTTGAACGGGAACTCGAGGAACGCGAACGCGTACGCGGCGAGCACCGAGGTCAGCAGCTGGGCCACGACGATGACCAGGGTCACCACGAACGACAGGGCCATCGAGCGACCCAGGCTGGCCTCGGTGAACGCGTTGGTGAACGCGTCCCACTCGACTGCCACGGGGTGCAGCGGCTGGCCCTCGGCGACGTAGGCCAACGGGTCCGAGATGGCCCGCAGCAGCAGCATGTAGACGGGGAACAGGACGATGACCGACAGCAGCGTCAGCACCAGGTACCAACCGGCGGTCGCCCATCGGGAGCGGGCCCGACCGGATCGTGGCCCCGCGGCCAGCGCCGCGTCGGAGGATCCGTCGGGAGTCGTCACGTCAGTCGCCATAGTGCACCCGTCGTGACAGCAGGGAGTACTGCACCAGGGCCACCACCCCGGTCAGGGCGAACAGCCCCAGGGACAGCCCGGCGCGTTCGTGCAGCGGGCGGATGCCCTTGGGGTCCGCGATCTTGAACAGCAGCGTCTCGGTGGCGCCCGCGGGCCCGCCGCCGGTCAGCACCTCGATCTGTGCGTAGGCCTGCAGGGCGCTGATGACCAGGACGATGGCCAGGAACAGCAACGCGGGGGAGATGAGCGGCACGGTGATTCGGAAGAACCGTCGGACCGCCCCGAACCCGTCGAGGGTGGCGGCCTCGTTCAGCTCCTCGGGGACGGCCTGGAGCGCGGCGAGCACGATGATGAAGGTAAGGCCCAGGTTCTGCCAGACCGAGCTGAGTGCGACCGAGAACATGGCGGACTGGGGCTGGTCGAGGCTCAGCCAGCTGACGTCCTTGAAGTAGCCGACCTGCGGGTTGACCAGGGTGAAGAAGATGACGCTGGCCACCGCCACCGACGAGGCGACGGTGGAGGAGAAGATCGCCTGGAACACCTTGATGCCCCGCAACCGCCGGTGCGCGGCGACCGCCAGCAGCACGCCGAGGACCAGGCCCAGCGGCACGCTGTAGAGCATGAACTGCGCCGAGTGGGTGAGACCCGAGGTGAACTGGTCGCTGGTCAGCGTGTCCTTGAGCTGCCCGAAGCCCTGGTAGGTGGGGGGCCTGTTCAGGAACCGGGGCTGTCGGTGCACCGAGTCGAACACCAGACGGCCGAGCGGGAAGAACGCGAACAGGCCGAACACGACCAGTGCCGGCAGCAGGAACAGGTAGCCGAGGAGCGCGTCGGTGACCCGACGGGCCGTGGATCGGGTGCGCGACCCGAGCGGGACGGCGATCGGTTCGCCGTCGTCCGCGAGCACCTCGGTCACCGGTAGGTCGGTCAATTGACCCGCTCCGTGGTCGCGGGGTCGAACAGGTGCACCCCGGCCGGCTCGGCGACGAGCGTCACCGTCTCGCCCACGACCGCGGCGCCGGCGTCGGTGGGCTGGCGCACCACCAGGAGGGCGTCGCCGACTCGGACCACGACGTGACGCTCGTGGCCGAGCAGTTCGACGTTCTCCACCTCGCCGGTGAGCGCTGCCGGGCCCGATCCGATGCGGAGGTGCTCGGAGCGCACGCCCACGACGACGGCGTCGCCCTCGGCGGCGGTGCCCGCCGCCGAGGCGGCCAACGCGCCGTGGCCGGTGGTGATCACCGGTTCCCCGCCGACGAAGGTGACGGTGCCCTCGAGGGTGTTCATGGGCGGGCTGCCGACGAAGCCGGCGACGAACAGGTTGGCCGGTCGGTCGTAGACCGCCTGGGGTGCTCCGACCTGCTGGAGCCGCCCGTGGTCGATGATGGCGATGCGGTCCGCCATGGTCATGGCCTCGACCTGGTCGTGGGTGACGTAGACGATCGTGGTCCCCAGCCGCCGGTGCAGCTCGACCAGCTCGAGGCGGGTCTGGGTCCGCAGCTTGGCGTCGAGGTTGGACAACGGCTCGTCCATCAGGAAAACCTCGGGGCGCCGCACGATGGCGCGGGCGAGCGCGACCCGTTGGCGCTGGCCGCCCGAGAGCTCCCCGGGCTTGCGGTCCAGGTAGTCGGTGAGGTCCAGCGCCCGCGCCGCCTCCCGGACCCGCTGCTCGCGCTCGGCCGCGTCGACCCGGGCCGACCTGTTGGCCACGAGCGGCGACTCGATGTTCTTGCGCACCGTCATGTGCGGGTAGAGCGCGTAGCTCTGGAACACCATGGCGATGTCGCGCTCGCGCGGGGGGACGTGGTTGACCACCCGGTCACCGATGCTCAGCATCCCCGAGGTGATCTCCTCGAGGCCGGCGATCATGCGCAGCGCGGTCGACTTGCCGCACCCGGATGGGCCGAGCAGCACCATGAACTCGCCGTCGACGATCTCCAACGACAACGAGTCGACCGCGGTGACCGACCCGAAGGCCTTGGTCACCTGGGCGAACGTGACACCGCTCATCGTGGAACCAACCTGTGATCGTCGCGTCGGGCGGCAGCTCGATCCGCCGCAGTGGGTCCGCGGCAGACTAGGCGGCGCACGCCTCGCCGCGGCTGACCGGGGTGTCGGGCATGGGTCACCCGGGACCGATGCGGTCGAGCACCTCCCGGACGCCGCGGCTCGCTGCGGTGGGTCCGTGACGCTCGAGTCGGTCGAGCACCTGCTGCCGGCTGGGGAACGACTCGACCATCCAGCGGGCGAACATGGTGGCGTCCATCCATGCCGCCTCGTCGGGATCGAGCTCCGGTGCCGACATCCGCCCGATCGCCGCGGCCCGCCGCAGGTGGTCCCAGTCGGCTCCGTCGGCCAGCTCCGCGATCGAGGCCGCGACCACCTCCGGCGACGGCGGAGTCCCGGTCCCGGTGTCGGTGTCGGCGGTCGAGCGGCGTTCGGTCTGCGCCCGGGCCACGTCGGCCCAACTGAGCCCCGCGCCGGCTGCGTCGCGCCGGAGGATCTCGATGAACCACAGGCCTTCGGCCATGGCGGTCAGCGGCGGCGTCGGCCCCGGACAGGGCAGGCCCAGGAGTCGGTGCAGGGCGTCGACGACCACACCTCCGGCGCGGCCCTGGACCGGCTGCACCCCATCGGGAAGGTGGATCTGCGAACGGATGTGACCCGTGTCGGTCACCAGGGCGTCGACGCGCACCTCGCCCGGATCTGCCCCGGAGGAGCCGACGAAGGAGACCGCCGCGAGGGTGCACGGAGCGGGGGGTTCGAGGCCGAACAACCCGGCTCCGGCACAGCGGGGATCGGGGGGAAGGTCGCGGACGGCCAGCAGGAACTGGTCGTGGCCGTCCGGCGCCAGCGTGATGACGGTGGCGGGCTCGAGCCGGCTGAGGACCTCGAGCACGGAATCGATCCGTGCACGGGGGAGCACTCCCTCGGCGTCGGTGAGGGCCTTGGGGCGCAGGTCGCGGGTGAAGGGTCGGAACGACACGGGGTTCCTCCAGGTGTCGGGCACCCGTCGTGGGTGCAGGAGGAACCCGGTGCGGCGGGTCCGACCGGCCCGGTGTGCACCGGGCGACAGCATCAGTCTGGCGGTCGGGGGTGACAGCCGTCGGTCGCCCGTTCCGCGACCGGCCAACGTCGCAGCACCAGCTCCCGGGCCAGACGTGCGTCGGAGGCGACGTACGCCTCGAGAGCGGCGTCGTCGAGCAGGTGGATGCAGCTGCGGTCCACCTCGACCGGTGCCAGGCCGACCAGGCGCGACAGCGGCTTGAGGCCGCAGGGGAAGCCCAGCGACCGGCCGACGTCGGCGCGGTAGAGGCGGTAGCCGTCGAGGTGGTCGTGCGCGTACCACCGTCCGCGGACCACGCCGGGTTCGGTCCGTTCCGGGCCGTCGTCCCACAGGTCGAGGCCCAGGGTGACGCCGAGCCGTCGCGCTCGTTCGGTCAGGAACGGCAGGTCGAAGCCGGACCCGTTCCAGGTGACGACGATCCCCGGGTCCAGCTCCGACATCAGCTCGTCGGTTCGGTGCAGGACCAGGTCCTCGGGCCCCTGGAACACACGGTCGCCGTCCGGGGTCGCCACCGCGACGGCCACGATGGGCGACACCGACGGGTCGAGGCCGTCGACGGAGGTGTCGGTCTCTATGTCCAGGCCGTAGAGCGGAGGGCTCACAGCGGCGATCGTACGCAGCCGCGCTGACAGTCCCGTCCGACAGTCCCATCCCGGTACGGTCGACTGATGGCCGCGGTCGAGGCGACGTCGGGCAGCTGTCCGTTCTGTGCGATCGTCGCAGGGCGCGCGCCGGCGGCGGTGGTCCACTCCGACGACGTCGCGGTGGCGTTCCTCGACCGGACACCGCTGTTCCCGGGTCATGTGCTCGTCGTCCCCCGTGACCACGTGGTGACCCTGGTCGACCTGCCGACCGAACAGGTCGGTCCCTACTTCGAACGGGTGCGCGCCGCGGCCCGTGCGGTGACCGACGGGACCGGCGCGGCGGGGACGTTCGTGGCCATGAACAACGTCGTGTCGCAGTCGGTGCCGCACCTGCACACCCACGTGGTGCCCCGCAACCGCCGCGACGGGCTCAAGGGGTTCTTCTGGCCCCGGACCCGCTACCGCGACCAGGACCACGTCGACGAGGTCGCCGAGCGGATCCGCTCGGCCTGGCCGACGTGAGGCGTCCGGGGCACCGTCGGTTCCGCCGGTAGTCTGGCGTGTCGCCGAACGGAGCCGATCGCACGCGTGTCACGTCACCTCATCACCAGCGCCCTGCCCTACATCAACGGGGTGAAGCACCTCGGCAACCTGGTCGGATCGATGCTGCCCGCGGACGTGTACGCCCGGTACCTCCGCGCTGCTGAGCACGACGTCCTGTTCATCTGCGCGACCGACGAGCACGGCACCCCGGCCGAGCTCGCGGCCCGCGCCGCCGGGCTGGACGTCGCCGAGTTCTGCGCCGATCAGCACGAGATCCAGAAGGACCTCGGCGAGCGCTTCGGGCTCAGCTTCGACCACTTCGGGCGGACCTCACGCCCACCCAACCACCGGCTCACCGACCACTTCGCCCGTCGGCTCAAGGCGCAGGGCTACACCGAGGTCCGCAGCACCGAACAGGTGTACTCGATCGCGGACGCCCGCTTCCTGCCCGACCGCTACGTGGTCGGCACCTGCCCCAACTGCGGCTACGAACGGGCCCGTGGCGACCAGTGCGAGAACTGCGGCAAGCCCCTGGAGCCCACCGACCTGATCGAGCCGCGCAGCGCGGTGTCGGGTTCGTCGGAGCTCGAGGTCCGCTCGTCGGCCCACGTGTTCCTGCTGCAGTCGCGGCTGGCCGAGCGCATCCGGGCCTGGATCGACACCAAGGACGACTGGCCGCAGCTCACCCGGTCGATCGCCTACAAGTGGCTCGACGAGGGACTCGAGGACCGGGGCATCACCCGCGACCTCGAGTGGGGGATCCCGGTCGACCCCGACGACTTCCCCGAGGTCGCCGGCAAGGTCTGGTACGTGTGGTTCGACGCCCCGATCGGCTACCTGGGCGCCACGCGGGAGTGGGCGGACCTCCAGGTGGGCCCCGAGGACGCCGAGGCGCTGTTCGAGCGGTGGTGGCGCAACGACCGCGGCGCCGCGGACGTCACCTACACCGAGTTCATGGGCAAGGACAACGTGCCGTTCCACACCCTGAGCTTCCCGGCGACCATCATCGGCTCCGGCGAGGACTGGAAGCTGGTCGACCGACTCAAGTCCTTCAACTGGCTCACCTACTACGGCGGCAAGTTCTCCACCTCGGAGCACCGAGGCGTGTTCATGTCCGACGCGTTGGAGCTGCTGCCTGCGGACTACTGGCGCTGGTACCTGATGGCCAACGCTCCGGAGTCCGACGACGCCAGCTTCACCTGGGAGCTGTTCGGCGACGCGGTCAACAAGGACCTGGTCGGCACGTTCGGCAACTTCGTCAACCGCACCGTGACCCAGGTCGTTCGCCACTTCGGCGAGCAGGTCCCCGTCGGAGGAGCCCCCGGCGCGGCGGAGGCGGAGCTGGCGCAACGGGCCGAGGCCCGCCTCGCCGAGTACGTCGGCCACCTCGACGCGCTCGAGTTCCGCAAGGCCGCCGCATCTCTCCGTGCCCTGTGGGCCGAGGGCAACCTCTACCTGGAGCAGACCGAGCCCTGGAAGACGATCAAGGTGGACCGGGACCGCACCGCGTGCACCCTGCGCACGGCGCTCGGCCTGGTGCTCGCCCACTCGGTGGCGTCCGCCCCGTTCGTGCCGGCCACCGCGGAGCGCCTTCGGGCCGCCTTCCCCGACGCGGTCGGGGTTCCGCTGCGTCTCGACGCCGGTCTGGCCGCGGCTGCCTCCGAGGTGCTGAGGCCCGGCGCCGATCTGGTGCCGCCGTCGCTGCTGTTCCGCAAGCTCGATCCCGACGAGCTCGCCGGGTGGGAGCAGCGCTTCAGCGGGGGAGAGACCCCACCGGAGCCCGGCGACGCGCAAGGATGACGCCGTGAGCTCCACGCCGGGCCGACTGCGGACCCAGACCGTGCGCGTCCTGATGCTCGGCGGCCTCCTGCTGCTGAGCGGGACCGTGATCGGCCTGGCCGCGGCGTACCCGCTGACGTTCATCAACTACGACGACTCCTCCGCGGTGCGACTGGACCAGCCCCGCCTCGCCGGTCAGGTCGACGTCGACGCCGCGGTGGTCAGCCTCGACGACCTGCCCAAGGGCTGGGAGCCCGGCGATCCGGCCCTCGGGGGCTACGGGATCCTCAACAGCCAGTTCTGCGGAGAGACCGTCGATCCTCCGGCGCCGCTGTCGGAAGCCCGCACCGCGGTGTTCAAGGACCCGACCAACGACTCGGTTCTCATCGCCCAGGCCCTCCACGTCGACAAGTGGCAGTCGGCCAGCACCTACGTGCGCGACGTGTCCGACGCCCTCGGCGAGTGCTCGCAGTTCTACCGGTCCGGCCCCGGCGGCAAGTTCAAGGTCCAGATCAAGGAACCGTCGGAGTCCGCTCCTGTGGCCGACGACTTCGTCGCCGCGACCTACGTGGACGCCAAGGGCGACGGCACCCAGGAGTGGGCGATCTTCGCGGTCGGCGACGTCGTGGTGTCGGTCATGCACGCAGGTCCGACCCGGCCCGAGCCGCCGTTCATGAACGACGTGATCGAGAGGGTGCTCGCCCGGATCGACCCGACCGACTTCGCTCCCGGCGGCATCGCCCCGACCACGACCGTGGCCGGAGCGGACGGCTCGACGCCATCCACCCTCGACAGCGGCTCGGCCGACGAGACCGAGGAGGCACCCGCCCCCGGCGACCCGACCGGTGGGCCTGCGGTGCCGACGACGTCGATCGTCACCGGCGGCGGCGACTGACCGCGGCGACTGACAGCGACCGGTACCGGTTCAGAGCTGGTCGACGATGAGCCGGAACGGCTCGGCCAGCTCGCAGCCCGCCCAGCGCCCCGGAACCGCCAGGCGTTCCCGCTCGCGGGCGTGCCACGCCTCGGCGGGGTCCGTCCCCGGCTCCGCTCCGGACTCCACCTTGTAGAGGTGCGTCGTGGCGATCTGGCTCGAGAACGCACCCAGCGCGCCCAGGCGCCGGGCGTGGTCGGCCTCGCCGACGGTCTCGGCGTGGTTGGCCACGTCGGGCTCGAACAGCAGCAGGGCATCGGGCCGGTGAGGCGTGAGCCCGGCCGCGAGCTGCTCGCGGTGGAAGCCCGGGTCGCGGGCGGCGACGACTCCCTCGACGCAGAGCCGACCGGCGGCGTGGTGATCGGGGTGGAGTCGGTAGCGGGTCCAGGGATCGTGGCCGACCACGACGTCGGGACGGACCCGACGGATCACCTCGGCCACCCGGCCCCGCTCGACGATCCCGGAGACGAGCTCCCCGTCGATCAGGTCCAGGAAGATCGGATCCTCCGCCCCGAGCACGGTCGCGGCAGCGCGCTGCTCGTCGTGACGGGCCGCCACCAGCGCGGCCGGGTCCTGGTCGGGATCCCAGGTGCCCTTGGATCCGTCGGTCAGCACCAGGTGCGTGACCCGACACCCCGCCGCGGCCCACTTGGCCAGAGTGGCGCCGGCTTGGAACTCGGCGTCGTCGGGGTGAGCGACGATCACCAGGGCGCGGTCGGGGGTGGGCAGGTCGCGGCTGGTGGGTCCGCCCGGTGGCAGCGGGTCGACGAGGTCGCTCACCGTGCCGTCCCGGTCGCGGGCTCCGCCACGGTGCCCCACTCCGGTGGCGGGTCCAGGTCGTCGGGTTCGTCGACGTCCCAGCCCAGTGGACCTGAGTCCACGACCCTGACCGCCAGGTCGCAGCGGGCCGCGGCGGCGCGGTGGGCGTCGAAGGAACCCGGTCCGTAGTGGAACGTCATCCCGGCGCCGGTGGGGATCGACATCACGTTGGTGCCATCGCCTCGCCGGTCCGGGACCAGCACCACCTCGGTCGGCTCGGCCTCGGCCAGGGCGGCGAGCCCGGCGGCGAAGGGAAGGTCGGCATGCGCGATCACCACCCGGGTCACGCCCCGCCGCGTCAGCTCCTCGACCCCGAGACCGACAGCAGCGTTGAGGCCGGCCCGATCGGTCCGGATCACCCGGGCGCCTGCCTCTCGGGCCCAGTCGGCGACGTCGTCGTCGTCGCAGACCACGGCCGACGGCAGGGGGTGCGCCGCGGCGAGCACCCGGTCGGCCATGGCCCGGGCGAGTCGGGCCCGGGCGTCGTCGTCGAGCACCTCGGCGAGCCGTCCCTTGGCCCGCCCGAACGCCTTCACCGGGACCAGGACCGCGGCGACGGGAGTTGGGTCGCGGTCCGGGGGCATCTGTCGCAGCGTACGACGGGTCCGCTGCCTAGGGTGTCGCCATGAGGATCAAGGTGGCCGTGGTCGGGGGTGGATCGTGGGGGACGACGGTCGCCCACCTGGCGTCGGACCACGTGCCGACCGTGCTGTGGGCCCGGCGCGACGACCTCGCCGACGAGGTCAACTCGCGTCACACCAACGAGCGGTACCTACCCGGGCACCGGCTCAACCCGGCGCTGCGGGCCACCACCGACCTGGCCCACGCCGTGGCCGAGGCCGACGTCCTGGTCATGGGGGTGCCGTCACAGGGGTTCCGCTCTGCGCTCGAGCAGTGCGCCGAGCACGTCCGGGCGTGGGTACCGGTCCTGTCGCTGACCAAGGGCCTGGAGCAGGGCAGCCGCCTGCGCATGACCCAGATCATCAACGAGGTGCTCCCGGGGCACCCCGCCGCGGTGCTCACCGGACCGAACCTGGCCAAGGAGATCCTCGTCGGCGACGCCGCGGCCGCGGTCATCGCCACGCCGGACCTGATCGTGGCCAACCACCTGCAGCGGATCTTCCACCAGAACCTGTTCCGGGTGTACGTGAACCCCGACGTGATCGGCTGCGAGGTGGCCGGGGCGCTCAAGAACGTGATCGCGATCGCGGCGGGGATGGCCGACGGCCTCGGCACCGGCGACAACACCAAGGCCGCGGTCATCACCCGTGGTCTGGCCGAGCTCAGCCGACTGGGCGAGGCGATGGGCGGGCAGTTCGCCACGTTCTCCGGCCTGGCCGGCATGGGCGACCTGATCGCCACATGCATGTCGACCCAGAGCCGCAACCGCCACGTCGGCGAGCAGCTCGGTCGGGGACAGACCATCGACGAGGTGATCGCCGACATGAACATGGTCGCCGAAGGGGTCAAGACGTCGCGGGTCGTGATGGAGCTGGCCGCCGAGTACGGCGTCGAGATGCCGATCTGCGCCGAGGTGCACGCCGTGTGCCACGAGGGCGCCACCGCCCAGGACGCGTATCGGGGTCTCATCCGCGGCCAGGACGGCGGTGTCGAGCACCACAGCCTGGCGTACTGAACCCCTACCCCCGACGGTCGTGGCCTTCGGGGCGTCGTGCCCGGGGACCTAACCTGCGGCCACGATGACTGCCGCCGCGGACCAGCCCGTTCTCGATCCTCCCGACATCCGGGTCCGTCCGCGGAGCGTGCACCGGGCCGCCCGTCACGGCCACACGGTCCCCGAGCGTGAGTGGAGCCCGCTCGGGACCCTCGACTCGGGGGTCATCGGGCGGGTCGACGGCGCCGGATCGGTGCAGCTCGACGGGGCCCGCTGGAGCCTCGACTGGTGGATCGGCGCCGAGGACCGCTGGCATCACCCGTCGCGGGAGGCGTCGGTGCGCCAGCGCTGCGTCGGTGGCTCCCCGGTGGTCGAGACCGCGGTCCGGGTCCCGGGAGGCGACGTCGTCTCCCGCGCCTACGCGGTTCAGGCCCATGCCGGCGACTGGCGGGGCACAGCGGTCGTCATCGAGGTGGAGAACCGCACCGCGGTGCCCGTCGCCCTCGCGTTCGTGGTGCGGCCGTGGGTGCTCGACGGGCCCGGTGCCCTGGGTTCGGTCAGCTCCGACGGCTCGACGGTCACCCTCGACGACGGTCGTCGTGTGCTCCTCGCCCGGGACCCGGCGCGCACCGTCGTCGACACCGGAGACCGTGTCGCGGCCCGCCTGGAAGCCGGTGACGACGATCACGGTCCCGCCGGAGCCACGTCGGAGAAGGACGACCTCGAGGCCGCGTTCATCGTGCCGCTCACCCACACCGCGGTCGCTCGCGTGCTCCTGCCCGTCGGCGCCGGATCCGGCGACGCGGTGCCGACCGGGCCGTGGAGCGCTCCCGATCTCGACGCGGTGGTCGCCGGCTGGTCGGCGCACCGTCGGGCGGGGAGCGGTGGGGGCGAGCCGAGCGTGTCGTTGCCGGAGCCGGACTGGGACGACGCCCTGGAGTGGGCGGGATCGGTCCTGCGGGTCGCCGGACCCGACGAGGTGGGATCGTGCCTCGACCGTCACCGGCGGGTCCCGAGCGGTCCGTCGGCCGCGGTTCGCTCCGCCGAGGTGACCGAGGCGCTGGCCCGCCTGTCGGCCCCCGACGCGTCGGTGCCGGTGGCCCGGGGACTGGCCGAGGCGCTCCGACTGGGCGGCGAGGTCAGGTTGGGCGACCGCACCGACGGGACCGTCGCGCTCCTGCACGCCGTCGGAGCGGTCCTGGCCGGGCAGACCGATCCCGACTCCGACGTCGCCCAGGAGTTCGTGTCGCCGGCCGCGGTGGCCATCCGACGGTTGCGCAAGGGTCGGGGACTGGCCGCCGATGACGACGTCACGGGGCTGCGCTCGTCCGCGGTCCGCGCTCTCGGTCGGGTCGCCGCGGCTCTCGACCGCCTCGGCCAACCCGAGGTGGCCGCCGATGCCCGGTCCGTGGCGAACGCTCTGACCGCCGCGGCCTCAGCAGTTCCGACCGCCGCGGCTGACCCCGGGTCCGACGCCTCCGGCGCCGAGACCGACGTCCGGTCACCGCTCGAGACGGCGTTGGCGGCCCGGAGCGCGCTGCGACGAGGGGACGGCGCCGTCGCGCTGGCGAACCTGCGCTCGGCCTGGTCCGGACGGGTGGGGAGCGGCCGCTCCGACGCCGAGCTCCGACCGGGCGAGTACGGGCCCGAGCACCCCGTCGGGGTCCTGGGCTTCGACGTCGCCGAACTGGCGGCGCGCACGAACGGCCTCATCGACCTCCTGGTCACCGACGGACCGGATGGACCCGCGTTGCTCACCGCCTGGGACCAGACCTGGGCCGGACAGCCGATCGAGGCGCATCACCTGCCCAGCGCGTGGGGACCCACGTCGTTCGCGGTGCGCTGGCACGGCGACCGTCCCGCCCTGCTGTGGGAGGTCGACTCGGGAGACGGTGAGGAGCCGGTGCTGACCGCGGTCGGGCTCGACCCCGCCTGGGTCGGCCGGGGCAGCGAGGGCGAGGGTCTGCTCGAGGCTCCCAAGGTCGAATCCATGGTGCAGATCCGCACCGGCGGCATCCGTCGCCGGGGGTCCTCGGGATGACACGTGCGCACCGCCGTCGCGGCCGCCCCCGAGGGCGGATCGGGGTCGCGGTCCTGACGTCGCTGTTGGCCGTGTCGCTGTCGGCCCTGGGTGGCTGCACGCCCGAGCAGTTCCAGCGCTGGTGGGTCGACGGCGGTCGGGCGCCGCTGCCGGAGCCGCAGCTGTCGCAGCTGGCCCACGCCGCCACCCTCCACTGGGACGAGGTGTTCCGCAAGGGTCGGTTCCGGGCCGACGTCGCGCCGATCGACGCCGCTCTGGCGGCCCGGATGACCCCGACGTCGTGGCGGCCGGGCTGCCCGGTCGGGCTCGGGGACCTGCGTCACATCCGTGCGTCCTACATGGGATTCGACGGCCTCGAGCACGTCGGCGAGATCGTCGTGCACGCGGATGCCGTGGCGGTCACCGTCGCCCTGCTGCGCAACATGTGGGACGCCCGTTTCCCGCTGCGCAGCCTGCGTCTGATCGACGACTTCGGCGGCAGCGACCTGGCGTCGATCGCGGCGGACAACACCTCGGCGTTCAACTGCCGGGCCGTGACCGGCGGGACGGGCTGGTCGGTGCACGCCTTCGGGCGGGCCATCGACATCAACCCGGTCGAGAACCCGTACGTCACCCGTTCCCAGGTGCTGCCCGACGCCGGTCGGGCGTTCCTCGACCGCACCGACCGTCGTCCGGGCATGATCGTCGCGGGCGACGTCGTGTGGAACACGGCGCGCTTCGTCGGCTGGGGTTGGGGAGGCGACTGGTCGGCGCTCAAGGACTACCAGCACGTGTCGGCCAGCGGCGGCTGAGCACCCGACCGCTCCCGGCCGCGGTCGGCTCAGGCCGGCGTCACCACGACCGGCAGCGCGTCGAGACCTCGGAGGGTGAAGCTCGGCCGGTAGTGCGGGACTCCACCGGGCAGGGCGTCGGCGTCGAGCTCGATCGACCGGAACGCCCGCAGCAGCGCGCCGAACGCGATCTCCCCCTCGGCTCGTGCCAGGTGCGCTCCCAGGCAGTGGTGTGCCCCCCAGCCGAAGCTGAGCGGCGGCGGAGCCGGTTCGGACCCCGACCCGGCGTGGAACCGCGCGACGTCGAACGCCGCGGCGTCGGGATAGACGCTCTCGTCGTGGTTGGCCGACCCCTGCAACACGATGAACGACGAGCCCCGGGGCCACCGCTGACCGAACAGCTCGACCTCTTCGAGGGTCACGCGGTTGTTGAGCTGCACCGGCGAGTCGGCGCGGAGGATCTCCCACATGGCCGACGGGAGCAGGTCCGGCTGCTCCTGCAGCCGTGCCATCTGGTCCGGGTTGTTCAGCAGCAGCCGCAGGCCGTTGCCGATCAGGTTCGACGTCGTCTCGAAGCCCGCGGCATACAGGAGGACGGTGTTGGTCAGCAGCTCGCCGTGGCTGAGTCGGTCACCGGCCTCCTCGACCTGGATCAGTGCGGTCAGCAGCCGGTCGTCGGGGTGGGAGCGCTTGTCCTCGATCAGCTCGGTGAAGTACCGCTGCAGCTCCTCGCCCGACGCCGCGGCCCGTTCCAACGCCGCGTCGTCCGCGGCGGCGTCGATGAACGACGTGACGTCGCGGACCAGCGGCTGGATGTGCTCGTTGCCCTCGCGGGGCACACCCAACAGCTCGCTGATGACCGCGACGGGGAACGGGATGGCGAGATCGGCCATGACGTCGCCGCCGCCGTGCTCCGCGAAGCGCTCCAGCACCGGGGTGAGCAGCGCCTCGATCCGGGGCCGGAGCTCCTCCACGCGCCGCGGGGTGAACGCCCGGGAGACGAGTCCCCGGATCCGGGTGTGGTCCGGGGGGTTGAGGAACAGCATCGACGACGCCCCCTCCTCGTCGCGGCCCCGGGCCTGCCCGCTGACCCCGTCGGGCAGGTCCATGTCGGGTTCGGGTCGTCCGAGCCGGGGGTGGCGCAGCGCCTCGAGGCAGTCGTCGTATCCGGCCAGCCCGAGGCTGCCGAACGCGGTGCGCCACCGTCCGGGTGCATCGGTACCGCCGGCGCGGAGCGCGGCGTACGCGGGATACGGGTCCTGACGACCCTCGTCGGTGAGCACCGTCGACACCAGCAGGTCGTCGGCGGCAGCGTCGGTGGCCGGGGGGAGGAGCGCGTCGGTGGTCATCGCCGACCAGTCTGCCGTCGCCCGGGTCCGTCCGTTCGATTTTCGTGACCGTCCGCGCCACTGGTGGCGCGGACGGTCATGAGAACGCGGATCGGTCCCCGCTCAGCTGCTCGACGGCACGCCCCAGGCGCACCCATCCGTTGCGTCGCGCCGCACGTCGAGCACCGGCGAGCAGGGCGGTCGCCTCGTCGACCGCAGTCGGCTCCGTGGCGCGGCAGAGCTCGATGGCCAACCACACGTCGCACCAGCAGGCCCACAGCCCCAGCCCGGCACGACGGGCGAGCGCGGCGGCGGAGCGCAAGCTCTCGACGGCCTCGGCGGGGTCGCGGCCGTCGCGGGCCAGTCGGCCCAGGTGGAGGTCGCCGGGCCCCAGGTGCATCGCCACTCCAGCGAAGACGATCATCCGACCCGAGGTCGGCAGTAGCGCCTGTTCGACACGGGACCGGAGGGCGGGTGGGATCGGCTCGCCGAGCTCGCCGGCCAGATCGACGGCCAGTGCCATGAGCGGCGTGCGCTCCCACGCCGAGTCGTCGAGGTCGGCGAGGCCGTCCCAGGTGGTGACCAGGCGCTCCCGGGCTGCCGAGCTCTCCCGGAGCTCGTGGTGGCACATCCCGATCAGGCAGTCCAGGGCCGGATGGTCGTAGGTCCCGGACAGCGCGAGGAGTGCGGGAAGCATGATCGACGCCCGGCCCTGCTCCCGACGCAGCGAGAACGTGTGCAGCACCGCCGCGAGAGCATGGGCCGAGTCACCGGTCGAGAAGGCCCGGTCGGTCGCCTCGGCCACGATCGCGTCGGCTACGTGGGCCGGTCGGCTCCAGATCGCCACCGCCGAGGTGATCAGCTCGCAGACCAGGCCGATGTCGGGGCGACCGAGCGCGGCGGCCCGAGCGGCGGCGGTGTCGACCTCGCTCGGGGCGATCGGTCGACCGAGTCGGAGCTGGGCGCTCAGCGTCAGCACGTCGATGATCAGGGCCGCGAACTCGTCGCCGTCGCAACGCATCCGACGAGCCAGCCGTGGGCCGGTCCGCACGCAGCCGTCGACGTCGGATCCGTGCTCCACCTCGTGTCGGAACCGGCACACGTCGAGGACGTGGCGCAACGCCGGTTCCCGCCGGGTCAGCTCGGCGAGCCGTCCCAGGTGGTGCTCCGCCCGGACGGGATCCGGGCCCGAGTGGATGTGGAACGCCAGCGACTCGAGTCGTCCGCGGCGTACGTCGTCGTCGACGAGGCCTCCGAGCGCGTCCGACACGAGGGCCTCGTAGGCCTCCAGGTCCGGTCCCTGGTGGGGTTGCCCGATGCGCCCGAGCCCCTCCACCGTGTCGGCCACCACCGACCACCGGCCGGCGTCACGCGCTGCCACCGCAGTGCGCACCAGGACGGGGCGGGCATGGACGAACGACCCGAGCGACACGAGCACGGTGCCCAGCACCAGGTGCCTGTCGATGTCGTCGTTGGTCACGGGCCCGTCCGGCGGTCGCAACGGGAGAGCGAGGTGCGCCCATCGGCGGGCGTCGTCGGTCGCCCCCTCGTCGAGTGCGTCGCGAGCAGCTGGGACCAGGACCGCGAACCGCCGCTCGGCCGCGATGTCGTCGCCGAGCACCTCGGCGTGGCGCGCGGCTGCCCCCATCTCCTCCCGCGCCACGTGGGCCTCGAGCAGCGCGGTGCGAGCGACCTTCGAGGCCTGCGCTCCGAGACGGTCGAGGAAGTAGGCACGGATCAGCTCGTGGGGGAAGCCGATCGAGCCGTCGGCTGCGATCGCGACCGCTCCCGAGGCGGTCGCCGCGTCGATGAGGTCGGCGGTGTCCAACGGATCGAGGCCGAGAGCGGCTCCCATCACCGAGGGCGATCCTGTCGGTCGCTCCAGCGCCACCAGCCGGACCAGGCGGAGGACGGAGTCCGGGAGCGCGTCGAACCGAAGGTCGAGGATGTGGCGCAGGCGGTCCGGGATGTGCGTGCTGATCGCCTCACCACGGCGGGCGAGGGCCGCGAGCTCGACCGCCAACATCGGGATGCCTCCGGTGGCGGCGGCGAGGTCCTCGATCCGCTCCGTCGGTGCGCCGTGCTGGGCCAGGATGCGGCCGATGTCGGCGTCGGGGATCGGACCGAGCCGGATGACCTCCAGCCCGGGCCGATCGAGGAGGTCGGCGACCCAGCCGTCGTCGGTCGAGGTGCGCTCGGCCGGTCGGCTGCACAGCAGCACCGACAGCGGTCGGTCCGCGAATGCGCTCATCAGCTCGTCGATGCATCGACGCGTCACCCGATCTGCCCAGTGGACGTCGTCGACGGCCACCATGACCGCTCCCTCGTCGAGCAGTCGGTGAAGCGCCGCTGAGGTGCAGGCGACGATCCTCTGCTCCAACATGCCGAGCAGACGCGGGTCGAACCCCGCGCCGGGAGTCGCCAGTCGCCTCAGGTCCTCTCCCTCGGGCCCGAGCTCCTCCCACCGATCCAGCGGGTCGCCTCCGCCGGGTCCGCGGAGCGCCGAGACGATCGGAGCGAGGAGCACGCTGGTGACCGATGAGGACCCGCGGGTGCACCGGCCGACGACGACCCGCTGCTGATCGCCCGCGGCAGCCACGACCCGACCGAAGATGGTCGACTTGCCGATGCCGGCCTCGCCGACGATGACGGTGCTCGTGCCGCGATCGCGGGAGCGGGCAAGAACCGATCCCAGACGCAGCAGCTCCCGGTGGCGACCCGGCAGCGGGCCGGCCCCGCGGTCCACGGTCCCGCCGCCCGCGATCGGTGTCGGATCGAGCGGATCCTCCTCGAGCACCCGCATCTCCGCGGCGCGCAGCTCCGGCCCGGGGTCGATCCCGATGTCCTCGCGCAGGAGGTGGTCGACCTGTCGGTAGGCGAGCAGGGCGTCTCGACGGCGACCAGCGCCGTGCAGGGCCCCGATCAGCATCGCCCAACGACGTTCCGAGTAGGGGGTCTCGGCGGTCATGTCCTCCAGTGTCGCCACGGCCCGGTCGTGGGCGCCGACGGAGGTGAGCAGCGCCGCCCTCTCGTTCTCCACGACCCAGCGCTGTTCGACGAGCTGGGACCGTCGCTCGTCGACGAACGGCGCGGTCAGGCCGCCGAGAGGTTCTCCGCGCCACAGCACCAATGCCCGGTCCAGCTCGGTGAGGGCGTGGGCGGGATCGCCGGCCGCAACCAGGCCACGTGCGCGCTCCACGTGCTGGGTGAAGACGTCGACGTCGGTCGGTGGTGCGCGTCGGAGGACGTACGCGCCGTGCTCGTGGTCGATCGACGAGCCGAGCGGCTCGACCACGCGGCGCAGGCGCGACACCAGCGTCGCGAGCGATCGGACGGTGCGCTCGGCGGTGTCGGGCCCCCAGACCTCGGCGAGCAGGTGATCCACCTCGACCCGACGGTCCCGCTGCAGTGCGAGGGCCACCAGCACCGCTCGCTGCACCGGGCCCCCGAGGGCTGTGCGCTGGCCGTCGACGCGGAGTTCGACCGGACCGAGCAGCAGCAGCCGTGGATCCGCCCCCGAAGGTCCCGGCGTCGGCTCCGGTGCTGGTGCATCCACCTCGGCTCCTCCCACGACCGCCGGACGGTCAACGCTCCCGACCAGATCGTCGTCCTCGGCGCGAGCGCTGTCCAGCACTCACGCCGGCCAGGGTTCGTGATGTCCGATCGGACAGATGGCCCGGCCCGGTGCTCATCTTCGGCGCCGGTGGCGGCCGCGTTGACCAGACGTTGACAGCAGTCGGTCACACTGCGGGGGCGCACGACGGCGGCTCGCCCCGATCCCCGGGTGCGTGCGGCGCCGTGGTGGACTCGAACCGGCCGGTCGGACCTGAGGGAGGAAGGTGCGGATCCCCCGATCCGCAGCGATCGGGCCCGACCGGAACCGGTGGGAGGGGACCCACCACGGCGTCGCTCCCCCTCGCGTCCGGTCGTCGGAACCCCGATCGTTGGCGGGTTCAGCGCTCCAGACGGAGGGTGACGATCCGGTGCGGGTCCACCTCGATCGACCCGGCGAAGGTGTCGACCTCGCGGCCGAGCAGGTCGATGACCGCTCCGGACCGCCCGGGCAGCGTGAGGGTGCAGGCGTCGTCACCCACGGCATGGGCGCGCACGACCAGGCGGCCGTGGTCGTCGCGCAGGACGGCGTCGATCTCGATAGCTCCGGCCGGGACGGCCTGCACCTCGAGGTGGGTGCCCCGGTCGCCCAGAGCGCCGCCGCCGACTGCGACGGCGCTCAGCAGCGGGTTCCACACGTGGTCGGCCAGCGCGTACGGCTCGAGCGCCCCGGCGGTGGTGTCGAGCTGGATCGCGTAGCGGAGCTCGAGTGGCCGCAGGGTCTGGGATCCCTCGAGGCGGTCGAACGGCCCGGCGGGCTGGGGGCGTGACGGCATCGGACCGCGCGACAGCCAGCCGGTCGAGCGCACCAGGGTGAGCGCGACGGCCGACGCGGTGGTGCCCTCGGGCGGAGCGGTCCCGAGCGACACGGCGTCCGCCGCGGTCAGGCCGGTGGTGTCGGGGAGCGTCCGTCCGTCGGGGGTGCGCAGGTCGACGAGCTCGTACTCGCAGAGGCCCTCGTGGGTGACGGTCAACCCGCCGGCGCGCACGAAGCGCCTCGAGGGGAAGGTGGGCACCCCCCACTCGTTCGGTCCGCCCTCGGCCCACAGCGGACGGCGCACCACGGCGTAGGCGTCCTCGGCCTCGCTGTGGGTCGCAGGCGTCGGGAGCGGCAGGTGGACCCGCAGCCGGTGGTCCCGGGCCCGCTGGTCCCAGGCGGTCGTGACCCGCACGGCCGGGTCATCGGCGCGGACCTCGACGGTGGTGGTGATGACCTGGGTCACCTCGCCGACCCGGCGGTAGGACTCGCCGCCCGACCAGCCGGTGACCATGTCGTCGCGACCGTCGATGGCGCAGCGCTCGGGCAGCACGTAGGTGGAGCGGATCACGAGCCGCCCCCGTATGGGGCCGGCCTCGGCGACGGTGACCACGACCGACTCCGGGCGGTCGATGACGACGTCGTGCTCCGGCGGGCACCAGTTGTAGGTGTCACCCGCGTCACCGTCGTCGACGAGGCGGCCGAAGCCGGCGACGCCGTCGAGCGCGAACGTGCCGGTCGCGGGATCGGCCTCGACGGCGACGAGCCCGTTGGTCAGGCCGAGCTCGCCGTGCGGACGAACCGGGTGTCGGGCCACGACCGGTGACCACAGGGCCCAGCCGAATCCGGGGACGTCACCGGCCAGGGTCAGGACCCGTCGCGACGGCGTCGATCGGTGCACGACCAGGCGGAGCTCCAGGTCGGGTTGCTCGGCCACGAGGGTGCCGACGGTCGCCAACGCGTCGGCGGGGGACAGGAGCTCCTCGGCGGTCCCTGCGGGTTCCGGATCGGGGTCGCGATCGCGCTCGGCACGTGACCGGCGGGCGAGCAGGTGGGCGGTGAGGACGCCGGGGACCGAGCGGTCGAGACGGACCTTGCGGGTGTCGGGGTGCTCGGCCATGCTCGCCATCGCCAGGCGCATGGGGGCGTCGACTCCGACAGCCCCCTCGATCTCCTCGACCTCCGGCCGGTCGACGAGCACCTGGACCGTGGCGGTCGCGTCGCCGGTCTGCTCCACGCCGGCGACGTCGATCTCGACCATCCCGGTGCGGGTGCGGGCGGTCGCGTTGAGCACCACCGGCCCCGCGGTGCTCGGAGCGAGAGCACCGGCGGCGACCGCCCGGTCGGCCACCCCCCGCGCCAGTCGGATCGACTCGGCGTAGCGGTGCCGGACGGCGTCGACGACCTCGTCGTGGCTGCACGCGCAGATCGAGTCGTGTGCCGCGTTGCGGATCACGTCGAGCCACGCCAGGTCGAGCACGGGCTGCCAGCGGGCGTGCTCGTCGCCCATCCAGAGGGCGGCCAGGGGTTCGGCCACCCGTTCGAGCAGCCGTTCGGCGCGGGCCGCCGCCTGCTTGACGTCGACCCGGTTGGACGCGACCCCCATCAGCACGTTGGCCCGGTACCCGGAGCGCATCTCGCCACCGATCTCGCCGAGGTGGTCCCGGGCGGTGTCGGCCAGGTGGTCGGCCAGGGAGCGGATCCGCAGGTGGTACGTCTCGCCGTCGGCTCGGTCGGCCTCGGCCGCGTTCAGCTCTGCGATCACCGTGCTGAGGTGGGCGGGCGGGACCTCGTGGTCCATGCCGGCCATGACCAGGACGGGGTCTCCGACCAGGTCGCCCTGCAGGGTCCGGAACATCTCGATCTTCTCGCGCACGCCGTCGGGGTCGGCGGGGAGCCCTGAGCCGTTGCCGTATCCGGCGGGCAGGTACGTCGCCCGGACCCGGGATCCGTCCGGGGCGATCCACCAGAACGCCGGGCCCGTCACCGAGGACGGCACCCCCCGCCACACCACGGCGTCGTCGAAGCCGAACTGGGTGAGGATCTGGGGCATCTGGGCGATGTGGCCGAACATGTCGGGCAGGTAGCCCACCGTCATCGCCCCGCCGAAGTCGGCGGCGCGTCGCATGCCGAGCTGGAGGTTGCGGACGTGGGTCTCGCCCGAGACCAGGAACTCGTCGGGCAGCACGTACCACGGGCCCATCGACAGCCGACCGTCGGCGGCCAGCGCCCGGATGCGCTCGGCGGCGTCGGGGCGCAGACCGAGGTAGTCGTCGACCACCGCCATCTGACCGTCGAGCTGGAAGTGGCCGAAGTCGGGGTCGGCCTCGAGGCGGGGGAGCAGCTCGTCGATCAGGTCGACCAGTCGCAGCCGGAACGTCGGGTAGGGCGAGTACCACTCACGGTCCCAGTGCGTGTGGGGCACGACGTCGACCCGCGTCACCGACCTCTCCGTTGCCGTCGCCGTTGCCGGTGCCGGGACGGGGTGAGGGGTGGGTTCGGGGCGAGCGTCGGTCACCTCCGCAGCCTGCCAGCTCGGGCCGGCGCCCTGCTCGACGGCGGGCCGGTGCCGGAGCGAGTCGGTGGTCGCGCCGTCAGCAGCTCGGTCGGAGCTGTTCGCGGGGGAACCACGCGGGCAGCACCGATCCGTCGGACTGGCGACGGATGCGGTAGCCCTCGTCGGTCACGTCGACGACGGTGAAGCCGCCGCTCCAGCGCTGGTCGAACCGGCACTGGACCTCGACGGTCGTGCCGGCGTCCAGGCGCAGGTCGACCGCGGTCGTCTCCGGGCCGGGCGGCACGGCATCGTCCATCGGTGGTCCCTCCTCCCCGAGGTCGACCGGGTCCGGTCGGGTGGTCCTCAGCATGGCTACCCCCGTTCTTCGGCCGACGAGGGGGTCGAACTCAAGCCCCTCCGTCGACTTCCCCTTCAGGTGCCCGGTCCGACGGTCGGTCCCCCCGATGCCGGTCCGGCCTCCTCCCCGCTTCTCCGTCGGTCAGGGGGTGGTGATCTTGAGCGGTCCTCGACGACGGTTCGGGGCCGCTACCGTTCGCCCATGGCCCGCCGGTCCCGTGGCCCCACGCTGGTGGTGGAGAGAGAGCTCTGGGACGCCGGTCACGACGTCGTCGTCGGGGTGGACGAGGTCGGTCGCGGGGCATGGGCGGGACCCTTGACGATCGGTGCCGCCGTGCTGCCGAGGGACCGTCGGGTGTACGGCGTGCGGGACTCCAAGCAGCTGACCGAGATCCGTCGCGAGCAGCTGTTCGAGCGGGTCGGCGAGTGGTGCGTCGCCTGGGCGGTGGGTCACGCCAGCCACGAGGAGTGCGACCGGCTCGGCATGTCCGACGCCCAGCGCCTGGCGGCTCGCCGGGCGCTCGACGGGCTCGGGGTGGAGCCGGACCGGGTGCTCGTCGACGGGCGGTGGGACTTCGTCGGCGGCGGCCGGACCCGGATGCTGGTCAAGGGCGATGCCACGTGCCTGTCGATCGCTGCGGCGTCGATCCTGGCCAAGGTCACCCGGGATCGGATCATGCGGGCCGGGGCGGACAGCTATCCGGGCTTCGACTTCGACCGCAACAAGGGCTATCCGTGCCCCCGACACAAGCTGGCGCTCAAGGGCTACGGTCCGACCGCCATCCACCGTCGGACCTGGGCGTTCATGGACGGGACGCCGTGGGGGACCCGCCGACCGGGACCCGACGATGCCCCGACCCTGTTCTGATCCGACCCGTGCTGATCCGACCCCGTGCTGTTGTGGAGCCGATCGCCGGCGGCGTGGCCCGGACGCCCCGACGGCCTATGCTTGCAGGAGCAAGAGGTCGTTAGCCCACAGCTCCCACCAGTTCGGTCCTGGAGCGGGCGGTCGGCCCCGATCCCCGGTCAGAGGCGACCACTGTGAGTGACAACCCCACCAGAGGAATCCGCTTCGGAAGCCCCCGGCGCAGCGACCTCCACGAGGCCGACGGCACCGGGATGGGCCCGCCGGTCCCGGAATGGGTGGAGGTCTCCCAGACCCTCGACCGGTGGTTCGCCTTCGTCGACATCACCGGGTTCACCTCCTACACCGAGCAGCACGGCACCCGGGCTGCGCTCGACGTCCTGGCCCGGTTCCGTTCGGTGGTCCGCCAGGTCACCGGTCGCCGCGGGGTGCGGGTCCTCAAGTGGTTGGGCGACGGCGTGATGCTGGTCAGCACCGGACCCGGTCCGCTGAGCGCCGCGGTGTGCGAGATCGCCATGCGCTTCGAGCCCGACGAGTTCGACGTGCACGCCGGCATCGCCGGCGGAAGCGTCCTGCTGTTCGAGGGCGACGACTACGTCGGCCCCTCGGCCAACCACGCGGCCCGGCTCTGCGACGCCGCCGGCCCGGGCGAGGTGCTGGCCCTCGACGTGGTCGGCCACCTGCCGGACTGGGTCCGCATCGAGGACACCGTGGTCGTCGTCGCCGACGGCATCGGCGAGATGCGTCCGGCCGTGCGCGTCAGCGTCTCTCCCGAAGCCCGTCCGGTCGCACCCTCGGCGGGCGCAGCGTGAGTGGAGCCGACACCACGACCTCGACCGACGGGACCGCCGGGCCGGCCAGGACCCGCTCGGTGCTCGTCCCGGTCGGGGCGTTCGTGGTGTGGACCCTGTTCGTGTGGATCGGACGCATCCGCAACGCGGTGACCGACACCGCCCTGAGCGGATCGGACCGCATCGGTCCGCTGGTCCTGTCGGGGATCTTCGTCGTGGGTGCCCTGGTGCTCGGAGCGCTGCTGTACAGGGATCACGCCATGCGCAGCGCGGCGTCCGCTCGGATGCTGCGCAACGCCGTGCGGGTCTTCGCCGGCTACACCGTCGTCATCTGGGTCATCCGGGCCGGCGACATCGCCTTCGGCGGCGATCACGAGGCGGCGTTCGTGGTCGTGCACACCGTCCTGGCGGCGGTGTCGATCGCCCTCGCGGTCGTGGCGGTGCTGAGCGTCGAGCGCCGGGCCTCGGTCCGCCCGACCTGAACATCCACATATATTCGGTCAATGACTGACATCACCCCACGAATTGGTGCATGATGCGTGCGTGGCTTCGGCCATGGCTACGTCGTCCTCCCATCCACCCTTCCTCTCCCATGGGCGACGTGACCGAGGGTCGTCCTCCATCGGCAGTGATGGGGCTCGATGTCGGGACGACCCTCGCTATCGCTCGTGATGGACGGACCGCTTCGTGCGGTCCGTTCGTCGTTCCGGGGAGCCGGTCAGTGGACCGGCGGGTCAGCGGTCCGAGTTGACCATCGCGGCGGCGGACATCGCGAAGTACTCCCTCATGCGCTGCTCGACGGCGTCGCGCAGCTCGGGCTCGAGCGGAGCCTCGACGATCGTCTCGGCCATCGAGTCCTCCATGGCGGCCAGCCAGTGCCGGCGTTCGCGGTCGCCGACCACGAACGGCTGGTGGCGCATCCGGAGGCGGGGGTGCCCGCGCTCCTCGGCGTAGACCGCCGGCCCGCCCCAGTACTGGCCGAGGAACAGCGCGAGCCGGCGTCGGGCGGGTGCGAGGTCGTCGGGTTCGGG
>WBZM01000710.1_pt1 | contig 41684 bp, 34 predicted proteins | sample 5204271 | NCBI WGS metagenome assembly WBZM01 (sample SAMN12344346, study PRJNA552823) | activated sludge metagenome | biome: Activated sludge suspended growth; feature: Nitrification reactor; material: Wastewater; isolation source: activated sludge from nitrification reactor of wastewater... | reverse complement strand
CGGCGAAGCCACGTTGAGCCAGCAGGTGATCTGCGTCCTCGGTAGCGGAAAGAGCTTCAACACGGCGCCGGTGATGATCCCGAGCGTTCCCTCGGCGCCGATGAAAAGCTGCTTCAGGTCGTAGCCGGTGCTGTCCTTGCGCAGGCCGCGGCGGCCGTCCCATATTTCTCCGTCGGCAAGAACGACTTCCAGCCCGAGCGTCAGTTCGCGCGTGTTGCCATAGCGCAGCACCTGGACACCGCCGGCGTTGGTCGACAGATTGCCGCCGATCTGGCAACTGCCCTGCGCCGCGAGCGCCAGCGGGAACAGGCGATCGGCCTCGCGCGCCGCCTCCTGGATCGCGGCCAGCGTACACCCCGCCTCGACGCAAATCGTGTTGTTCGCGGCGTCGACCGCAACAATGCGGTTCAGCCGGCCCAGGCTGACCACCACGGCCTGGCCCGTCTCGTCCGGGGTCGCCGCGCCGCACAGGCTGGTATTGCCGCCCTGCGGCACGATCGGCGCGGCGGCCGCGGCGCAGGCACGGACCACCGCCGCCACCTCGGCGCTGCTCCCCGGGCGGACGAGGCAACGCGCGGCACCCCGGAAGCGGCTGCGCCAGTCGATCAGATAGGGCGCCAGGGCAGCGGCGTCGGCCACCACGTTGGCCCGCCCGACGATGCCGGCCAGCGTTGCCGTCAGGGAGTCGCCCGTCATCGCCGCCTCACTCGATGACCGCGCGCAGCATCGGCAGCATGTGCTCGGCCGCCATGCGCCCGGTGGCGATCGCCTCGTCCGCCCGGTGAAAATCGAGCAACCCGAGTTGCCCGAGGCGCGGCGCGATCAGCACGTCGGCCGGTTCGCCGGCCAGCCGCGAACGCGAGATGCGTCCCTGCATGATGGCTATGCTGTTGCTCACGACATCGGCCAGCGAGGGCCGGAGCACGTCCTCGCCATCGCCCTCGCGTCCGAGCCAGCGACCCATCGTCTGGCGCCACGCCGGTGCCGGAGCCGAAGGATCGCCGCGACGCTGGCGCAGGCCGATGGTATCCATGCCGAGATCGACAGCGATCACGATGTCCGCGCCCAGAGCCCGGCACAGCGAAACCGGCACCGGATTGACCAGCCCGCCGTCGACCAGGTGGCGTCCGTCGAGCAGTTGCGGCACGAGCAGGCCGGGCAACGCGACCGAGGCGCGCACCGCGTCCACGACCCGGCCCTCCCTGAGCCAGACCTCGCGACCGCTGGCAAGATCGGTGGCGACACAGGCAAAAGGCTTGTCGAGATCGGCGAAGGTCTCGTCGAGAAAGAGGCGCGAGGCGTAGCCGAGCAACTTCTCGCCCTTGATCAGCCCGCCCGCCCCGAGGCTTACATCGAAGAAGCCGAGGACATCGCGGCGTGTCAGGCCGCGCACCCAGCCTTCGAGCGGGTCGAGCGCGCCGGAAGCATAGGCGGCCCCGACGAAAGCGCCGATCGACGTGCCGCAGACGATGTCGGGGACGATGCCGGCCTGCATCAGGGCGCGCAGCACGCCGATATGGGCCCAGCCGCGCGCCGAACCGGAGCCGAGCGCAATCGCGAGGCGCGCCTTGCCCATCGCCGGTCAGCCTTGCCCCACGGGCTTGGCGTAGAGGTCATGGTGATCGGCATCGATCACGCGCACCTTGAGGAAATCCCCGGGTTCGGCGGCGAAGAAGCCGTCGAGGTATACGATGCCGTCGATCTCCGGCGCATCGGCCTTGGAGCGGGCAATCGTGCCCTCCTCGTCGACCTCGTCTACCAGCACCTCGATGACACTGTCGATACGCCCGGCGAGCTTGTCGGCGCTGATGTCCTCCTGCACCTGCATCAGCCAGCGCCTCCGATCCTCGCGCACGTTCTCGGGCGGCAGGCCGGGAATCCCGTTGGCCGTCGCGCCCTCGACCGGCGAGTAGGCAAAGGCGCCGACGCGGTCGAGCCGGGCATCCTCGAGAAACTGGATCAACTGGTCGAAATCCTCGTCGGTCTCACCGGGGAAGCCGGTGATGAAGGTCGAGCGGATGACGATCTCCGGGCAGATGTCGCGCCATCCGGCGATGCGTTCCAGCGTGTTCTCGGCCGAGGCCGGGCGCTTCATCGCTTTCAGTATGCGCGGGCTGGCGTGCTGGAAGGGCACATCCAGATACGGCAGGATCTTGCCCGAGGCCATCAGCGGTATGACGTCATCGACCGACGGGTACGGATAGACGTAGTGCAGACGGACCCAGATGCCGAAGCTGGCCAGCGCCTCGCACAATTCCTTCAGCCGCGTCTTCACCGGACGCCCGCCCCAGAAGCCTGTGCGATACCTGAGGTCGACGCCGTAGGCACTGGTGTCCTGCGAGATGACGAGGATTTCCTTGACACCGGCACGCGCCAGGCTCTCGGCCTCGGCCAGCACGTCGCCGACCGGGCGCGACACCAGCGGCCCGCGCAGCGACGGGATGATGCAGAAGGTGCAACTGTGGTTGCAGCCCTCGGAAATCTTCAGGTAGGCGAAGTGGTCGGGCGTCAGCCGGATGCCCTGCTCCGGGATCAGCGAGGTGAACGGGTCGTGCGGCTGCGGCAGGTGCTGGTGGACGATGCCCATCACCTCGTCCGCCGCGTGCGGGCCGGTCACCGCCAGCACGGCGGGGTGCGTCTTGCGGACGATGTCGCCCTTGGCGCCGAGGCAGCCGGTAACGATGACGCGGCCGTTCTCGGTCAGCGCCTCGCCGATGGCATCGAGCGATTCCTCGACCGCCGCGTCGATGAAACCGCAGGTATTGACGATGACCAGATCGGCTTCGTCATAGGTCGGCGAAACGACATAACCCTCGGCGCGCAACCTGCTCAGGATATGTTCGGAGTCGACGGTGGCCTTCGGGCAGCCCAGCGAGACAAAGCCGACAGTCGCTACTCTTGTGCTCAAGTTCATTGCCTCAGGCACCGCGTGCATCAGGGGTGGCGTCACCGGCAGCACCGGCGACACAAAAAAGCCCCGATTCGGGATCAGGGCTTTGCGAACCATGGCTGGAGCGGCAACCGGCACCGCCTGTCCAGCGTGGCCAATTGTCCGGCCAGCGGCAGATTTAGTCAATTGATTCGCCTGAAACATTCCGCTTGACCGGGACTTCCGCGGTCGTCAATATTGCCGGCGATGGCCTGTTATCACTAGAGCAGGGGCACCAAATGAAACGTGGCGCGACAACGCGTGACCGGGTCGCACCGATGGATTCCGGCGCAGGCGGAAGCCGGTGGCGCCGGAGGCCGCTTGGTCACGCCCGAACACCTGGGGTGCCGCCGGCTGCGGCCGGTCTGCTGGCGACCTCGCCAACTCCCGCGCGCATGCGAATTCCCCGATGACCTTCCGCCTCATCGGCGCCGTCCTGGCGCTGTGCTCCTCGAGCCTTGCCGCCCTGGCCGGCGAATTGCCGCTCGGCGCGATCCGTCTCCCCGCGGGATTCTTGATCGAGGTTCTGGCGCGAGTTCCCAATGCGCGGCAGATGGCCGCCGGTGACAGCAACATCGTCTACGTCGGTTCCCGAAGCGAAGGCAAGGTCTACGCGGTCGAGCTCGATAACCAGTACCGCGCCAGGCGCACCACTGTCGTCGCCAGCGGCCTGACGATGCCGGTCGGCGTCGCCTTCCGCGAGGGAAGCCTCTATGTTTCGGCGGTCGACCGCATCCTGCGCTTCGACGGCATCGGAACGCGCCTCGACAATCCCCCGGCGCCGGTCACCGTCCGTGACGATTTCCCAGGTGAGCGTCACCATGGCTGGAAATTCATCGCCTTCGGTCCGGATGGCCGGCTCTACGTTCCGCTCGGCGCCCCGTGCAACATCTGCAAGCCCGACCCGGAACGCTTCGCGGTCATCACCAGCATGCGGCCGGATGGCAGCGACCTCCGGGTATTCGCGCGCGGGGTGCGCAACAGCGTCGGCTTCGACTGGCAACCCCGAACCGGCGAACTGTGGTTCACCGACAACGGGCGCGACCTGCTGGGCGACGATCTGCCACCCGATGAACTGAACCGCGCGCCGCAGGCCGGGCTGCACTTCGGCTATCCCTATTGTCACGGCGGCGCGCTTGCCGACCCGGAGTTCGGCGGGGAGCGGCCGTGCAGCGAATTCGCGCAACCGGCGCAGAACCTCGGCGCCCATGTCGCCGCCTTGGGGATGCGCTTCTATCGCGGGCGGCAGTTTCCCGAGTCCTATCGCGGGCAGATCTTCATCGCCGAACACGGGTCTTGGAACCGCTCCCGGAAGTCCGGCTACCGGGTCACGCTGGTCAGGGTGAACGGCAACCGGGCTGTCTCGTACGAGCCCTTCGCCACCGGCTGGCTGCAGGGCGAATCGGCTTGGGGCAGGCCGGCCGATGTACTGGAGCTGCCGGACGGCTCGTTGCTGGTTTCGGACGACCTGGCCGGAGCGATCTACCGCATCACTTATTCGCCGGCGCGGCGGCCATGAGCGAACAGCATCGCCTGACCATCGTCACCCGCGGCCGCGGGTCGACCGAAATCACGGGCGAGATCGAAACCATCGTCCGCGCCGCTGCGGTCGACGCCGGTATTGCCCACATTTTCGTCCGCCACACCAGTTGCGGTCTGGCGATCACCGAAAACGCCGACCCTACCGTGCGCCGCGATCTCGAAATACTGTTGCAGCGCTGGGCGCCCGATGGCGATCCGGCGTATCGCCACGATCTCGAAGGCGACGACGACATGGCGGCCCATGCGCGTTCGCTGCTGACCGGCACCTCGCTGACCGTACCCTTCGCCGGCCGCCGCCTGCTGCTCGGGACCTGGCAGGGAATCTACCTGTTCGAACACCGCACGCAAGGTCACCGTCGCGAGATCGTCGTCACCCTTCTCGGTTGAGGCGCCCTACTCCCGCTTGCCGCGCAGCCTGCCGGCCGCCTTGACGCCGAGCAGGGCCAATGCCCCGCAGGCGACGCCGAACAACACGTCGAGCGCCAGCGCCACGACGCCCCCAATCACCCCCGACGCCCCGGCGGCGTGCGCGATGGCGTGGTGAACCGGCGGCAGGCCATGCGTCAGGATGCCGCCGCCGACCATGAACATCGCCGCCGTGCCGATCACCGCCAGCGACTTCATCAGCTTCGGCGCCGCCAGCAGCAGGCCCCTGCCGACTCCGCGGGCGAGCGTGCCGGGCTTTTGCAGCAGGTAGACGCCGAGGTCATCCATTTTGACGATGCCGGCGACGATGCCATAGACGCCGACGGTCATGATCAGGCCGATGCCGGAGAGCACCGCGACCTGCACGGGAAAGGGCTTGTCGGCCACGGTTCCCAGGGCGATGACGATGATCTCGGCCGACAAGACGAAGTCGGTGCGGATGGCGCCCTTGATCTTCTCGGCCTCGAAGGCCACCAGATCGACCTTCTCGTCGGCCAGCGCGGCCAGTTCCCCGGCGTGTTCGGAATCACCTTCATCGGCCCCGTGCAGCCAGCGGTGCGCCAGTTTCTCGACGCCCTCGAAGCACAGGTAGAGGCCGCCGACCATCAGCAGCGGCGTCACCGCCCAGGGAATGAAGGCGCTGATCGCCAGCGCCGCCGGCACCAGGATCACCTTGTTCTTCAGCGACCCGACGCCAACCGCCCAGACGACAGGCAGTTCCCGCTCGGCACGCACGCCGGAGACTTGCTGCGCATTCAGCGCCAGGTCGTCACCGAGGACGCCGGCCGTTTTCTTGGCGGCGACCTTGGTCATCAGGGCAACGTCATCGAGAACCGACGCGATGTCGTCGATCAGTGCGAGCAGGCTGGCTCCGGCCATCGGGATATTCCGTTTCTTGAGGTGCTCCCGATTCTACCCAAGAACGTTCCGCGCCCGCTCGTTGTGCCACGCTGCGCAGTGCGGACATTCTCGTATATGATGCGAACGGGCCACCCTGCTGTCGCGCCCGGGATTCACTTCCGCACGGACCCGTGGGCGATCCCGGTTGAACCTTCGCGCGGCTTGCCACCACCAACAGGATATTTCACAAAAACCAGTCACGAGGAGGTTGCCATGTTCGCCACAAATCATTCCGATCGTCATTTGCTGCTGGGCAGCCTGATCTGCGCGGCACTTGCCGGATGTTCCAGCATGGACATGGGCTCGCCGGCGGCGAAGACGACCGCCACCGGTTCGGCAGCCGGCTCCAGCGTCCAGAACGCCAATGCCCAGCTCGAAAGGTGTTCGGGAACCCTCGGCACGCTGGCGATCGTCGAAGACACCCACGCATCCTGGTATGGCTATCTCACCGGCCAGCTGCGCCTCGGCTCCACCGTGCCGGTACTGAAGCTGCTGGTGCAGCAGTCGAACTGCTTCGTGATCGTCGAACGCGGTCGGGCAATGCAGAACATCATGGGCGAGCGGGCGCTCGAACAATCCGGCGAGATGCGCAAGGGATCCAACTTCGGCAAGGGCCAGATGGTCGCCGCCGACTATTCGATGAGTCCTTCCATCACTTTCAGCAACCAGAATGCCGGCGGCGCCGGCGCGGCGATCGGCGGTCGCCTCGGTGGCTCGCTCGGCGCCCTCGTCGGCGGCAGCATGAACGCCAAGGAAGCCAGCACGATCCTGACCCTGATCGACAATCGCTCGGGAGTGCAGCTGGCGGCCGCCGAAGGCAGCGCCCGCAATGTCGATTTCGGCATGCTGGGCGGACTCTTCGGCAGCGGCGGTGGCGGCATCGGCGGTGGCTACGCCAACACCGCGGAGGGCAAGGTGATCGTCGCCGCCTTCACCGATTCCTACAACAACATCGTCAGGGCCGTGCGCAACTACAAGGCGCAGGAGGTCCAGGGCGGCCTCGGCACTGGCGGCCAGCTCGGCGTCCAGGGCGGCAGCACGCCGGCCGGCAAGGCCATCAGGAACAAGTAGGGCCCGCGCTGACGGCACCGTGTGCGAAGGGGTCGGTTGCACCGGCCCTTTTCCGTTGGCGTCCGCCCGGCAGGCAAGCGGAGTGCTGGTGACATGAACGTCCCCGCGCGCCGGCTGCCAGCCTGCGCCCTTTCCCTGCTGCTCCTTTCGGCCGGCGCCGGCGCCGTCCAGCCGCTGCCGGGGCTGGACGCGAGCAGTGACGACGTGACGGTATCCGGCGTTTCATCCGGCGCCTACATGGCCGTGCAGTTCCAGGTCGCCTATTCGGGGATCGTGCGCGGTGCCGGCGTCGTCGCCGGCGGGCCGTACTACTGCGCGCAGGGTTCGCTGCGCCGGGCGCTGGGCAACTGCATGGCGCCCTCCGGCGAACGCCCGCCGCCGACCGTCGGCGAGACCCTGAATGCCGTCAGGCAGCTGGCCGAAGCGGGCCGCATCGACCCCGCCGCCAACCTGCGCGACGACCACGTCTGGCTGCTGGCCGGCGGCAACGCCAGAACCGTCCTGCCGGCAGTCATGGATGCGCTCGATGCCTTCTACCGCGCCGTCCTGCCCCCGGCCGCGATCAGCTACGTCAGGGTCCCAGAGGCTGGGCACGCCATGATCTCGGTCGCTGACCCGCAGGCAAATCCCTGCCCGACGACCGACCCGCCGTTCATCAACCGCTGCCAGGATTTCGACGCCGCGGGCCGGTTGCTCGCTCATCTGCTCGGCCCCCTGCAACCGCCGACGGACCAGCCTGACGGTGAAGTGATCGCCTTCGATCAGCGCCCCTTCGTCAGCGGCCGGGCGGTCGACGCGAGTCTTGCCGACGAGGGCTACGCCTTCGTTCCGGCCAACTGCCGCAATGGTGGCTGCAGGATCCACGTCGCCTTCCATGGCTGCCAGCAGAACGCCGGCGATCTCGGTCGCCGCTTCGTCGATGGCGCCGGCTACAACCGCTGGGCAGCCGGCAACCGCATCGTCGTGCTCTACCCGCAGACGGTGCGGCGCTACGGGATCGCCTTCGGCTCCTGGCGCTGGCTGTTCAACCCCAAGGGCTGCTGGGACTGGTGGGGATATAGCGGCGCCGACTACCACACCCGCAACGGCTCCCAGATGCGCGCCGTCCGCGCGATGATCGGGGCATTGGGAATGCCGCCGCAACAGGTACAATCCGCCGCCAGCCGCTGATTGTTGCGGTCGACTGCCTCCATCGCCCCATTTTCCAAGCGCATGACCGAATATTCCGCCTCCTCCATCCGCGTCCTCAAGGATCTCGAACCCGTCAAGGAGCGCCCGGGGATGTACACCCGGACGACCTGCCCGACCCACATCATCCAGGAGGTCATCGACAACTCCGCCGACGAGGCGCTTGCCGGCTACGCCAAGCGGATCGGCGTACTGGTCCGCGCCGACGGCCTGATCGAGGTTTCCGACAACGGCCGCGGCATTCCGGTCGAAATCCACCCGGAGGAAGGGCGGCCGGCGGTCGAACTCGTTTTTTGCAAGCTGCACGCCGGCGGCAAGTTCAACAAGAAGGAAGCCGGCAATGCCTACCACTTCTCGGGCGGCCTGCACGGCGTCGGCGTTTCGGTCACCAATGCGCTGTCGACAAGGCTGGAAGTCGAGATCAGGCGCGGCGGCGGCGTCTACCGCATCGCCTTCGGCGCCGGCTTCGTCACCGAGCCGCTGGCCCGCATCGGCGACTGCGGACCGCGCACCACCGGTACCACGGTGCGCGTCCGGCCCGACCCCGGGTACTTCGATTCGCCCAGGGTCAATCTCGCCCAGCTGGAGCATCTGCTGCGCTCGAAGGCGGTGCTGATGCCCAACGTCACCGTCGACCTCGAAGTCGAGGGCGAGGCGCCGAAGAGCTGGTGCTACCGCAACGGCATGGCCGATTATCTCGCCGAAATGATGGTCGGCTCGCCGGTGGCGCCGATCTTCGTCGGCGAGAAGCACGTCGAGACCGAGAACGGCTTCGCCGTCGGCGAAGGCGCGACCTGGGCGCTGGCATGGTTCGAGGAAGGCGGCGGCAAGCCGGAATCCTACGTCAACCTGATCCCGACTCTCGACGGCGGCACCCACGAGGCCGGGCTGAAGGCCGGCGTCTTCGAGGCGGTCAAGACCTTTGCCGACCACCACGCCATCCTGCCGGCCAAGGTCAAGCTGGCGCAGGAAGACGTTTGCGGCCGCATGACCTGGCTGCTCTCGGCCAAGGTGCTCGACCCGCAGTTCCAGGGCCAGACCAAGGAAAAGCTGACCAGCCGCGACGCCTACAAGCTGGTCTCGCAGATGGTGCGCGATCCGTTCGAACTGTGGCTCAACAGCCACCCGGATTACGGCAGGAAGATCGCCGAACTGGCGGTCAGGGCGGCGCAGAACCGCATGAAGTCGACGCAGAAGGTCGAGAAGAAGAAATCCTCGGGCATCGCCACCCTGCCCGGCAAGCTGACCGACTGCGAATCCGACGACATTGCCCGCAACGAAGTCTTCCTGGTCGAGGGCGACTCGGCCGGCGGCTCGGCCAAGCAGGGGCGCGACAAGGAAACGCAGGCGGTTCTGCCGCTGCGCGGCAAGGTGCTCAATACCTGGGAGGTCGACCGCGACCAGCTCTTCAGGAACAACGAGGTGCATGACATCTCGGTGGCCATCGGCGTCGACCCGCACGGCATCAGCCAGATCGATACGGTGGACCTCTCGGGCCTGCGCTACGGCCGCATCATCGTCATGTCCGATGCCGACGTCGACGGCAGCCACATCCAGGTATTGCTATTCACGCTCTTCCTCAAGCACTTCCCGGCGCTGGTCGAGCGCGGCCACATCCACGTCGCCCAGCCGCCGCTGTTCCGCGTCGATGTCGAGGCGCGCGGCCACACGCGCAAGATCTATTGCCTGGACGAGGCCGAGAAGGAGCAGGCGCTGATCAAGCTGCGCGACGATGGGGTGCCGGAAAACCGGATCACCGTCTCGCGCTTCAAGGGACTCGGCGAGATGAACCCGGACCAGCTCTGGGAGACCACCCTCTGCCCCGACACCCGTCGCCTCGTGCCCTTCCAGGCCGGTCGCGAAACCATCGCCGCGATGACCGGCACCTTCACCCTGCTGATGGGCAAGGGCGAAGCCGCCGGCCGCCGGGCATGGATGGAGAAGGATGGCGGACTGGTCGAGGCGGATGTCTGAGTCTGCTTCCGGGCGGCGCGGTTACCGATCGTCACAGCGGGCGCGACCGCGGCCGGCTAAGATTCGGCCCTTTGACCTTGCGCACCGTCGTGAATAACCATTTCCCCACCCTGCCGGGCGTCACCGCGTTGCGCGCCTGTCTGCTCTCCGTCAGTATCGCCCTCCTCGCCGGCTGCGGGTCGCTGCCTTCGCTGTCGTCGGCGAAGCCGGCCGCCACGGCGCCGGCAGCGGTCCCTGCGCCCGCCCCAAGCGCCGTCCGCAAGCCGAAAATCGGCCTCGCCCTCGGCGGTGGCGCGGCGCGCGGCTTCGCCCACATCGGCGTGATCAAGATGCTCGAATCGCACGGCGTCGTTGCCGACTACGTGGTTGGCACCAGCGCCGGCGCCGTGGTCGGCTCGCTCTATGCGGCGGGCCACGATGCCTTCGCGATGCAGAAGATCGCCCAGCAACTCGACGAAAAGATCTTCGCCGACTGGACGCTGGGCGGGCGCGGGATACTGAAGGGCGAAGCCCTGCAGGATTTCGTCAACCAGCACGTTGGCAAGCGTCCGCTGGAAAAACTCGGCAAGCCCTTCGCCACGGTCGCCACCGATCTCAACAGCGGCGAGCGGGTGGTTTTCCGCACCGGCGACACCGGCCTCGCCGTTCGCGCCTCGGCGGCCGTGCCCGGTGTCTTCCAGCCGGCGCAGTTCCGCGGCCGTAACTACGTCGATGGCGGCCTGACCAGCCCGGTGCCGGTGCAGGCGGCGCGCGAGATGGGCGCCGATATCGTCATCGCCGTCGACATCTCCGACCGGCCGGAGGGCCAGCCCGTGGACAGCTTGGCCGCGATCCTGTGGCAGACGACGACCATCATGGGCGGCATCATCGGCGCCAACGAGTTGAAGGGGGCCGACATCGTCATCCGCCCGAAGCTGCGCTACGTCAAGTCCTGGGATTTCACCGCCCGCCACGACGCCATGCTCGAGGGCGAGCGCGCCGCCCAAGCGGCGCTGCCAGCGATCCGCCAGAAGCTCGGGCGCTGACATTGGGGAGGTCCGGGGTGCTTCAATCCCGGATCAACCCCTTCCGCTCAAGCCCTATCCTATGTCGACGATGCCGCGGGATTCCGGTCCTTGATCGTCACGCCTTGACGAGAACGCGACCGGCGCCGGTCGTGGCGTCCACCTGCCCGGCGCCGCTTCCTGCGCCCAACGGCTGATCGTCGGGCGGCAGCACTTCGAGCAGGGTTTCCATCGCCTGCGTGGCGTGTTCGAGCGCCTTGCCGTCATCGGCCCGGACGCTTCCGGCAGCACCAATCCGCCGCGAGACGTCGACCATGGACCGGGCATGCAACAACAAGCGGCCGCGAATCGCGTTGAGTTGCCGCAGCCTGGCGATGGTGGCAGCGCGCAGGTCGGTGATTGCTTCATCCCTGGCTTCTTCGCTGCTCGCACCTTCCAGCGCGAGGCGTGCGCTCAGTTCGTCCATCGACGACTTCCACCAGCCGAGGAAGGTGGCCCGGTGGTCGATCAGCGCGTTCACCGACTCTGCCATGGCGTTGATCTCGTCACGGCCGCCAGGGTATACCTTGACACGTGCCGTCGGCGTACCGAACGCCAGGTCGTCGAGCAGCCCGGCCATCTGCCGGACCGGGCGAACGATGCGGACCGTGATTGCGATTGCGAAGACGACCGCAAGGACGATCGCGCAGGCCAGGACGATCAGATCCAGCCGGATGCTGGCCCGCGAGGCCGCGGCGATCTCGGCAACGCGGGCAGCCATCAGCTGATTCGCCTGATCGACATTCTCCTTGATCAGCGGCGCCACCCGTTCGGCGGCGGCATCCATCCCCCGCGTCAGTTGCACTATGCGGTCGTAATGGGCCACCAGGTCGCGAAAACCCTGCTCGTAATCGCGCAGCAGACCGGCGAGCAGCGCCTTGTCAGCCGCAGACAGCGGGGACGCGGCGATCTGCGCGTGAATCCTGCGGGCGATTTCTACCACCATCTGCGGATAGGCCTCGCCGCCACGGAGCAGAAAATCCTTCTCCCGCCGCCTGAGTTCGAGGACGCTGGTTTCCAGGTCGGGCACGTAATGAGCATCCAGGATAGCCTCGATCCGGTGTGCGGCATCGCGGAACGCTCCCATCCCGCCAGCCACATTGCCGGATTTGAGCGCACTTTCGGCATACGGCTCGAAGCTCCTGGCGTAGGTGGCCAACTCGGCCAGCAGTTTATGCTGCACCTGGTCTGGCAGGCCGGAGCGCTCGATCAATTGGCGAAATTCCCGGATCAGCTTGCGCACCCGCTCGCCGTAGGCTGGATCCTGCCGCAGCGCGAGATCCTTTTCACTGCGCCGAATCTGCAGCAGGACGGTCTGCAGACGATCGACGTTGTAGCGGGCGGCGAGTTCCTGCAGGCGATGGATCTTGTCGCGGAAGGCGCCCTGAAGCCCCGAGTTCTCGTCCAGTCCCATGATTCGCCAGGCTTTGGCAACTTCGCGAAAACTCTCCTGATAGGCGGTCATCGCTTCCTGAAGCGCCCTGGCCGTCTGCTCGGACTGCGGGTCGGCCGCCGCCAGCGCGGCCACCTTGTCGCGCATGGCTTGCAGCCGTTGTTCGACGTCCCCGGCGAAGCGTTCCTGGTGCCGCAGCAGGAAGTTCCTCTCCGCGTTCCGTGCGCCGGCCATCTCCACTTCAATCTCGAGCGCCAGCGATTTGCGGGCTTCGAAAACGCTTTGCAGTTGCTGGTGGTCAGCGAGCACCGACCGCAGCGTCTCGTGAAAGTGCCAAACTACGCCAACAAACAATAGGCCGATGAGAGCGAAACCGATTCCGATCTTTTCGCCGACCCGCAACTTGCTGGATATCCTGTCCATCGATCGCTCCTGACTGGCTTGCCTGGGAACCCGGGTCATTATACGTTCGTCAAGGACGGGATTCGACGTCGCGGATCGGCGTGCCGCCAGGTCAGCCGTAGCGGCCCTCGATGTAATCCGCGGTTTCCTTGTGTGCCGGGGTCACGAACATCTCCTCGGTGCGCGCATGCTCGACGACCTTGCCCATCAGCATGAACACGCATTCCTCGCTGGCCCGCCGCGCCTGCGCCATGTTGTGGGTCACGATGAGGATCGTGTACTGGCCCCGCAGTTCCCAGAGCAGTTCCTCGACCGCTTCGGTGCCCTTGGGGTCGAGCGCCGAGCACGGTTCGTCCATCAGCAGGACCTTTGGCTTCACCGGCAGCAGGCGGGCGATGCACAGCTTCTGCTGTTCCTCGAGCGACAGCTCGGTCGCCTTGCGCTTCAGGCGGTCCTTCACCTGGTCCCAGAGCAGGACCTGGCGCAACGACTGCTCGACGATCTCGTCCGGCGTTCCCTGCGCCACCTCGCCACCGCCCTTGGCGTGCAGCCGGTGGCTGAAGAGGATGTTGTCACGGATCGAGATCGGCAATGGGTTCGGGCGCTGGAAGACCATCCCCACCTGCTTGCGCACCTGCACCAGTTCGACCTGCGGGTCGTAGATGTTCTCGTTCATGACGTGAATCCTGCCCTCGATCCGCACGTAACCGAGCCGCTCGTTGATGCGGTTGACGCTGCGCAGGAAGGTGCTCTTGCCGCAGCCCGACGGACCGATCATCGACGTGATCAGTCCTTCACGGATGCGCAGATCGACGTCGTAGAGCGCCTGGAAGGTACCATACCAGAGATTGAGCTTCTCGCTGGCGATGGCATGGCGGGGAATCGGCTGCACGGGCGCAGCGGTTTGTTCGTTGTTCATCGTAGATAATGTCCTTGATAGGCAATGTGGGCGTCACCGGCGAGCCACCACCGGTTTGCCGCTCACGACGGGTACGGCACGGTTAGCCAAACCGTCCCTCGACGTAGTCGCGCGTGCGCTGATCCTTCACCTCGCCGGTGAACAGGTCTTCGGTTACGCCGATCTCGACACACTCGCCGGCGAGGAAGAAGGCCGTCCGGTCGGCGAGGCGCCGGGCCTGCTGCACGAGGTTGGTGACGAGGATGATGGTCACTTCCTGGCGCAGCTCCTTGAGCACGTCCTCGATGCGCATCGTCGTCACCGGGTCGACGGCGATCGAGAACTCGTCGAGCATCAGGAGATCCGGCTCCTGCGACAGCGCACGGGCAATCGTCAGGCGCTGCTGCTGGCCGCCGGAAAGCAGGCTGCCGAGCGCATTCAGACGGTCCTTGACTTCGTCCCAGAGTGCAGCGCGGGTCAGGCAGCGCTGGACGATGACGTCGAGTTCGGCCTTTTCGTTGATGCCGCGCAGGCGCGGTGACAGCGCGACGTTGTCGTACACCGTCATCGGCAGGCCGACCGGCAGCGGAAAAACGACGCCGATCCGGCTGCGCAGGGCATAGACGTTATTCAGTCGGCGCGTGTCGCGGCCGTTGAAGCTGATCTCGCCCTCCACCCGCATGCCGCTGGTGAACATGTCCATGCGGTTGATCGCCTTGAGGAACGAGGTCTTGCCGGCATTCGCCGGGCCGATGATGCCGAAGATCTCGTGCTCGCGGACCGACAGGCTGACGTCGCGCAACGCCGCCTCGCTGCCGTAGCGGATCGTCAGGTTGCGCACCTCGAGCTTGTTCGGAACGGCGGCGACCGCCCGCTGGCTGGCGTCGCTGGCCGGCGCCGGGACTGCTGCGACTTCTACCATTTCTTCTTCCCCCTGAGCCACATGCGGAAGGCGATCGACACGCTGTTCATGGTCAGCACGAGACCGATCAACACCAGGGCGACGCCGAAGGGAACCTGTTCCGCGATTCCCGGCACCTGCGTTGCCGTCACGAAGAGGTGCAGCGACAACGCCATTGTCTGGTCGAAGACGCTCTGCGGCAGGAAGGGCGTGAAGAAGACGGCGCCGGTGAACATGATCGGCGCCGTCTCGCCGGCGGTGCGCGACACTTCGAGGATGACGCCGGTCAGGATGCCGGTCAGCGAGTTCGGCAGGACGACGCGGCGGATCGTCTGCCAGCGCGTCGCGCCCATGTTCCAGCACGCCTCGCGGAACGCCTGCGGCACCGCCTGCAGCGACTCGCGGGTGGCGACGATGACCACCGGCATGGTCATCACCGCCAGCGTCAGGCTGGCGGCGAGGATGCTGGTGCCGAACTTGAAGAAAATGACGAAGGCGCCGAGCCCGAACAGGGCATGGACGATCGACGGTACGCCGGCGAGGTTGATGATCGCCAGGTTGATGATGCGGGTGAACCAGTTGTCGCCGGCGTACTCGCTGAGATAGATCGCCGCGAAGATGCCGATCGGCACCGACAGCAGCAGGGCGACGGTCACCAGCCAGACGGTCCCGAGCAGCGCCGGAAAGATTCCGCCGGTGCGCATGCCGTCTGTCGGTGCCGAGAACAGGAACTCCCAGGAAATCGCGCCGCCGCCCTTCGCCACCAGGGTGCCGAGGATCAGCAGCACCGGCGTGATCAGCAGCAGGGTCATGAGCCCGAAGAGCAGTCGATAGCGTCGCTGGACGCTCTCGTTGTGGCGGTTCAGGTCGCTCGCCTGAAACATCGTTGGATTGGCGGTGGCCATGGCTTACCCCTTGCGGATGCCGCGCACGATCAGATCGGCGGTCAGATTGATGATGAAGGTGATTAGGAAGAGGAAGATGCCGATGGTGAACAGCACCTGGTAGTGCTCGCCGCCGACGACCGCCTCGCCGAGTTCGGCGGCGATCGTCGCGGTCAGCGCGCGCACCGAGTCGAAGATGCTGTCGGGGATGTTGACCGCATGGCCGGTGGCCATCAGCACCGCCATCGTTTCGCCGAAGCCGCGACCGACACCGAGCAGCACGCCACCGAGCAGGCCATTCTTCGCTGCCGGCAGCACCACCTTGTAGATCACCTGCCAGCGCGTCGCCCCCATCGCCTCGGCGGCTTCGCGGTAGCGGTCGGGAACGGCCTTGAGGGCGTCCTCGGCGATCGAGGTCATGATCGGCGCCGCCATCAGGCCGAGGATGATGCCGGCGTTGAGCACCGAGAGGCCGACCGGCACGTCGAACCACTTGATCAGCAGCGGATTCATGATCACCAGGCCGATGAAGCCCCAGACCACCGACGGGATCGCCGCCAGCAGTTCGACGAGGACCTTCAGCGCCTCGCGCGTCTTGCCGGTGGCGAACTCGGCGATGTAGATCGCGGCGCCGAGCGAGAACGGCACCGCGACCAGCATCGCCAGCCCGGTGACGCTCGCCGTTCCGGCGATCAGCGCGAGGATGCCGTACTCCGGATCCTCGGCATCGCTCGGCGACCAGTAGGGTGTGAGGAAGAACTCGCGGAAGTCCATCTTCTCGAAGACAAAACCGATTCCCTCCCTGGTGACGAAGAAGAAGATGCCGAGCACGAAGAGAATGGCCGAGATCCCGCAGACGAAGACAAGGCCTGCAATCAGCTTGTCGACGTACCAGTCCGGGTTGCGGCGGTCGAAGTTCCCGGCCAGGCGGGCGACAGCGGCGCGGTTGTCCAGCGCCTGAGTTCCGCTGCTCATCTCAACTGGCCTCCTCGCCACGCAGAACCGTCGCCAGATTGCTGATCTGCAGGGCGATCTCCCGGGTGACCATCCTCAGATCAGGCTGCACGCCACCGGGCCGGATGATTTCCCACTCGAGCGCCACAGTGCTGAAAGGGATCTCCTCGACGTAGGACTTGACCGGCCCCTGCAGGCTGACGATGACATGGAAGGTGGCGAGTTCCCGATGGTGTGCGGGCATCGCCTGCGGCTGGTGGCTTTCGAGGTCGATCCCGAGATCCTGCAGCAATGCGATCGCCGTCGAATCGAGGGTGCCGGCGTTGCGGCCGCGGCTGTGATACTCCCCGACATCCGGGAAATTCTTGCGCGCGATCGCCTCGGCGACCGGGCCGAGCAGGCTGTTGTCCTCGTCGAGAAAGAGGATACGGAAAGACTTCGCCCCCTTGTCCTGGCCGGTGACCGCGTAGACCGTGTCTTCACAGATGTTCTTTGCCTGATCGGAAACCCGCTCGAGCGAGTTGAACACCGTCAGGTAGGCGAACAGGTCCTTGACGCTGAAGTTGTCGCCCTGGCCGACTAGGTCGTCGAAGACCACGTCGAAGGTTCGCTCGACCTGGTCGGCGATGACCATCGTCGCCTTCGCCTTCTCGGCATTGCCTTCGAGGAAGGCATCGACGGCCTGCTTGAGCATCTGTCGCGATTCGTTCGCCATCAGTTCGATTTCGCGTTCGAGCAGCCCCTGCGGGCGAACGATCCGGACCGCCTCGCGGCAGATCGTGACAGCGTAGTCGCCGATGCGCTCGAGCGCGACATTGGTACGGACGACGGCCGCCATCAGGCGCAGGTGACTCCCGCTCGGCAGGTGTACGCCGATGAAGGCCATGCGCATGCGATCCAGTTCCCTGCTGACGGCGTTTATCCGGTTGTCTGCGAGCACTGTCGCATAGGCCAGCGCGTCATCATCGGCCAGCAACGCGTGCACGGCATTGTCGAGGGCCTTCTCGACGAGGCCGGCGAGCAGGGCTACTTGTTGCTTGATCTGGGACAGGTCTCTTTCGAGACGTTCTTCGTAATGACTCATCGCTGGCTTTTCCTCAAGCGCGGGAACATGGGCATGAGCCGGGCGCCGCTGGCGTGCGGCCGACCGGCCGGGAACGGTTTACTTGCACTTCACCTTCTTCATCGGCGCGTAGCCTTCCTTTTCGATGATGCACTGGCCGGCGTCGCTCTTGATCCAGTCCATGTACTTCTTCAGCTCGCCGCTCGGCGCGCCGTTGGTGTACATGAACAGCGGCCGGGCGATCGGATAGGTGCCGTCGAAAGCCGTCTGCTCGGTCGGCTTGACGCAGGGCTTGCCGGCCTCCGGCGCGACGCAGAGCGCCTTCATGTGATCGGTGACGTAGGCGAGCCCGCTGTAGCCGATGGCGCAGGGGGTCTTCTCGACGAGGTCGGCGACGTCCTTGGAGCCGTGCAGGTCGAGCGTCCCCTGGCGGAACTTGCCCTTCTCGCCGAGCACCGCCTCCTTGAAGTAGGCGTAGGTGCCGGAATTGTTCTGCCGGCTGACGACGACGATCTCGCCCTTGCAGCCGGGAATGGTGATGCCGAGGTCGCTCCACTTGCTGGCGCCGCCGTCACGACCGTAGATCTTCGCCAGCTCGGTGATGGTGATCGAATCCTTAGGGAAGTTCTTGTGCGCATAGATCGCCAGCGCGTCGTAGCCGATGATGTGCTCGACCGGTTGCCGGCCCTTCGCCTGCGCAGCCTGGATCTCCTTCTCCGACATCTTGCGGCTGGAGTTGGCGATGTCGACGGTGCCGTTGATCATCGCCGCGATGCCGGTGCCGGAACCGCCGCCGGACACTGCCACCGCCACATTGGGATTGACCTTGCCGTACTGTTCGGCCAGTGACTGGGCGGCATTGACGAGGGTATCCGAGCCCTTGTTCTGGATTTCGGTTCTGGCGGACGCGCCGGCGGCCGCCACCGCGCCGAGGGTCAGGACGGCAAGCTGGCGCAACATCGAGCGAGAGTTCATCTGAAGTTTCTCCGGGTGGGTTGGGGTTGCAGGATTGGTCGCCTGGCGATGACAGGACGGCCCATCTTGGCAGGCTTTTGTGCTGCTGAAAATTCGGGCGGCAACGTAAGTGATGCTGCCAGCGTGGCGAAAGCCGGTCCGTTCGTCATGTGACGCAGTGGCGTGCCTCCGCGGACGCGATAAGGGAAACCCTTAAGCGCTTCCTCCTATACCCAAACCTTTCAGGCGCGGGCACAATGGGAGTTCAATCCACACGCCAGCACCCCAGATGCCGAAATCGGCGACCCGGCGGCTCGGTTGGCGCGACGCCCTGCTGCTCTTCGGCGGCTATCTCGCGCTCGACTGGGCCAGCCACACCCATCCTCTGTACGGGCTTCAAGTCACGCCATGGAGTCCGGCACCGGCTCTCGCCGTGCTCTTCCTGATGCGCCACGGCGGCCGCGCTGCGGCACCGCTGGCGCTGGCCATTTTCGTCGCCGACGCCTGGGTGCGCGAGCTGTCGCTGCCCTGGCTGCCGGCTTGCGGCGTGGCGCTGCAAGTCACCGCCGGCTACTGGCTGACCGCCGAGATCCTGCGCCGCCGGCTGGGCAGGAAGGGAATGTTCGTCAGCCAGCGCGGCCTCATCGACTGGGTCACGATCACGGTCATCGCCACGTTGCTCAACAGCCTGCTGTTCATAGCCATCCTGGCCTTGGCCGGATACCTGCCGGGGAAGGCTGCAGCCGATGCGCTGCTGCCATATTGGCTGGGTGAAGTAATCGGCATCCTGATCTCGATGCCCCTGCTCGCCATGCTGCTCGACGAGCGCGGCCGCTCCCGGCTCCGCCGCCTGCTGCTTGGCCGGGAATCCATCAGCCTGCTGGCCACCGGCGGCGTCCTGGTATTTACCTTTGTCGCCGGCGAGATGACCCAGTTCAAGTACTTCCCGGTGCTGTTCCTGCCCATCGCCTGGGCAGCCGCCCGGCAGGGTCTGGCCGGCGCCGTGCTGACCATCGGTCTGACCCAGTTCGGCGTCATCCTGGCCACGCACCTGCTCGGCCTCTCCCCCCTCATTCTCCGCGAGTTGGAAGTGCTGGTGCTGGTCCTGGCTCTGTCGGGATTCTTCATCGGCGTCGTCGTCGACGAGAAGCAGCGGCTGGGTGCCGAGCTGCAGCAAACGCTGCGGCTCGCCGCTGCCGGCGAGATGGCAGGTGCCCTGTCACACGAACTGCACCAACCGCTGACCGCGCTGCTCGCCTACACGCGGGCGTGCCAGCAGTTGCTCGCACAGGGAGAGAGCGGCGACAGATTGCGCGACGTGATCGATCGCATGGCCGCCGAATCGCAGCGCGCGGGCGAAGTGGTCAGTCGCCTGCGCGACTTCTTCCGCACCGGGACGACGCGGCTCGAGCGGATCGGGCTGCGCGAACTCCTGTCGTCGGCGGCCTCACGCTTTGCCGCTCAAGCCCGGCAACAGGGTGTCGAACTGCAGCAGGAGCTGGCGCCCGCTTGTACGCTCTGGGCCGATCGCCTGCAGCTCGAAGTGGTCTTGCGCAACCTGCTCGCCAACGCCTTCGAGGCCGCCGCCGAACGACCGCGGGCAGAGCGGCGGGTAAGCCTTTCAGCACATCTGGACAACACCGGGCATGTCTGCATCGCGGTCGAAGACAGCGGTCCAGGCGTCTCGGAAGAAATGGAGGAGCGGCTCTTCGAACCGTTTCATACATCGAAAGCGAGCGGCCTCGGGCTCGGCCTGGCGATCAGCCGGGCGATCATCGAGGCCCATGGTGGCCGCCTGTGGGCCGAGGCCGGCGATCGCGGCGTCTTCAAGCTTGTCCTTCCCGTTGAGGAAAAACCTGATCATGACATTTAGCCCGAATACGATATACATCGTCGAGGACGATCAGTCGGTTCGCGATGCGCTGGGGCTCCTACTCGGCCTGGAGGGATTCTCGGTGGCGCTGTTCGCCGATGCGGAGAGCTTCCTCGCGGCCCGCAGGCCCGACTGGTACGGGTGTCTGCTGATCGACGTGCGCATGCCGGGAATGGATGGTCTCACGCTGCAGAAGCGTCTCCGGGAAACCGGCAGCTGGCTGCCGGTGATCGTGATGACCGGCCATGGCGACGTCGAAACGGCGCGGCAGGCGTTTCTCGCGCAGGCGGTCGACTTTCTTGAGAAGCCCATCGACCATGACAAGCTCCTGCGGGCGATCCACGAGGCCTTCAGCCGCCAGCGCGCATCGCAAGCAAACCGCCTTCGCCAGGACGAGGGGGCGCGCTTGCTGGCGACCTTGACGCCGCGCGAGAAGGAAGTGATGGATGAAGTCGTCGCCGGTCGGCACAATCGGGAAATCGCCCTGACGCTCGACATCAGCCCGCGTACCGTCGAGGTGCACAAGGCACGGCTGCTGGCCAAGTTGCGCGTCGGCAGCATTGCCGATCTCGTTCGCCTGAGTCTGCAGAGCCGCGACTCCGGCCAGGACTGACAGCTTCCGCCGCGCCCGGCGGTCGCCGGCGTGAACGGCAGCAAGTCCGCCACGACCAGCCGACGGGTACGTCCCCGTCTCCACTGGCTTGCGTCGATCCGGGCGAGGCGTCGGCGGCAGTTGCTCTTCGCTGATTCATGGCGGTCGACCGCAACAGGGATTCAATTTCGCAGTCATCCGCTGTTGTTCGCGGACCCGGCGCTTGGTCAGATCAGTCGCGCTGCACAAGCCGCTGCCAGTCGCTGCATCGATCGTTTGCCCCGCGCTGTCGTTGTCTCGACATCGCGACCGCGGCCACCGCGATCAGTCCCGCCCTGAATTCGCCAGCCGGCTCCAATGTGACCAGTGGTACGTGCTGCTGCCGGCACTGACCTGGTGCGAAAACACTCCGGACGGCGTTCCCGCCCGATCCAGCTTCTTCATCCGCGGCGAGCGACCGCCGGCGTTCCCCGAATCGGCACGCCGCGATGCGCGGCGACCCGGGTCGCCCGGCGATCGGTGGTCAGCCCGCAATCCGCAGTTGTTCCGGCTGCAGGATCAGGTAGCGCGCGAAGCGGCCTTCATCCCGGCTGCCGTCGTCGCTGACGATGATGATGCAGCGCCGGCCATCGATGACCGCCGGGCTCACCCCCTCGGCGTGCTCGAATCCGGACAGGCCGGCAACGCTGACCCGGCGCGGGCGATCCCCGCTGCCGCCGCGCCAGAACCAGAGCTGGAATTCCACCTCTCCGCGGGCAACGGGACCGGCGACGACCAGATAGCCGGCAAGCGACGCCACCCAGGACATGCCGCGAATGCCGTTGCCGCCCAGGTCGAGCGTCGTCAGGGCGGCGCCGATCCGCGGCTGCTCGTCGCCGTCGAAGATGGCGCCGGGATTCTCGACGCTGGCGATGATCGCCCGCCCGTCGACGAGCGGACTGCGAAATCCGATCAGCAGGTGGTTCTGGTCGGCGCTCATCGCCAGCGCCTCGATGTTGAACCCGCCTTCGCTCTTGACCTGGCGGATCCCGGCGGCGGCGGCAAGTTCGGGGTGCGCGGCGGTCAGGGCGCGCTTCAGGCTGCCGACTACCCTGGGATCGACGACGCTGTCACCCTCGATGCGGAAACGCACCAGCCTTTCCCTGGATTTTCGCTCGTCACCGTCGCTGTCGCGGGAATGCGAGGTGATGGCGTAAATGTTGCCGGCCCGATCGACGGCTACACCCTCGAGGTCGTCAAGCTCCCAGAAATCGCCGTCACCCCACGACCAGAAAGGCGCGCTCAGTGCCGTGTGCCTGACGCGGCCGGCCTCGATGCTCAGCAGGCCGAGCGCATGCTGCTCTTCGTCCTCGACGACGACGAAGCGGCCGTCGGCGAGTTGATGGATGCCGGACGGCTCAAAGACGCCGGTCAGGGGTTGAAAGCGCGGAAAGTCATTCTGTGCCACTTCAATCGTCTCCAGTCAGGATTGCCGGCGCCCGGCGAATTCAGTCTCCGCGGCCGGCGGCCGGGGGGCCATCCCGACGCACCGCCTCGCAATTCGCCTGCCCGTGCTGCAGAAGATCCTTCGGGGTCTCCACCGCGACCACTTCCTGCGCCTGGCTTCCTTCCCTGGCAACGTCTTCCGGCAGGGAAATGAAACAGCGGAGCTGCATTTGCGGTCGATCTCCATGTCCTGCGGCCTGGACCGACTCTAGCACCGACGGATGGGAATTACAAAGGAAGGCGGGCGGCCAACGCTGCCGAGAAATCCGGCCTGCCTCGTCAGGGCGAAAGCCGAATCGCCGGGACATGCCTGGCGCGTCGGAATCGCCCGGCTTACATCCGGAAACATCTCCGTACAGAATCACGGTCGGCAGGCGGACTGGCGGCTGCGTTATCTCGTTGACCGAACAACCTGAAGGAAATGCCATGTCAAGGCTACCGAAGATCGCCGCTTCACTCGCCATCCTGTCGACCCTGACCGCGTGCACGGTGATTCCGCCCCAGGTCGCCTATACCGGGCCTGCCGTCGGGATCGTGACGGTACGTCCGGGGCCTTACTACGGGGGCCGTGGTCCCTACTATGCTCCGCCACCACGCGGCTACGGGTACGGACACGGTTACGGGTATGGCCATCGCCACTGGTGATCGCCGCTGGACGCGGCCCGGCATGACGGTTGGCCGCGCCGGCGAGGCCCACGAAGGGCGCACACGCCATCTCCACCTGGGGCGTTCGACCGCAGGGCTGCTCCGGCGTGCCGGGAGCATGTTCAGCGGTGTGGCCGTCGGAAGAAGCTGTGGTGTCCGAGGTGAAGACGACACTCCCGGCGTGCTGTTCCGATCCTGCCCACATTCCCGATGTGCCGCGGTCAACGACGAAAAGAGGACGGATTTCGCCGACGTCGATGCGCTGGCCGGTCATCCGGCAAGCGCCCTGCAGGTTTACGCCAACCCGAGGATGTGCTGTCATGGCGTCGCTTTGCGAGGACGATCGGCATACCGCGGTCACTGAGCTTACGAATCGTGGCCATGGTTCTTGCGGCGTCATGTTGATTGCTGTCACACCACCATAGGAGATCAATATCATGAGAATCCACCTGCTCGTCATTTCCGCCTTTCTTGCCCTGACGGTTTCCGCCTGTGGCGACGATGCCGCCAAGAAGGCCGAGGCCGCCAAAGCCGAAGCCGCCAAGGTGGCCAGGGAGGCGGCGCAGAAGGCCGACGAGGCGGCCAAGAAGGCGGGAGCGGCCGTTGGCGCAGCCGCCGACGCGACCAAGGAGGCCGGCAAGGAAGCGGTCGCGGCAACCAAGGAAGCCGGCAAGGAGGCCGTCGAGGCGAGTAAGGAGGCTGTCGCGGCAACCAAGGAGGCAGGCAAGGAGATCGTGGTCAAGGCTGCCGATGCGACCAAGGATGCCGCCGATGCCACCAAGGAGGCGGCCGACAGAGCCAAGGCCGCGGTCAGCAAGTAAGCCGCCGCCGCTCGCCACGCCGGGCCGGGGGGCAACCTCCGCCCGGCTTTTCGTTCGGTGCTGCCGGAAGGGCCAGGGCGCGCAGACCGTGCCGGAAACTTGGGGTAAGATCGCGCCCTCAATGCATAGCCGGTTCCGTCCGGCCCACTCGCCCGCGAAAATTCCCGCCATGACCGATCAACTGAACCTCTTCGACAGCGGCGCCAGGCCGAAGGCCGCCGCGCCGGCGACGCCGGAACTGCCGCCTCCGCTGCCGCCCGCGGCCAGCGCGCCGGCAGGCGACATTCCCTCGCCCGCCGACTACGCCGCCCGCCGCTATCTCGAATACGCGATGAGCGTCGTCACCGGGCGCGCCCTGCCGTCGGCCGCCGACGGCCAGAAGCCGGTGCAGCGGCGCATCCTCTACGCGATGCATCGCATGGGCCTGTACCGGAGCCCGCGCCACGTCAAGTCGGCGCGCGTCGTCGGCGACGTGATCGGCAAGTACCACCCGCACGGCGACTCGTCGGTCTACGACGCGATGGTGCGCATGGCGCAGGACTGGAGCCTGCGTTACCCGATCGTCGATGGCCAGGGCAACTTCGGCTCGCGCGACGGCGACAACGCCGCCGCCATGCGCTACACCGAAGCCCGCCTGACGCCGATCGCCGAGTTGCTGCTCGCCGAAATCGACGAAGGCACCGTCGACTGGAAGCCCAACTACGACGGCGCCAACGACGAACCCGCCCTGCTCCCGGCGCGCCTGCCCTTCGCACTGCTCAACGGCGCTTCGGGCATCGCTGTCGGCATGGCGACCGAGATTCCGGCCCACAACCTGCGCGAAATCGCCGCTGCCGCGGTCAACCTCGTCAAGAACCCGAATTTCAGCGAGGACAAGCTGCTGGCGCTGATTCCCGGCCCCGATTATCCTGGCGGCGCCCAGATCATCTCGACGGCTGAGGAGATCGCCGCCACTTATCGCAGCGGGCGCGGCAGCCTACGCGTCCGCGCCCGCTGGAAAATCGAGAATCTGGCGCGCGGCCAGTGGAAGCTGGTCATCACCGAGCTGCCGCCGGGCGTCTCGACCGCGACGGTGATGGCGGAAATCGAGGCCTGCTCCAATCCGGTGCCGAAGGAAAAGGCCGGCAAGAAGGTCTTCTCGCCGGAACAACTCAATCTCAAGGCCGCCTTCCTTTCGGCCATCTCGGAAAGCGGCGTGCGCGACGAATCGGGCAAGGAACACGCGATCCGCCTGGTCATCGAGCCGGCCTCGTCGCGCCAGGGCCAGGACGACCTGGTGCGCCTGTTGCTTGCCCATACCAGCCTCGAAACCAACGCCGCGATCAACCTGACCGTCCTCGGCATTTCCGGCGCGCCGCGCCAGGCTTCACTGCACAGCATGATCGCCGAGTGGTGCCGCTTCCGGCTGGCCACCGTCGAGCGCCGCACGCGCCACCGCCTGACCGCCGCCGAGAAGCGCATCCACATCCTCGAGGGCCGGCAGGCGATCCTGCTCGACATCGAACGCGTCATCAAGGTCATCCGCGAATCGGACGATCCGAAGGCCGACCTGATGGCGCACTTCAACCTGTCGGCGATCCAGGCCGAGGACATCCTCGAGATCCGCCTGCGCCAGTTGGCGCGGCTGGAAGGCATCAAGATCGGCGAGGAACTGGCCAGGCTGCGCGAGGAAGCCACGGGCCTGAACCATCTGCTGAGTTCGGAAGAAGCGCTGCGCGCCTGCGTGGCGAGCGAAATCCGGGCCGACGCCAAAAAATATGGCGACGACCGGAGGACGCTGATCGAAGTGTCGGAGAAGGTCACAATGGCGGACGCCAAGACGGTTTCCATCGTCGACGAACCGACGACGCTGATCGTTTCGAAGCACGGCTGGCTGCGTTCGCGCACCGGCCACAACATCGATCCTGCACAACTCGCCTTCCGCTCCGGCGACAGCCTGCTCGCCTGCCTGCCCTGCCGCACCGTCGACCACCTGATTCTCCTCGACACCAAGGGTCGCGCCTACTCGATCCCGGCGTCGGACATTCCTGGCGGCAAGGGCGATGGCGTTCCCGCCACCTCGCTCGCCGATTTCGTCGGCGGCGGCAGGCTGGCGCTGGCGCATGTCGTTTCTCCCGAGCGGATCTACCTCGTCGCCTCCGACGGCGGCTATGGCTTCCGCTGTCGCGGCGAGGACTTCCTGTCGCGGGGAAAGGCAGGCAAGGCCTTCCTGACTCTCGGCGATGGTGAGTCGCCGGCGGTCTTCATGCCCGCGCCGGCGGGCGGCGAGGTCGCCTGCCTGACCCGGGACGGCCGCGGGCTCGTCTTTGCCGTCGACGAGATTCGCCTGCTTCCGCGGGGCCGCGGCCTCAAGCTGATCGGGGCCGAACCCGGCAAGACCGCCCTCGGCGAGATCGTCCCGGTTGTCGACGGAGCCGCCGGCCGACTCAAGGGCGAGCGACTGGAGGTCTGTCGCGGCAACCGCGGCGCCCGGGGACGGCCGGTGAAGGCCACGCGGCGGTAGTTGCCGCGTCCGGTCGCCCCGGCACCTCTTGCGCAGGGTACGGCCGAATCTACGGCGCTCCGGCGCCAGCTGACCGGAGCGCCTTGCCACAATGGCGATGTGGACTCCGAGATTGACGGTAAGCAGAAGCGCTACCTATACTTGCCGCGGACCGCCAACATTCCTGTTGTTCGACGGAGCGGCGGACTTACCCACCAACAGAGGAAAAGACAATGGCCAAGAAGAATGACGATTTGTTCGGTTATCTCCCGAAAATCGATGCCGACAGCCCGCAGGGCACGATTGGGCGCATCAAGCTCAGCGACCTCAAGCCCACGCAGAACGCCGTCGGGATGGACGAGGTCAACGCAAAGGTCAAGAAGCTCAAGGAAAGAAACGGTCTGCAACTGGAGAACTACCTCGAGCCGCGTGTCGTCCCCGTGATCATCGGCAACGGCGGCAAGTGCTACCTCATCGACCACCATCACCTGACCATGTCCCTGTGGCTCGCCAAAGGCGACATGGAGATTCCGGTGATGGTAACCCGCAACTGGAATTTCATCGAAGGGGATCGTTTCTGGAAAGCGATGGCGTCCGCCCATTGGGTCTATCCGTTCGACGCCATGGGTGCGGGCCCGCACAATCCAGCCACTCTGAAGCAGCATGTGAAGGACCTCGACAACGACATCTACCGCAGCCTGTCCTGGGTCGTGCGCGAGCAGTACGGCTATGTCAAGGATCCGAACAACGCGATCTTCGCGGAGTTCAAATGGGGCAGTTTCTTCCGCACGCGCGTGATCTTCAACGAACAACTGACCAACACCAGGAAGAATCCCGCCGACATGACCCTCGAAGACATCCGGCAAGCCGATCCGGACGACTACAACGAGAAGATCCGCTACGCGCTGTACCTGGGCAGTTCCCCGGAAGCAGCGGGTCTGCCGGGCTTCGTCGGCCGGCTCCGCTAGGCGAGCGCGCGGCCGGCCGGGGATCGCGGGAGTCTGCGCGGTCGGCTGCGCTACACCTCCCCCTGCCGCAAGGTCTCTCCCGGCTGTCCCGGCGCGGGAAAAGCACCGCCCGCCATTCTGCCAAGGTCCCGGGGCTTACGGTTTCACGGTCGCGGGGGCGATCCCGTGCGTCAGGATCTCGCCGTCGGACTTCGTCACCACCTGCAGGAGAAAGGCGCGGGCAGGCTCGAGGATACTGGCGGTCTTGCGCTCGAGGTCGGCGCGATGTTCGGCGGCAATGCCGCGTAGGGAATGTTCCAGTTCACCGCTGTTGTAATCGGCCTTCCGCTCCCGGAGCGCCATGATCTCACGCTGCGTTGCATCGAGGAAGGCGCCCAGCACCTCTTCCTCGGCTGCCTTCAGTTGCCTCAGGGTGTCGAGAAACAGTGGGCGGATGGCGGGATAGTGCGAGAACAGCCCGATGTACGCAGTCTCGATATGTTCGTCGAGAGCTTTCTCGACGATCTTTGTCCGCTGGCCGTTGATGCGCTTCGACAGGAAGTCACGCGCGGCAACGACGTTGAAGTCCTTGCCCAGCATCTCTGCGGTATCGACGAAAGCCGGCTGAAGTTCCTGAAATGCCGACAGATGGAGCACCTGAATGCGATCGAGCTTGGCGACAGCCGTGCCTACGGCCACCCGCACCTGATCGGCCTGCTCCTTCAGCCTGCTGTCCCTGTCCTTGGACCACGAAATCAGCAGGGCGGTGACGGAGACGATGATCGTCGCCATCGTCAGGAGATCGCCAATCTTGATGCTCCAATCCACTCTCAACGGACGCCCTCCCTTGCCGATGAAAACATGACGATCCGCCCTGCATACTGTTCGCGGGCCGAGAATTGCGAGGGATTGTATGCGATGAATTCAATGCGTCAAGGCTTGCGACGACCCGCCCGCGGATGAAACGTCCATCGGAACGTATCGGTGCAGTCATCGCTTGAGGCAAGCGCCGGAGCGAAAATCGCCAGCGCCTCAACAATAACGGATTGGCCCGGACCAACGCCCAATCGGCTTGTGCGGCCCGCAAACGCTCGATAGGTCGGGCATCTCGGGCAGTTGTGGCCAACCGCTGCCGGTCGAAAAAAAGGCCAAGGCGTCATGCCTTGGCCTTTCGTAGCGCGGTCGCTGTGGATCAGGCGGCCTTCTTGGCGGCAGCCTTGGTCGCGACGGCCTTCGGGGCAACCGCATTGGCGGCCTGCAGCGTCGCTTCGGTCGCGGCATTGACGCTGGCTTCGGCGACGTCGGCAGCCTGCCTGGCAGCCTTGTTGAGTCCTTCGAAGGCTTCGTTGGCGGTCTTCATGGCCGACTTGACGGCTTCCACGGCCACTTCGGAACCTGCCGGAGCGGCGGCCAGAGCCTGGTCGACGAGATCGGCGACGTTGGCATTGACGGCTGCAACGCGGGTTTCGACTTCCTTGGCGATCTTGTCCTTGGTTTCGCTGGCAATCGCGATCACGTTGCGCGAATATTCCATGCCTTTTTCGATGGCCGGGGCCGCCAGCTTCTGCTGCAGGTCGACGAAGGACTTGACGTCGGTCGTGCCGAGCAGCGCGTTGAAGTTGGCGAAGGAGGCTTCGACGAAGGAACGGCCGGCGCTCAGATTGAGCGCGGCAAGGCGCTCGACGCCGTCGAAGGTGACATTGGCGAGCAGCGAAACGGAGCCGATGCCGGCGTTGGCGAGGTCTTGGGGTTTGACGTTCATGATGTGTTTCTCCTTGAAGGTGATGCTTGCTTGATATGGCCCATTGCCCGCTTGCCTGAGATTGAATTGCTGCGCTGCAACATGGTTTCATTTTAGCCATTTCCGCCCTTGTGTCAACAATTTTGTTGCGCCGCACCAATTGGCGGCAAGGCTTGCCGCGCCCCATCTCCGCGACCCTTTCCCGGCCTGGCCTGCCGGGAATCGGGGCGCCCGGCGGCGACGCCCAGGATGCCGCCTTGCGCCACGTCAACCGCAGGTTATGCCTGCGCAAGTAGAATCGCCAGTATTAGCGGTCCGGGCTCGGTCCGGACTGGTCGGGGAGGCCGCCATGTGGACCATCATCGCTGGCGCTGTCGTTGGCTTGTTGTTGGGCAGTGCCATCGACGGTGAATTCTCGCTGTTAGGGGCCATCGCCGGCGCGCTTGTCGGTGGCTACCTGTTCCGTCGGCGGCAGCCAAGTACGCTGACGCAGCACGCGCTGGAAGGGCGCCTGGGCGAGGTCGAGAAAGAACTCGCCGGACAGCGCGCCGAACTCGCTGCGCTGCGCCAACTGGTGACCCCCGGCGGGCAGCCGGCCAGGCCGGAGGTCGTCCCTGCCGCCGAGCCTTCTTCCACGCCGGCTCCGGAAATCGCCGCAACCGCGCCGCCGCGGCCTGCCGCCGCAGCGCCAGCTACCGTGCCCGAAGGCAACGGCAACTGGATCGACCTCGACGCCCTGCTGGCGCCGCCCCGACCGCCGGCTCCCGGCCACGAGGCCGGCCGGCCGGCCGCCGAACCCGGAGACACCCTGCCGGATCGGCTGGGCGCCTACCTCAAGCCGACACTCGGCCAGCGCGGCGACCGCATCGAGATCCCGGGCTGGCTGCGCTGGTTCTGGGAATCCAACCCGCTTGCAAAGATCGGCATCGTCCTGCTGTTCTTCGGCGTCGCCTCGGGGTTGCGCCTGGCGATCGACCACGGCCTGCTGCCGCTGCCGGTGCGCCTGATCGCCACCGCCGCCGCCAGCCTCGGGCTGATCGCCTTCGGCTTCGTCAAGGCGCGCGACGCCCGCCACCGCGTCTTCGGGCTGGCGCTGCAGGGCGGCGGTTTCGCCCTGCTCTACCTCGTCGCCTACTTCATGCTCACCCGCTACGCGATGATCGGCCAGGGTCCGGCGTTCGCCGCCTTCGCCGCGCTCGGGATCGGCTGCGTCGCCCTCGCCGCGCGCCAGGACGGGCCGGCGCTGGCGGTGCTCGGCCTTTCCGGCGCCTTCCTCGCGCCCCTGCTCGCCGGCGGCAGCGCGCCGACGCCGCTGCCGCTGTTCCTCTACTTCACGCTGCTCAACGTCTTCATTCTCGGCGTCGACTGGTTCCGCGCCTGGCGTGTCCTCAACATCGCCGGTTTCGTGTTCACGCTGGCGGTCGGCATGGCCTGGGCGATCGGCAACTACCATCCGCCGCACTACCTGGTGACGCAGGCCTTCGTCATCCTCTTCCTCGCCGCCTACTCGGCGATGCCGGCGGCCACCGTCATCTTCCGCGCGCCCGGCAGCGCCGGGTGGCAGGACGGCATGCTGCTCTTCGGGACGCCGCTCGTCGGCTGCTTCCTGCAGGCCCAGCTGGTCGGCGACACCCGCCACGGGCTCGCCTGGAGCGCCCTGGCCGGGGCGCTCTGGTACTTCCTGCTGTGGCGGCTGATCGTGCGCCGCGCCGTGGCGGCGCCGGCGCTCATCGCCGTCGCCCACGTCGCGATCGCCGCCTTCCTCGCCACGGTGGCGGTGCCGCTCGCCTTCGACGCCCAGGTGACGTCGGCCTTCTGGGCCGCCGAGGGCGCCGCCGTGCTGTGGTACGGCGTGCGCAGCCAGCGCCGGCTGGCACAGGCAACCGGCCTGTTGATGCAGCTCGCAGCGGGCATCGCGCTGCTCCTCGGCTGGCAGGCGCTGCATCGCGGACTGCCGGTGGCCAACGACGCCGTCCTCGGCGCTGCCCTCCTCGTCGCCGCCGCGCTGTTCTCGGGCCGCCTGCTGCGCGGCGCGGCGCCCTGGCCGGTTCCCGCCGTCGCGCCGATCGTTTGGGCGGCGCTCTGGTGGTTCGCGACCGGTTTCGCGGAAATCGAGCGCTGCGCACCGTGGACGCTGCAGCCGTCGTTCGCCCTGCTCTTCGTCGCGGCATCGCTGGTCGCGGTCGATGGACTCAGCATGTGGTGGCGCTGGCCGCAATTACGCACGGCGAGCCTGCTGCTGACGGTGGCGGCGGTGCTGGCGGCTCTGGTCACCAGCGGTCGCACCGGACATCCGTTCGCCGCCTTCATGGCCTTCGCGCTGCCGCTGGCGCTCGTCCTCCAGTACGTCCTGCTCGCCGCCGACGAGCGCCGGGGCGATCCCGCGTTCCAGGCCACCAGGCATGTCGGCGGCTGGTGGCTCGTGGTCGGGTCGCTGGTCGTCGAAGTCTCCTGGCAGGCCGAGCGGCACGCGCAGCCGCCGCATTTCTGGGCCTGGATCGCGGTCGTCGCCGTGCTCGCGGCGAGCGTCGCGCTACCGGCATGGGGCAGCCGGCGCCGGCTGTGGCCGTTTGCCGTCGCCGCGGCGCGCTACCTCCCGCTCGGCGTCCTGCCGGCGGTCGCCGGGCTGGTGCTGCTGCTGCCGTTCGGCAACGCCGCGCTTGCCGGCGACGACGGGCTCGGCTGGCCCTACCTGCCGCTGCTCAATATTTTCGACGCGACGCAGTTTGCCGCCGCCGGCTCGCTCCTGCTGCTGGCGCCGCTGTTGCAGGCCGAGCAACGCCGCCTACTGCGCGCCATCGTCGGCGCCATCGCCTTTGTCTGGCTGTCTGCGCTGGCGGCGCGCATCGCCCACCACTGGGGCGGCGTGCCGTTCGCAATCGGCCCGCTGTTGCGGTCGACGCTGTTCCAGGCCCTGCTCACGCTGCTATGGACGGTCACGGCGATCGGCACCCTGATCTACGCCTCGCGCCAGGGGCGGCGCACCTTGTGGTTCGGCGGCATCTCCCTGCTCGGCGTCGTCGGCGCCAAGCTGCTGCTGCTCGACGCTGCCGGCCGCGGGACGCTGACCTGGGCGGCGACGCTGATCGGCGTCGCCCTGCTGGTCCTCGCCGCCGGCTATTTCGCGCCGCTGCCGCCCGAAGCGCGGGAAGCGCCACACGGGGACGACGAATAGCGGTATCGTTGCGCACCCATTCCTCCTGCCGGCGCCCCGAACGATGACCCCTGTTCCCGACAGTCTGGCGGCGACGCTGCCGCCCGCTGCCCAGCGCGAGGCCGCGCACGTCGCCCAGGATGCGTTCGCCACCATCTTCCGGCTGACTGTCGATGGCGCCACGCCGGGTCGCGACGCGGCGCTGGCCGAGGTCGAGCAGCGCTGCCACAACTGGTGCGCCGCCGGCGACGACACCGGGCGCACGCTGCGCTGCGTCCTGCTCGTCGCCGGGCTCGACCAGTGGGGACTCGCGTACAGTCAGGCTTTCGACCTGGCCGCGATCCCGGCCCTGAGCGCGCTGCTCGGTTCGCTGCGCACCGCCATGGACGCCGACGGGGAGGTCCGCTTCCAGCGCCTGTTCGCGCAGCTCGACGCCGTCGAGGGCGATGCGGTCGACTTCAAGATCGAACTGCGCCGCAATATCCATCTGGCGCTCTGGCACGCCATGTCCGCCTGCGACGACACCGCCGAGGCGCAGCGCATCGTCCGCGCACTGGGCAGCCTGATGCTGGCGCTGACCCGGCGCATGCCGCTGCTCGGCTGGCGTCTGCTGGCGGATGCGCTGGCCAGCATCCAGATCCGCCTGCTCGCCGCCGAAAAGCCGGTCGGCGGGATGGCTGAAGAAGGGACACGGCAGTTGTTCGCCGCACTGCGCCAGAGCCTGCCGCCCGAGCGCTATCAGGCGATACTGGCCCTGTCCGGACAGGCGGTGCTGGCCTGGCAGCAGGCCCGCCGCCCGGCAAGTTGAACGGGGTTGCCACCCCCTTTCGCCGGCGCCAGGCTGACCGCACGGCGCCTGCTGCGGTCAACCCGCCATGACGACCTATTTCCGGACGATCACCCCGCACGCCTGGCGGGCGCCCGAATTGCCCGTCGGCTGGGTCTTGAAGTCGTCCGGCGCGGCATGAACGATGACGCTGCGTCCGACGATGGCATTGGCACCTTCGCTGATGGTGAGTCCGTCGAGATACGCGGTCATGGTGGCAACGCCGGCGGCATTGGCGATCAACTGCGGCATGTCGCCGGCGTGGTGCTCCGCCTGCTCGGGATTGCCATGCGGCTTGCCGCCCGGGTTGAAATGGCCGCCGGCGCTGGTTCCGTCGGGCGCACTGCAATCGCCCTTGTCGTGAATATGGAATCCGTGGGCGCCAGGCGCCAGCCCGCTCACCTCCGCAATCACCCGGACCTTGCTTCCCGTCTGCGTAAATGTGACCGCGCCGGCAACACGATTGTCCTGAGTCGGCGCTAGGCGCGCCTCGGCGCGTTCGGCGCCGCTGGACGCCATGCCGCCCAAGCACCCGGCGAGCATTCCGCTGCAGGCCAGCGCGCCAACCATAATGAACTTTTGCATTCTTGATGTCTCCACTTGTCTGAAACTACCTGGATATCCATAATCGGCGGCCTGAAGCATCAGCCGTCTTCATTCTGAGGCCGGTCACCGCGCGCAGCAAGCCATGCACAACGAAACATTGAGGCCGGAAACCACCCCGAACGGACTGAGCGGGTTCACCCCGCCCATCGACGGCGCCAAGTCCGCCCACCCCCCCGGCACGCTGGTCGACAAGTACGGTCGCCGCATCACCTACGTCCGCCTCTCGATCACCGACCGCTGCGATTTCCGCTGCACCTACTGCATGGCCGAGGAAATGACCTTCCTGCCGCGCCACGAGGTGATGAGTCTCGAGGAGTGTCTGCAGGTCGCCAATGTATTTGTCAGCCTCGGCGTCAATAAGTTGCGGATTACCGGCGGCGAACCACTGGTCCGTAAGGACGCCATGTGGCTCATCGAACGCCTGGGTGCCCTGGCCGGCCTCGACAACCTGGTCATGACCAGCAACGGCTCGCAACTCGACCGCTACGCGCCAGCGCTCAAGTCCGCCGGGGTCAGGCGCCTCAATATCAGTCTCGACACCCTCAGGGCCGACCGCTTCAAGGCCATCACCCGCATCGGCGACCTCGGCAAGGTGCTCAATGGCATCGCGGCGGCGCAGGCCGCCGGTTTCCGGCGCACCAAGCTGAACGTGGTCATGATGCGCGGCATCAACGACGACGAATTCGGCGACCTGGTCAAGTTCGCGCTCGACCACGAACTCGACATCTCATTCATCGAGGAAATGCCGCTCGGTGAAATTCGCGGGCGGCAGAATACCTACATTTCGTCCGAGGAGACCCGCGAACACCTGGCGCAGCGCTTCGAGCTGACACCGTCAACCGAATCCTCCGGCGGACCGGCGCGTTACTGGCGCATTCCCGGATCGGAATCACGGATCGGCTTCATCTCGCCGCACAGCCACAATTTCTGTGATTCGTGCAATCGCGTGCGGGTCACGGCCAAGGGCGAACTCTACCCCTGTCTCGGACAGAACGACGCGCTGCACCTGCTGCCGGTCCTGCGCGACCATCCGGGCGCGGATGCCCCGCTGCGCGCGGCGATCAGCGCCAGCATGGGCATCAAGCCCTACGGCCACGACTTCACGCAGCAGATGGAGGCGCCGCAGGTCGTGCGCTTCATGTCGATGACCGGCGGCTGACGCCCGCTGGGCCGCGACGGCGGAATTTGCCCGTTTTTTCCGGTCGACCGCGACCATGGGAGTCCGCTCGCGCTTGCGCCCCGGGCGATCGGCAACCGGCGCCGCTGCTACTGCCGGCGCGGCATCAGCACCGTATAGTCGAAGTCCAGCAAGACGCCCGGGTCGTAGCGGCCATCGACGGTCTTGTAGGGAAAACCGGCGCAGGGCTGGTCCTTGGTAGCCACGCTGCGCAAGCGCAGCGCTCCCAGATCGCTGCGTCCCGGCAGCGCGAACTTGTCGATCACCTCCGACCAGGCGTAGACCGTATCGCCGGCGAAGGCCGGCGCGACATGGCGGCCGCCATTGATCGCGGCAACGTGGAAGGCATTGGCCAGGCCGTTGAACGACAGCGAGCGCGCGAGGCTGATGATGTATCCGCCATAGACGAGGCGGCGGCCGAAGCGACCTGCCTTCTCGGCCTGCTGATTGAAGTGCACCCGCGCGGTGTTCTGGTAGAGGCGGGTGATCATCATATGCTCGCTCTCCTCGATGGTCATCCCGTCAACGTGATCGATGCGCTCGCCCGCCTGATAGTCGTCCCACAGGTCGCGACTGCCCGACAGAACCACACTGTACTCGGCGGTCGTGAGCCGCTCCGGCACGATCAGATCGCCGGCCGCGACCGCCGCCGGAAGCTCGGGGACGACGGCTTCCGGGGCTGGCGAGGCGACATCGCGTTTGCGAACCATGACCCAGCGGCAGTAGTCGAGTGCGACCTCGCCGTGCTGATTGACGCCACGCGAGCGCACATAGACGATACCCGTCTTGCCGTCGCTGTTCTCCTTCAGTCCGATCACCGTGGAATCGGCGGTCAGCGTGTCACCCGGATAGAGCGGACAGCCGAAGCGGCCGGAGGCGTAGCCGAGGTTGGCCACCGCATTGAGCGAGATGTCGGGAACCGTCTTGCCGAAGATCATGTTGAAGGCGAGCAGATCGTCAACGGGCGCCCGCGGGAAGCCCAGGGTCTGCGCGAAGGTGTCGGCTGACGTCACGGCAAAGCGCGAGCCTGTCACCGCCGTGTACAGCGCCACATCGCCGGCGGTGACGGTTCTCGGCGTCGCGTGCGCGATCGTCTGCGCGACACGAAAATCCTCGAAAAAGTTGCCCAGCCTGGTCTTCTCGCTCATCGGAGCCTCTCCCGTCGGTCCGCCCTACAGTCCGTAAGCGGCTGCCAGCTCAGGGTCGCGCCTGGCTACCAGCCGTGCCAGGTCGACGATCACTCTGGCCTGCTTCCATGTCGCGTCATCCTGCATCTTGCCGTCTATGGTCGCCACGCCGCTGCCGTCTGGCATAGCTTCCAAGATGCGCTTGGCAAAGAGCACTTCGTTGACGGCCGGGCTGAAGACGCGCTTGGCGATGGCGATCTGGTTCGGCGCCAGCGACCACGCGCCCGAGCAACCCATGAGAAAAGCGTTGCGGAACTGCGCCTCGCAGGCCATAGAAGGAGCGCAGGCCGTGTGCCACTGCGGCGTCGACCATGCGCGCAACCGTGTAATGCCAGAGGTCCTGTTGAAAGAAGGCGCGCTGATCGTGACCGGCTTCGGGGTCGGCCAGGACGCCGTAGCCTGGATGCCCTCCCCCGACTCGGGTCGTCTTCATCCCGCGCGAAGCGGCGAGATCGGCCGGGCCGAGGCTCAGGCCATGCATGCGCGGACTGGCGCCGCAGATGGCTTCGACGTTGGTGACCCCCTGCGCCGTCTCGAGCAAGGCATGCAGCAGGATCGGCTTGCGGACCGCGTACTTCGCCTCGAGCAGCGCGACGTATTGATCGACGAAATGAATGTCCCACGGCCCTTCCACCTTGGGAATCATGATGACGTCGAGCTTGTTGCCGACGTGTTTGACGATCTGCTCGAGGTCATCCAGCACCCAGGGACTGTTCAAGGCATTGATGCGCACCCACATCGCGGTGTCACCGAAATCATGGCTGGCCAGCAAGTCGATGAAGCCGGCCCGCGCCGCGTCCTTGGCGTCGATCGGGATGGCATCCTCGAGGTTACCGCACATCACGTCGCATTGCCGGGCGGTTTCAGGCGCCTTGGCGCGGATCTTGTCGATGTGCGGGGGGAAGAAATGGATCATTCGCTCGGGCCGCACCGGCAGCTCGCGCAGCGGTTGCGGCGCTCCGATGGCGAGCGGCTTGTAGAAATTGACGGGTAGTTTCATGGCTTTCTTCCTGGAGGGTGGATATGTTGCTGGATCGGCAAACGTTGCCGGAAGTGCTCAGGCGGGCCCGGCGACGATGCCTTCGTCATGCAGGCGCCCGACTTCCGCTGCGCTCAAGCCGAGGATGTCGAGCAGGATCTGGTCGGTGTGCTCGCCCAAGGCTGGCGCCGGCAATGCCGGCAGACGGGGCGTGCAGCCGAAGTCGAGCGGCGTCGCGGGCGCCAGGTAGGCGCCGATGCCGGGTTGCTGGATCATGGTGAATAGCGGATTGGCAACAGAGCAATCGGGGTCGCCGGCAATGGCCTCGCGCACGCTGCGATAGGGGCCCCAAGTGACGCGGTGGGCATTGAGAATCTCTGCCGCTTCGGCGAGCGTGCGCGCGTGGAACCAGGGTTCCAGCAGCGCCGCTATCTGCTGCCGGGCACGGAAGCGATTCCCCTCGTCTTCAAGATCGAGGCAGAGTCGCGCGGCAAGTGCTTCAACCGCATTCCCGAGGCCGGTCGCCCCGATCAGGCTTTGCCACTGCATGTCGGTCAGCCCGACGACCATCAGGCGCTTGCCGTCAAGCGTTTCGAAATCGCGGCCAAAGGCGCCATAAAGATAATTCCCCTGGCGCGGTCGATCGGCATCATTGACCATCACCTCGCCGATCATTCCGAAATTGCCGATCATCGCCAGCGCCACGTCCTTCAGCGCCAGACGGACCAGCTGCCCGTCCCCGGTCAGTCGGCGATGCCTTTCCGCCGCCAGCAAGCCGACGGCGATCATCTGCCCACTGATGAAGTCCCACGCCGGGAAGACGTGATTCACCACTTCTGATGACTGGCTCGGACCGGTCATGAACGGCAGGCCGACCTGCGGATTGACCGTGTAGTCCACCTCGGAGCCGCCATCGCGACGGCCGGTCAGATTGACCATGATCAGGTCCTGACGATGCGCCTTCAAGGTTTCGTAGGCGAGCCAGCCTTTTGCCGGAAAGTTGGTGCTGAACAGGCCGGCGCCTTCTCCGGGGGCGCAGATCAGCTGTGTCAGCAACTCCTGACCCCGTGGCTTGCGAAAATCTACGGCAATCGAACGCTTGCCCTTGTTCATCCCTGCCCAGAACAGGCTGTTCCTGCCGTCCCTGGTGAGCGGCCAGCGGCGAGAATCGAGACCGCCACCGATCGGGTCGAAACGGATGACTTCGGCGCCGAGCTGGGCCAGCGTCATCCCGCCCAGCGGCGCAGCGACAAACGCAGCGCCTTCGACAACCCGCAGCCCCTCGAGAATTCCCGCCATCGTCCCGACCAATCCCGTCTCAGTAAGCCAATCGCATCCGCGACTCAAGGACTTCCGCCCGCACACGACGAAGAGGCAGTCCGGGCATCCGCAATGCAGCGAACCCGTTCATGGTCGCCGGAATCGCCGAACGGCAGCGCGTCCGCCGTACGTCGCTCCCCGCCGCAGCCACCTCCATCTGCACGGAATCCGCCCTCTCCACTCCGCCCACTCCTCTCGACAGCATCGCCGGAATACCGATCAGGACCGTGTTCCCGGGTCGGGTGCGGCAGCGGACGAGCGTAGAAATTATAGGGACAACACGAATTCGTTTGCGTAATATTTTGGAGACCCCTGCGATGAGCTGTCCCCGGGATCCGTTTCCCGCGAGCGCGGGCAGAATGACGGAAAGCCGGGGGACGCTCGCACTCGAGGGTCTCGCGACTCTTTGCGCAGCGACTGTGCGGCAGCGCGAATTTGGACGTATGCTTGCCGACGCGTTGTGAAACGTTTCCGAAATCCCCGAAAGGACGATTGCCATGACCGATGCGAGCCAGGACTACGCCAGCTGGATTGGCCGCCGCGAAGCCACCGACGATGAAATGGCACTGGCGCCAGCACTGGCGGCCGCGGCGATGCTCGACGACACCGTGACACCATTCGCGCGAGGCAGCGCGTTACCGCCACTGTGGCACTGGTTCTATTTTTTGCCCCGCGCCCCGCAAGCGCTCCTCGATGGCGACGGACATCCGCAGCGCGGCGGCTTCATGCCCCCTGTTCCCTATCCGAGAAGGATGTTTGCCGGAGCGCGCATGCGCTTCCATCATCCGCTCCTCATCGGACAGCCGGCGCGGCGGGAGGCGGTGATTCGCGACATCCGGGTCAAGACCGGACGTTCGGGGGCACTGGCCTTCGTTTCCGTACTCTTCAGCTTCTTCCAGAACGACAGGCTGTGCATCGAGGAGGAGCAGGACATTGTCTACCGGGAGCCCGGACCGCTGCTGCCCCGGCCGCCGGTGCGCGAGTGGCCGGCGCCCCCGGATGGTGCCATCACAAGGGTCGTGACGCCTGACACGAGACTGCTGTTCCGCTTCTCGGCACTGACCTTCAATGCCCATCGGATTCATTACGACCGGCCTTTTGCGACCGGTGAAGAAGGATATCCGGGCCTGGTCGTGCATGGACCGCTGACCGCGGTCCTGATGATGGAACTGGTGCGCCGGAACTTTGACCGGAGGGTACAAGAGTTCAGTTTCCGCGGAATCGCTCCCCTTTTCGACCTCGGGCCGTTTCGCCTGATATGCACCAGGGCGGACACCGAGGGAAATCAACTGGCGCTGGAGGCACAGGGTCCCGACGGAGCGATGGCAATGGCGGCGAGTGTGCAGGTCGCCCCGTTCGCGTAAGCTTCCAGTCAGCGTTCGCAGTGACCGGCGGGGCTGCTCCTGCCGGGTCGGGCAACGTCGGCCGCCGACAACGTGCCTTTGGCTGGTTGAGCGCGGCAAGGCTCGAAGTGCCGCCACGACGGGTTTGCCATTGCCGACGGCATTGGCGAGACTCGGGAGCATCGCAAGGAGGATTCAAACATGCGCAGCAAGATCGTCACGGCCGACGAAGCAATCGCCCTGATCCGCGACGGCGATACCGTGGCCAGCACCGGGTTCGTCCAGACCGGCTTTGCCGAAGCCCTGCTGTCCGCTCTGGAGCGGCGCTTCCTCGCCAGCGGCGCTCCGAAGAACCTGACCTTGTTCGCCGCCGCCGGCCAGGGCGACGGCAAGACCCTGGGGCTCAACCACCTTGGTCACACCGGTCTTCTGCGCCGCGTGGTGGCGGGACACTGGGGTCGCATGCCGAAGGTGGCGCAACTGGCGCTGGACAACCAGATCCAGGCCTACAACCTGCCCCAGGGCATCATCTGCCAGTTGTTCCGGGATCTCGCCGCAGGCAAGCCGGGTTCGTTCTCCAAGGTCGGACTCCATACCTTCGTCGACCCGCGCTACGGCGGCGGACGGATCTCGGCCGCCACCACCAAGGACATCGTCAGCGTCGTCGAAGTCGATGGCGAGGAGTGGCTGTTCTACAAAGTTGGCGCGGTAAACGTCGCCTTCGTGCGCGGCACCACCGCCGACACCTTCGGCAACATCTCGATGGAACGGGAAGCGCTGACCCTCAACAACCTCGCCATGGCGATGGCGGCCAAGAACAGTAACGGCATCGTCATCGCCCAGGTGGAACGAATCGCCGAGCGCAACGGATTGCTGCCAAGGCAGGTCAAGATTCCGGGGATCCTCGTCGACTGCGTGGTGGTGGCCGAACCGAACCAGCACCTGCAGACTCTGGTCACGCCATACAACGCCGCCTACGCCGGCGAGTTCCGGGTGCCCCAGGCCAGCCTCGTGTCGACTCCGCTGACCGAGCGCAAGATCATCGCCCGGCGTGCCGCCTTTGAACTGCCGCCCAACGGCATCATCAACCTGGGGGTCGGCATGCCCGAAGGAGTGGCGACGGTCGCCAAGGAAGAGCGCATCTCGCACCTGCTGACACTGACCGTTGAGTCCGGCCTGATTGGCGGAATCCCGTCGACGGGCGGCGACTTTGGCACTGGAGTGAATATGGATGCGGTGATCGACGAGAACCAGCAGTTCGACTTCTACGACGGTGGCGGCCTCGACATGGCCTGCCTGGGCATGGCCGAATGCGATGCGGCGGGGAACGTCAATGTCAGCCGCTTCGGTGGCCGCCTTACCGGGGCTGGCGGCTTCATCAACATCAGCCAGAACGCCCGTCTGGTGGTGTTCGTCGGCACGTTCACCGGCAATGGCCTGAAGATCGCTGTCAACGACGGCAAGCTGCAGATTGTCCAGGAGGGCAGGCAGCGCAAATTCCTCAAGCAGGTCGAGCAGATCACCTTCAATGGCCAGTATGCCCACGACCGCGGCAAGCCCGTCTTCTACGTCACCGAGCGCTGCGTGTTCCGTCGCGCACGGGGCGGGCTCGCGTTGATCGAAGTGGCGCCGGGAATCGACATCGAGCGCGACATTCTCGCGCACATGGATTTCCAGCCGATCGTCGGTGATTACTGCGAGATGGATGCTCGCATCTTCAATCCCAACCCGATGGGACTGGAGGCTGAACTGCTCAACCTGTCCCTACCGGAACGGGTCATCTACGACCCGGAGCGCAACATCCTGTTCCTCAATTTCGAGGGCATGCACGTCCGGGTGGCCGAGGATGTCAAGGCGATCTGGGACATCTGCGAGCAACGCTGCCAGGCTGCCGGCAAGCGGGTCGGCGTGATCATCAATTACGACCGGTTCCGGATCAATCAGGACATGTACGACACCTATGCCGAGATGGACCGCTACTTCC
>WBZM01000709.1_pt1 | contig 41687 bp, 40 predicted proteins | sample 5204271 | NCBI WGS metagenome assembly WBZM01 (sample SAMN12344346, study PRJNA552823) | activated sludge metagenome | biome: Activated sludge suspended growth; feature: Nitrification reactor; material: Wastewater; isolation source: activated sludge from nitrification reactor of wastewater... | reverse complement strand
ACCGTCGCGCTGGTCGCCCTCGTCTTCGGCGCGGTCAACGCGCTCATCAAACCGGTGCTCAAGACCCTGGCGACCCCGCTTATCTGGCTCACGCTGGGCCTGTTCACCCTCGTCGTCAACGCCGCGATGCTCGCCCTCACCTCGTGGTTCTCCGGCGTCCTTGGCCTGGCCTTCCACGTCGACCACTTCTGGTGGGACGCGGTGTGGGGCGCGCTCATCGTCACCATTGTCTCGATGGTGCTCGGCGCGTTCGTCCCCGACCGCCGCTGACCGGGCGAGCAGGAGCAAGGCCACGGAGCAACGGCAAGAGGCACGGCATACCGGCTGCGGTTGGTATGCCGTGCCTCTCTCCTATCCCACCGCGCGAGGTTCAGTCAGCACTCGCACGATGAGGGTTCATCGGCCCGGCCCGGTTGGGGCGGCCCCACCGCCGCCCCACGACGAGCTAGATGTGGCGGCGGCTGGTCACCACCCGGAACCGGCCGGCCACGAAGGCCGCGTCGGTGTAGGAGGCATTCGCCGCCGGGTTGGCGCCCGTGCCGTGGTAGTCGGAGAACGCCGCGGCCTGGTTGACAAAGATGCCCTGGGTGAGGTTTTCGGACAGGTTGACCCCGGCGTCGGCGGCCGCGTCGCGGGCGTCGTCGAGGATCTCCTCGTCGGTCGAGTAGACCGCCGCGGTCATCGCGCCGTGTTCGCGGATCGTCGCGGTGAACAACTCCAGCGACTGGGCGGTCGAGGCGGTGCGGATGAGGAACGCGACCGGCCCGAACCACTCCTTGCAGTAGACCGCCTGGTCGGTCGCGGACACGGCGACCAGTCCGGGGGTGCGACAGACAGCATCCGGGTATGCCGGGTGCTTGACTTCGCGGGACGCCAGGACGACGCGCCCGCCCACCTCGTCGGCAATCCCTTGGTGCGCAGCGGAATTCGCGCGGACCTGGGGGTTGACGACCGCGCCGGTGACCTCGACGGCCTTGGCGTCGTCGGCGGTGAGCTTGGTGATCGCGGCGGCCAGCCGGTCGGCGAACTCGTCGAAGGTCAGCACGCCCTCGTCGGTCGTGACCTGCTCGGGAACGAAGACGTTCTGCGGGGCCGTGCACATCTGGCCGGTGTAGAGCGAGAACGAGAAGGCCAGGTTGAAGAGCATTCCGCGCAGGTTGTCGGTGGAGTCGACCACGACCGTGTTGATGCCGGCCTTCTCGGTGTAGACGAGCTTGCCGTGCGCAGCGCCATACGACTCCAACCAGGCACCGAAGGTCGGCCCGCCGGTGTAGTCGATGATCGTGACCTCGGGCCGCTCGGCGAGCGTCTTGGCCAACCCCTCACCGTCGTTCTCCGGCGCCAGCTGGACCAGCGCTGCGTCAAAACCGTTCTCTACCAACACTGCTCGCGCCACCTCGACGGTGATCGCGAGCGGCAGGATGGCCCGCGGGTGCGGCTTGACGACCACGGCATTGCCGGTGGCAAGCGAGGCGAAGAGCCCCGGGTAGCCGTTCCACGTTGGGAAGGTGTTGCAGCCGACCATCATCGCGACGCCGCGCGGCACGATGCGGTAGTCCTTCTGCATCCGGATCGGGGCGTCGCGACCGGGCTTCTCCCACACGACCGACTCGGGCACCCGCTCCTGCTCCAGCAGCGCGGCGGCGACGGCCTCCAGCGCCCGGTCCTGGGCGTGCGGGCCACCGGCCTGGAAGGCCATGATGAACGACTGGCCGCTGGTGTGCATGACCGCATTGCCCAGTTCGTGGGAGCGGGCATGCAGTCGCTCGATGATCTCGACGCACACCGCGGCGCGCACTCGCGGACCGGCGTCACGCCAGCCGACCATCGCCGCAAGGGCCCCGGGAAGAGCAGCGTCGAGGTCCAGCCGCGGGTAACGCACGCCGAGCGTCGGCCCGTAGGGCGAGACCTCGCAGCCCACGAAGGTGCCGTCGGTGGGCTGACTGAGCAGACCGGCATACGTGCTGTCCAGGTGCGCGAGGTATGCCGCCAGGCCGTCGGCCGCCGCGGTCTCGCCGTAGACGCGCGTCGAGGGCACCTCCGGGTAGCGCGTGTAGAACCGGCGCGCGACGAGCGCCTCGGTCGCGTCGTCGAGGATGCCCTGGTGGGTGGCCACGATCGGATGAGCCAGCGTCATTGCTTCGAGCGTCATATACCTCATGGTAGGTAGGTATTTAGCCCCCCTACTGCCGGGTAGCCTGCCGCTCCGATGTGACCTTGGCTATAATTCGCCAACCCCTTCTTCTCCCCTCAGCGGGTTGACTTTCGCATGCCCACGGGGGTATGCCGTGCACCTCACCTGACGCGGCTGTCACCGGACGGGGCGGGACCACACGGCATACCGACTCAACCCGCGCCAGGCGAGCCGACGCGCGCCAGGCGAGCCGACGCGCGTCAGGTGAGCCTCGCCACTGTCGCCTCCCCGCCCGCCGAGCCGCCCGCACCCCGCGGCAGGATGGGCTCATGAGCACACTCGGAAATGTCGGCGTCATCGGCGCCGGCGCCATGGGGTCGGGCATCGCGCAGGTCGCCGCGACCGCCGGCCACCCCGTCTTCATCGTCGACGCCTTCGAGGGCGCCGCCCAGCGCGCGTGCACCCGCATCACCGAAGGCCTGCGCAAACGCGCCGCCCAAGGCAAGCTCGACCCGGCCGAGGCCGAGGCCATCGCCGGGCGGATCTTCCCGTGCGACTCGGCCGAGGCGCTGCCCGAGTGCCTGGTCGTCATCGAGGCGATCATCGAAGACCTCGACGCCAAGACCGAGCTCTTCGACGTCCTCGGGCGCACCCAGCCGGCGACGACGCTCCTGGCGACCAACACCTCCAGCCTGTCGATCGACCAGATCGCGCCGGCCGCCGCGCACCCGGGCCGCGTGCTCGGGCTGCACTTCTTCAACCCGCCGCCGGCGATGAAGCTCGTCGAGGTCATCCGCGGCGAGGTCACCTCCCCCGAAGTCATGGACACCGGTGCCGACCTGGTCACCGCCTGGGGCAAGGTGCCGGTGCGCTGCGCTTCCACGCCCGGCTTCATCGTCAACCGGGTCGCGCGACCGTTCTATGGCGAGGCGCAGCGGCTCGTGCAGGAGGGTGTCGCCGACCCGGCCACCATCGACGCGTGCGTGCGCACGGCCGGTTTCCGGATGGGCCCGCTCGAACTCACCGACCTCATCGGCCAGGACGTCAACCTCGCGGTCGGCACCTCGGTCTGGCGCCAGACCAACAAGGACCCGCGCTACCAGCCGACACCCTTCCAGCAGAACCTCGTCGCTGAAGGCAACCTCGGGCGCAAAACCGGTAAGGGCGTCTACACGTATGCCGCCGACGGCACCTCCCCGGACAACGTCCCGGACCAGGCCAAGGTCGCCGAGTTGCTCGCCAGTGGGGTGTTGACCAACCCGGTCGCCCGCACCCTGGCCATGCTCGTCAACGAGGCCGTCGACCTGGTCGACCGCGGCGAGGCCGGCTCGGCCGACGTCGACCTGGCCATGACCCTCGGAACCGGCTACCCCAAGGGTCCGATCGCCTGGGGCCGCGAGATCGGCTTCACGACCGTGCGCGACCAGCTGCGCGAACTCGACGCGGCCTTCCCGGGCGGGCGCTACCGCCCCAGCCCGGCCCTGGACAAGATCGAGTAAGACCGACGCTCCGGTATGCCGGGTGGTCACCGCCGAGGCGGCCACCCGGCATACCGGCATCTCACGACGGTGACATGAGCCAATCTGAGGGTTCCCGCTGACCGAAGCCACAGATTGGCTCATGTCGTGCGCGGGGGGTCTTCAATGCCCGGTATGCCGTTCTGCGCGACACGCTCAGGCCCCAGACTCGCCCGCTCGGGTCACAGTTGGGGCGCGAAGCGCACCCAGGTCACCTGAAGCGTTTACCTCACGGCCCCGGGATGGCAGCATTCGACCCGTGCAGGGCATCACGTGCCGTGCAGCTGTCCATCGGAAGGATCACTCATGGCTCGTCGCTCCATCTTGGCCCTCATCTCCGGCGTTGCGGTCGCCGGTCTCGCGCTCAGCGCGTGCGGGTCCAACTCCCTGTCTTCTGGCACTGCGTCCTCGGCCGCCGCGGGGGCGTCCTCGGCCGCCAGTGCCGCCGTGTCCAAGGCCACGGCCGTCGACCCGGCGCTCGTCGCCAAGCTGCCCGACAAGATCAAGACGGCCGGCAAGATCGTCGTCGGCACCGACGCCACCTACGCCCCGAACGAGTTCCTCGACACCGACGGCAAGACCGTCGTCGGCATGGACGTCGACATCTTCAACGCCATCGCAGCGAAGTTCGGCGTCAAGGTGGAATACGTCCCGGCGACGTTCGACTCGATCATCCTCGGCGTGAGCAGCTCGAAGTACGACATCGGGCTGTCCTCGTTCACCATCAACGATGACCGCAAGAAGCAGGTCAACATGGTGAGCTACTTCAACGCCGGCACCCAGTGGGTGACCCAGAAGGGCAACCCGAAGAAGGTCGACCCCGACAACGCGTGTGGCCTCAACATCGGCGTCCAGAAGGGCACCGTCCAGGTCGACGACATCACGGCGCGCAGCAAGAAGTGCACCGACGCCGGCAAGCCCGCGATCACCCAGATCGTCGACGGCGACCAGGGCAAGGTCACGACCGCGGTCATCGGCGGCAAGGCCGACGCGATGGCTGCCGACTCCCCGGTCGGCCTGTATGCCGTGAAGCAGACCGGCGGTCAGCTGGAGGCCCTCGGCCAGATCTACGACGCGGCCCCGTACGGCATCGTCGTGCCCAAGGACCAGACTGCCTTCGCCGGCGCTGTCGCCGACGCCCTCAAGGCGATCTCGACCGACGGCACCTACAAGGCTGCGCTGACCAAGTGGGGTAACGAGAGCGGCGCCATCACCAGCTTCGCGGTCAACCCCTGATGAGCACCCCGGCTGCTGGCTCCGGATCTCCGGTGCCGTCTGCGGCCACTGTCGACCGGCCGGGCGTGATCAACGCCCGGCCGGTCCGGCATCCGTGGCGCTGGGTCGCGATCGCCGTCATCCTCGTGCTTGTCGCGATGATGATCAGCTCGCTGGTGACCAACCCCAAGTGGGACTTTGGGTTCGCGTTCCAGATCATGCAGCAGACCCCGGTGCTGGAGGGTCTGTGGAAGGGCACCATCTTCGGCACCATCGCCTCGATGATCCTCGGTGTCGGGCTGGGCGTCGTGCTCGCGGTCATGCGCCTCTCGGACAACCCGGTCTTGCGGGCCGTCGCCTTCGCCTACACGTGGTTCTTCCGGGCCATGCCCCGTTATGTGCTGCTGGCCATCCTCGGGTCGCTCGGCTTCCTCTACGCCCAGATCCGCTTCGGCGTGCCGTTCGGACAGCAGATTGCCTCCTCGCTCGGGCTGTCCACCGACCTCACCTTCTTCGGCTTCTCGTGGAATGACATCTCCTCGACGATCTGGGTCGGTGTCATCGGCCTGGGTCTGTCCGAGGCGGCATACATGGCCGAAATCGCCCGCGCGGGCATCCTGTCGGTCGACAAGGGCCAAGACGAGGCAGCCCGCGCGCTCGGTATGAGCAGCGGGCAGCGGATGCGCCGCATCGTGCTGCCTCAGGCGATGCGGGTCATCGTGCCCCCGACCGGCAACGAGACCATCGCCATGGTCAAGGACACTTCACTGCTCACCGCCGTCCCGGTGCTCACTGAGCTCTACTACCAGGCCTATCTGTTCGGCCAGCGCGGCTTCAAGATCATCCCCGGCTTCGTCGCGGCGACGCTGTGGTACCTCATCATCTGCTCGATCCTCATGGTCGGTCAGTCCTATCTGGAGAAGTACTTCGGCCGCGGTTTCGGGGCGATCCCGAAGAAGACCAAGGAAAAGCTCATGAAGATCGAGGCGGACCACTGATGGCCAACCCTGCTGGCGCGCCCCTGGTCCACGCCGTCAATGTCATGAAGTCCTTCCATGGCAACGACGTGCTCAAGGGCATCGACATGGACGTGCACAAGGGCCAGGTCGTCTGTCTGCTCGGCCCGTCCGGATCGGGCAAGACGACCTTCCTGCGCTGCATCAACCAGCTCGAAACGATCGACGGCGGGCGGATCTGGGTCGACGGCGACCTCATGGGGTATGCCGACAAGGGCGGCGTGCTGCACCGGCTCAGTGACAAGGCGATTGCCGCGCAGCGTCGCGATATCGGCATGGTCTTCCAGCGCTTCAACCTATTCCCGCACAAGACCGTGCTGGAAAACGTCATGGAAGCCCCGATCCAGGTCAAGCGTGAGCCCAAGAAGGAGGTCGAGCAGCGGGCCATGGAACTGCTCGCCAAGGTGGGCCTGGCCGACAAGCCGGCTGCCTATCCGGGCCAGCTTTCCGGTGGGCAGCAGCAGCGGGTCGCCATCGCGCGGGCCCTGGCGATGCGGCCCAAGCTCATGCTCTTCGACGAGCCGACCTCGGCGCTTGACCCCGAGCTCGTCGGCGAAGTGCTCACGACGATGCGCGAGCTGGCCGACACCGGAATGACGATGATCGTCGTCACCCACGAGATGGGGTTCGCCCGCGATGTGGCCGACCGAGTGGTCTTCATGGACGGCGGGGTCGTCGTCGAGGAGGGCCCGCCCTCGGAGGTCATCAGCAACCCGCAAAACATCCGGACCAAGACCTTCTTGCGCCGGATGACCGAAGGCGGCTGATCGGCCCGCCTGATCCGTTCGGCTGGGAGTGGCGCCGGGACGGCATACCGGATCCGGGGTGACCCCACAGCGAATCGTGAGTAGCACGGCATACCGAGGTCCTGTGTTCCGCAGTGTGGGATACGGGACCTCGGGCCGTTGTGCCGACCCGTCGGCCCTGGGTCAATGTCCGCCATGTATCTCGAATCCGCCGACGAAGCCCTGCACTGGTCACTCGACGAATTGCGCGCCCGCCAACTCGAACGGGTCCAGGACACCGTCCGGCGGTGCTACGAGAATGTCGCGCACTATCGGCAGGCCTTCGATGCCGCGGGAGCGCATCCGGACGACCTGCGCGAGCTCTCCGACCTGAGCCGATTCCCTTTCACCGACAAGCACACGCTGCGGTCCAACTATCCGTTCGGGATGTTCGCGGTGCCGCGCGAGGATGTCGTGCGGATCCACGCCAGCAGCGGCACGACCGGCCAGCCGACGGTCGTGGGGTACACCATCGAGGACATCGACCGGTGGGCCGACCTCATGGCCCGCTGCCTTTACGTCGGGGGCGTGCGCAAGGGCGATGTCTTCCACAACATCTCCGGCTATGGCCTGTTCACCGGCGGCCTCGGGGTGCACTACGGCGCCGAGCGGCTCGGGTGCAGCGTCGTGCCGATCAGTGGGGGCATGACCGAGCGCCAGGTGCAGCTCATCCGGGACTTCGCCCCGCGCGCGGTGCACTGCACGCCGAGCTACTTCGTCGCCGTGCTCGATCACATGGAGCGCGTCGGCATCGACCCGCGCGAGACGTCGATCAAGGTCGCGATGTTCGGCGCCGAGCCGTGGACCTATGCCATGCGCGACTCGATCGAGGCCCGCGCCGGCTTGAAGGCCCAGGACCTCTTCGGGTTGTCCGAACTCATCGGGCCCGGCGTCGCGAGCGAGTCGATCGAGACCCGCGACGGGCTCACCGTGTGGGAGGACCACTTCTACCCCGAGATCGTCGACCCGCAGACCCTTCAGCCAGTGCCGGACGGCCAGCCGGGCGAGCTCGTGCTGACCAGCCTCACCAAGCAGGCCTTCCCGGTCGTGCGCTATCGCACCAAGGACCTCACCCGACTGCTGCCCGGCACGATCTATCCGACGATGCGCCACATGGAGAAGATCACCGGCCGCACCGACGACATGATGATCATTCGCGGGGTCAACGTCTTCCCGACCCAGATCGAGGAGATCATCCTCAAGGAGCCCGGCCTGGGCCCCTACTTCCAGTGCATCCTCACCCAGCCGGGCGCGATGACCGAGCTCACCGTCGTCGTTGAGACCCACCACCACGAGAGCGACGAGGTCAAGAACTCGCTCGCCGACGACCTGCGCCATCAGATCAAGAACCGCGTCGGCACCACCGCGATCATCGAGGTGCGCGAGCCGGGTGGCATCGAACGCTCAGTCGGCAAGGCCCGCCGGATCGTTGACAAGCGCCCCAAGCACTGACAGAGCCGGTATGCCGTGCCGCCTCCCGTCGCGCGGCCGGGGCTGCCCGGCCGGAGGCAGCGGCGGGAGGTGACCGGACGGCATACCCTCGGGGCATGCGAGTTCTCGTGAGCGGGGGGGCCGGGTATATCGGCTCGCACACCGTCATCCGGCTGGTCGCGGCGGGGCACGACGTCGTCGTCGTCGACTCCTTCGCCAACAGCAAGCCCGCGGTCGTCGGGCGCATCGAATCGCTCATCGGGGGCGAGCTGGAGGTGCACGCCTTCGACCTCACCGACAAGGACAAGACCGAGCACCTGCTGGCGAGTATGCCGTTCGACGCGGTCATCCACTTCGCCGGGCTGAAGGCGGTGGGCGAGAGCGTCGAGCAGCCGCTGGAGTATTACGAGAACAACCTCGAATCGACGTTTTCGCTGGTCAGAGCGATGCGACGGCACGGCTGCGGGCTGCTGGTCTTCTCCTCGTCGGCGACGGTCTATGGGCCAGACGCGCCGCTGCCCTATCGCGAGGACTACGAGCCGCTGGTCGCGACCAATCCCTATGGGCGCACCAAGGTGATGATCGAGCACGTGCTGCGCGACGTCGCCCACATCGACGAGTCGTTCAAGGTGGCCCTGCTGCGCTACTTCAACCCGGTCGGCGCGCATCCGTCCGGCACCATCGGCGAGGACCCGCAGGGCATCCCCAACAACCTGCTGCCGTTCGTTGCGCAGGTCGCGGTGGGGCGGCGGGAGAAGCTGGCGGTTTTCGGTGGCGACTACCCGACGGCCGACGGCACGTGCGAGCGGGACTACATCCACGTGGAGGATCTGGCAGCCGGGCATGTGGCGGCGTTGACGGCCCTGGCGGCATCCCCCGAGAGGGTGCGGACCTGGAACCTCGGCACCGGCACCCCGACATCGGTCCTGGAGGTCATCGCGGCCTTCGAGCGGGCCAGCGGGCGGCCGATCCCCTACGAGATCGTGGGGCGGCGCGCGGGCGACCTGGCCCAGACATGGGCCGACGCGAGCCGGGCAGCTGACGAATTGGGTTGGCGAGCAACGAAATCCATCGACGACATGTGCGCTGACGCGTGGCGCTGGCAGAGTCAGAACCCCCTGGGCTACCCCGACGCCTGAGCGGGCCCGGCATACCGGTCTGCATTGTGGCTTTCCGGGCCCTGCCACTCCCTGCCCTCGTCCATCTGGGCGTACCCCCCGGGGTATTTGTGTCTCGTTGGTCACACGTTCGTGCTCAGCGCCACCAAGCGCTCAGTTTGCAGGAGTACGTTGCCAATTGGCGGTTCCGATGCGGGGAGCCTGCCGTGCACAACAGCACAGGATTACTGAGCACCACCACTGAGCACCAATCACTGAGCACCACTTACTGAGCATCACTTCAGAGGGCTCGACGAGTCCTCGTTCACGGGGAGCATCACGTCACCATGAATGCGCTCGACCTGGCGCGCTGGCAGTTTGCCATCACGACCGTCTACCACTTCCTTTTCGTCCCGATCACCATCGGGCTCACCGCGCTCATCGCCATCATGCAGACCTTCTGGTACCGCGGCGGCGACGAGCGGTGGCTGCGCCTCACCAAGTTCTTCGGCAAGTTGTTCATGATCAACTTCGCCCTCGGCCTGGTGACCGGCATCGTCCAGGAGTTCCAGTTCGGCATGAACTGGAGCCTTTACTCGCGCTTCGTCGGCGACATCTTCGGAGCACCGCTGGCGTTCGAAGCGCTGCTGGCCTTCTTCCTCGAGTCGACCTTCCTGGGCCTGTGGATCTTCGGCTGGGACCGCCTGCCGCGCAAGATCCACCTGGCCTCGATCTGGCTGGTCCACCTCGGCACGGTGTTCTCGGCGTTCTTCATCCTCGCGGCAAACTCGTTCATGCAGAACCCGGTTGGCTACACGTTCAACCCCACGACCAACCGCGCCGAACTCAGCGACTTCCTCGCGGTGCTCACCAACGAGGTCCAGCTCGTCACCTTCCCGCACGTGCTCATGGGTGCCTACATGACCGCAGGCGGCTTCCTCATGGGCATCGCGCTCTACCACCTGCGCCGTCAGGCCCTCGACAACGGCCCTGACGTCTCGATGTACCGCAAGGCCGTTCGCCTGGGCGCCGTGGTGTCGCTCGTCGCCAGCCTGGGCGTCATCGTCTCCGGCGACCTGCAAGGCAAGGTCATGACGACCTACCAGCCGATGAAAATGGCTGCGGCAGAGGCGCTTTACGAGACCCGCAGCAATGCGCCGTTCTCCGTGCTGACCATCGGCGGCCTCGACGGCACCAATGCACGCCCGATCATCGAGGTGCCCGGTCTACTGTCCTTCCTCGGCACGGGCAGCTTCAGCGGCGAGATCAAGGGCATCAACGACCTGCAAGCCTCGTATGCCGCGAAGTACGGCACCGCCGAACTCACCAAGAGCGCCAGCTACGTCCCGACGATCTGGCTGACGTACTGGAACTTCCGACTCATGATGGGCGCCGGATTCCTCACCATGATCTTCGCGGCGATGGCGCTGTGGAAGACCCGCGGCGAGGGCGTCGTCACGGGCGGGATCTGGAAGCACATCGCGATCTGGACGCCGCTCCTGCCGGTCATGGCCAACTCGTTCGGCTGGATCTTCACCGAGGTCGGCCGCCAGCCGTGGATCGTCAACGGCATGATGACCACCGCCACGGGGGTCTCCTCGACGGTCGGCGCGAGCAGCGTCCTGATCAGCATGGTCATCTTCACGCTGCTCTACGGCGCCCTCGCGGTGGTCGAGGTCAAGCTGCTGCTGCGCTACATCAAGCCCGGAGCCGTGCCCGTGGCCGCGCCGATCGACCCGGCCGACCGGTCGGACGACGCCCCGCTGGTCTTCGCCTACTGATCACCACTGATGACTCTGAATACGAGACCTTGCCATGACTGACCTCTCAGCCCTCCAGCTCGTCTGGTTCATCCTCATCGCCGTGCTGTGGATCGGCTACCTCACCCTCGAAGGCTTCGACTTCGGGGTGGGGATGCTGTTGCCGATCCTCGGCCGCGCCAAGAGCACCGCCCCTGCCGACCTCGCCGACGCCGAGAAGCGCAAGCGGGTCATGCTCAACACCATCGGCCCGGTGTGGGACGGCAACGAGGTGTGGGTGCTCACCGCCGGTGGCGCCACCTTTGCGGCCTTCCCGCAGTGGTACGCCACGCTGTTCTCCGGCTTCTACCTCGCCCTGGCCCTCATCCTCGTCGCGCTCATCCTGCGCGGCATGGGGCTGGACTACCGCCACAAGGTCAACGACGACACCTGGCGCAAGCGCTGGGACCTCGCGATCACCGGCGGCTCCTTCCTCGCCGCACTGCTGTGGGGCGTCGGCCTGACCAACATCGTCTACGGCACCCCGATCAAGCCCAACCCGACGGTCGCCGGTGACTACATCTTCGACGGCACGCTGTTCACCCTGCTCGGCCCCGTGCCGCTGCTCGGTGGGCTGACCTTTGTGGCCCTCTTCCTCACCCATGGCGCCTTCTTCATCGCCCTCAAGACCGACGGCGCGATCCGGCACGATGCCCGCGCGCTCGGCATCCGCGTCGGCCTGGTGAGCGCTGTGTTGGCCGTTGCGCTCTTGCTGCTCATCGGGCTCAAGCACGGCTCGCTGGTCTTCTGGGTCGGCACCGCGATCGCCGCCGTCGCGCTCCTTGCCGGCATCGCGATGGCGACCAAGGCCCGGGAGGGCTGGGCGTTCATCGGCACCTTCGCGGCGATTGCGTTCGCGGTCGTGGCCTACTTCGGGGCGCTCTTCCCGAACGCCATGCCCTCGACGCTCGGAGACGCGCAGTCGCTGACCCTGGCCGCCGCGTCGAGCACGCCGACGACGTTGACGATCATGACCTGGGCCGCCGCGATCTTCACCCCGATCGTGCTGCTCTACACCGGGTGGACCTACTGGGTGTTCCGCAAGCGCCTGGCCGTCCACCACATCCCCGAACCGGTGGCCATCCACTAGTCCGGTTCGGGCCCGGCCGGTCCGCACGCTCACGGACCGGCCGGCTCGGCCCGCTCACGCTCACTGCTGACCACTGCTGGTCACGTCTGGATACTCCTGTCATGCGCCCGGTCGATCCCCGTCTGCTTCGCGCCTTCCCCGAGGTCCGCCAGATCCTGGCGGGCCTTGGGGTTGTCGGCGTTGTCCAGGGAGTGCTCGCGGTCGCGCAGGCCTTCGCGGTCAGTCACCTCGTCGTCGCGGTCGTCGCGTCCCTCACCTCGGCCTCCACGGCCTCCACCGGCTCCGGTATGCCGTCCGCCCTCGCCTCCTCGACAGCATCGGGTATGCCGTGGGGTCACCTCCCCCTCGCACCTCTGGCATGGGTGGCCCTGGTCTTCGCCCTCCGGGCCGGGCTGGGAGCCGTGGCTGAGCTGGGAGCCGCGCGGGCCGGCATACGAGTCTCTGCTGATGTGCGCGAGCGACTCCTGGCGCGCTGGCTGGCCAGGCCCCTAGACGATGCCCCCGATCCCAACACCGCCACCACCCTGGCGACCCAGGGCGTCACGAGCATCGAGCCCTATGTGGCGCGGTTCCTGCCGGCCATGGTGGGCGCAGTTGTGCTGCCGGTCTTCGTCGTCGTGACCATTGCGACCCTCGACTGGGTCAGCGCGCTCATCGTCGTGCTCACCGTGCCGCTGCTACCGGTTTTCGCAGCGCTGATCGGCAAGGCGACCGAGGATCAAACCGCCCGGCGCTGGCGCGCGATGGCGAGTCTGTCCGGGCACTTCCTCGACGTGGTGCGCGGGCTGCCGACGCTGGTGTCCTATGGTCGGGCCTGGCGTCAGGCGGGGACGATCCGCGAGGTGAGCGAGCGCCATCGCGCAGTGACCGTGCAGACGCTGCGGCTGGCCTTCTTGTCGTCGGCGGCGCTGGAGTTGCTCGCCTCGATCTCGGTGGCGATCGTCGCGGTGACCGTGGGGTTGCGGTTGACCAACGGGACCATGGAGTTGGCTCCTGGCCTGGTGTGCATTCTCCTTGCGCCAGAGGCCTATTGGCCGATCCGGCGAGTGGGCGCCGAGTACCACGCGGCAGCCGACGGGGTCGTGGCTCTTGGCGAGGCCTTGGACGAGCTCACCGAGCCGATCGGACAAGCCACCCCGATGGCGACCCACGCGGACCCTCGACCGGATCTTGGTCGACCGGTGGAGGTCGCTCTGCAGGGGTTGTCCTATCGCTACCCCGGCACGTCCACCGCCGTCGTCTCGGGGCTGGATCTCACGTTGACCGGTCCAGGGCTGGTGGCCGTCACCGGTGCGTCCGGGGCGGGCAAGAGCACCCTGTTGGACCTCGTCGCTGGGCTGCGAGCCCCCACTGCAGGGCGGGTGTCGGCACCGCAAGCTCATCTGGTCTCGCAACGCCCGTTGCTCATCGCGGGGACGGTGCGCGCAAACCTGCTGCTCGGTCGCCCGACGAGGGCCGAGGGGACCGCACAAGCAAGCCCCCAGGCCACCGATGTGGGCACGACCGTGGGCACCGACGCCGAACCGACTGATCCAGGCCTGGACCTGTCGTTGTGGAGTGCATTGTGGTCGGTCGGGCTCGATGGTGATATCCGAGAGCTGCCTGACGGGCTGGACACCATGCTCGGCGACGACGGCTTCGGCTTGTCGGCGGGGCAGCGGGCCCGGCTGGCCTTGGCGCGGGCGCTGCTCAGCCCGGCGCGGGTGATCCTGCTGGACGAGCCGACCGCGCACCTCGACGAGGCATCGGTCGCGTTTGCCCACCAGACAATCTGGGGACTGGCCCGCACCCGGCTCGTCATCGCGGTGACCCACCGTCCGGAGCTGCTCCACCTGGCCACCCGGGTGGTCGAGATCGCGCCCAACCGCCCATGCCTGACTCCGCCTCAAGCCGACCCCTTGACTCGCGCGCACGCCGGCGAGGTCGCGATTTCGGCTGGCAACGACCCGGAAAGCAGCCCCATTCGGCACGTCGACGTCGGCGCAGCCGCGGCTGCTGACCAGGCTGCGGAGGACCCGTTCGCGATGCGCGCGCCGGGGATCCGCCGGGCCGCGGTCATCGGCGGGCTTGCCTCGGCCAGCGGCATCGCCCTCACCGCCACCTCGGGCTGGCTCATCGTTGCCGCGAGCCATCAACCCGTCATCCTCACCCTGCTGGCCGTCATCGTCTCGGTGCGCACCTTCGGCATCGCCCGCCCGGTGCTGCGCTACGTCGAGCGGGTGCGCTCGCATGACAGCGCCCTGGACCTGCTGGTGCGGCGGCGGGTCACGGCATACCGGGCCTTGATCCCCCTGACCCCCGCCCGGCTGGGCCGCCGCGCGCGCACCCGCGTGCTGACCGGAGTCGTCGAGGACCTGGAGGACCACACCTTCGCGACCGTGCGGGTCACCGTGCCGGTGCTGGGCGCCGCCGTCGCTGGGCTTCTCGCCGTGGTTGGGCTCGGGGTCTTCACACCCGCCGGGGCGCTGGTCGTCGCGGGAGTGCTGGTCCTGCAGGCTCTGGTCCATCGGCTCGGGCGGCGCCTCGAACTCGCCGGCCAGCGCGACTGGCTCACCGCCCGCGCCGACACCGCGCAAGTCAGCAGCCTGGTGACGGGGTATGCCGGTCCGCTGCGTGGCGTCGGCGCCGCGACTCAGGCGCTGGGTTGGGTCCGGTCAGCGCACGAAGGGTTGGCCAGGACGGTCGCTCGGCTGGGCGCCGCCAAGGCGGTATCGGTGGCGTTGTCGCTGGTCGTCACGGCACTGGGGACCCTGGTGGCCGCCCTCGTGGCCGCATGGGCGATGACGTTGGGGTTGCCCGACGCGGTGGCCGCGGTTGCCGTGCTCACTCCGCTCGCCGTGGGTGACGCCCTGGTCGGTATGCCGGATGCGGCCAGTGCGTGGGCGCGGGCCCGTGGGAGCGAGGACCGGCTGCGCTCGTTGTTGAGTCAGCGCCCCGCGGTCGTGGACCCAGTCGGCGCTTCGATCGCTCCGGATGTCCCCAGCGGACTAGATGTGGCAGAAGGCGTCACCGGTGACCCATTTCGCCACAGTCACCGCCCGGCGGGTGGCCGAGCCCTCGCTACGCCTGGCACCGCGCGCTCGCTCAACGCTGGCCCCAGCGAGTTGGGTGTGGCAGAAGGCGACACCGGTGACCCATTTCGCCACACCGAAGCCGGGCCGGCGGACGGCATACCAGAGTTGGAATTGCAGCTTGAGCTGCGCGGAGTGGCTGCCACGTGGGGCGACCCAGGTGAGCCGCTGGATCTGCCCCCGGTGGACCTCACCATCCCCATTGGGCAACATGTCGTGCTCACCGGCGCCAATGGCAGCGGCAAGTCGACCCTGCTCGCGGTGCTGGCGCGGACCCTCGACCCGGCCGCCGGCTCGTATCGGCTCGGCGGTGTCGACGTCCGCGAGGTCAGCCTCGACACGGTCCGCGAGCTGCTGGCCATCGTCGATGACGAACCGCACGTTTTCGCCTCGACGTTACGCGAGAACCTCCGCCTGGCGGCACCCGACGCCGACGACCCCGCACTGATCACCGGGCTGACTGCAGCCGGGCTGGGCCCGTGGCTGGCCGGACTCGACCAAGGGCTGGACACCCTCCTCGGGGTCTGCGGTCGGGGGGTTTCCGGTGGTGAGCGCGCACGGCTGGCGATCGCCCGCGCGCATGTGTCCGGGAGGCCGATCGTGCTGCTCGACGAGCCGGTCGCCCACCTCGACCACGCCACCGCCGTCGACGTGCTCGCCTCGCTGCGAGCGGCTTTCGCAGGGCGGACCGTCGTCATGGTGAGCCACCGGCCCGACGGGGTCGAGGGCTTTGATCGGGTCGTCGATCTGGCTACGTTGCGCTCGCCGTTGCCGTCGGCCTGACCTATCCCTCTACCCAGCCGAACGCCCGGCCGAGTGACCGCGCACCCCGGGGGTGCACGGCATACGCAAGAATCGGGGCATGACCGAGCAGGTAGCGACGCAGCCGACCACGGCCACCACCTCCCCCACCGACGCCGCGGCCGACATCCTCGCCGTCGCGCGCGAGCAAGTGCTGGAGCGGGGCGAGCGGCTCACCTACGACCAGATCCTCGCGGTCTTGCAGACCTCGGACGAGCAGCTCGAGGAGCTCCTGGCGATCGCGCACGAGGTGCGGATGCGCTACATGGGGCCGGACGTCGAGGTCGAGGGGATCATCAGCCTCAAGACCGGCGGTTGCCCGGAGGATTGCCACTTCTGCGCGCAGTCGGGGCAGTTCACCTCGCCGGTGCGGTCGGTGTGGCTCAACATCCCCGAGCTGGTGCGCGCGGCCAAGCTGACGCGTGACACGGGGGCGAGCGAGTTCTGCATCGTCGCGGCGGTGCGCGGGCCGGACGCCAAGCTCATGGAGCAGATGCGCGCCGCGGTCGCCGCGATCAAGGGCTCGGTCGACATCAACGTCGCCGCATCGCTGGGCATGCTGGACGCCGAACAGGCGCAGGACCTCGCCGACATGGGCATCCATCGTTACAACCACAACCTCGAGGCCGGCCGCACCTACTTCCCCAACGTCGTCACGACGCACACCTGGGACGAGCGCTGGGAGACCTGCCAGCTGGTCAAGGCCACCGGCATGGAGCTGTGCTGCGGCGGCCTGGTGGGCATGGGCGAGACCATCGAGCAGCGCGCCGAATTGGCCGATCAGCTGGGCGAATTGGAGCCACACGAGGTGCCGCTCAACTTCCTCAACCCACGCCCGGGCACACCGTTCGGCGACCTGCCGGTCATGCCCGCCAACGACGCACTGCGGTGCATCGCGGCCTTCCGTCTGGCTTTGCCGCGCACCATCCTGCGGTATGCCGGTGGGCGCGAGTTGACCCTTGGAGACCTCGGCACCCGCGACGGGCTGATGGGCGGCATCAACGCCGTCATCGTCGGCAACTACCTCACGACGCTTGGGCGCGACCCCCAGGAGGACCTCGCCCTGCTCGATGAGCTGAAGATGCCGATCAAGGCGTTGTCCGACACCTTCTGAGTCGACTCGCTGATGACGCTCATCTCCCCTGACGCGGTGTTCTGCCCCCGCTGCGGCCAGCCCCTGGGTCCGGCCGGCATCGCGGGTGGCGAACATGCTGTATGCCGTCGCGCGCTCGACCTCGAACCGCCCCGCTACTGCGTCTACTGCCGCCGCCGGATGATCGTCCAGATCACCCCGTCGGACTGGACCGCGCGCTGCATCGAACACGGCGAGACCACCGAATCCACCTGGGCCCCGGCCTGATTCGGTGACACCACGCGAGGGGTGGACAGCTCCATGATGAGCGCCCGACAGGGTGCTCAAGCGCCCACATCCTCGCGGAGAGCACCTGGCGCTCCTTACTGACGTACCCTCGTTGTCAGTGGTCGCCTCTACCGTCTGTGCAGGAGCAAACACAGGAGGTTTCACATGGGATCTGCAACGACCGAGGTCATGACGAAGTCCGAACTCGAAGCTGCGTTGCACTCGCTGGAGCTCGAGCTCGGCATGTCCGTCGATGTAGCCGAGGAGTTGGCGGCAGCCGATGCCCTGAACGCAGACCTGTACCAGGTGTTGCGAAGGATCCGCGAGCTCCGCTGGCTGCAGAGCGAGTGAGCGAGCTTCACGACCACGCTACGGCGTTCGCGAGGGAGATTTCCGAAGCCGTCTCCGCGTTCGTTGACCGCCCGGTGCCTTTCAAGGCCACGAGCAGCGGATCACGGTTTGTTGTCACCGACGACATCGGCGGGATAGTCATCCCTGTCGGCGAAGGCGGGCGTATCTCTCTCGAAGCCACCTATCGGTGCCAACTGGATGGCATTGGGCGTTACCTCAAGGTCCTGAGTTCGAAGGTTGCTGTCTTCCCGGGGAGTCGGCCCAAGGGCGACCCGCTCTTTCGTTTCGAGTATGTCCACAATCAGGCATCCGGGCTTCCAGCAGGCCACCTGCACGTCCATGCGCATCGTGACCAGTTCACTCGCATGATGACCTTGGCGGCGTTGTCTGGGGCCTCGCGTCGACAAGTTGGTCCCGACGAGGAGCTTGAGGCGGCTCGAATGTCGAGAATCCACTTCCCCACGGGCGGGCACCGATTTCGTCCCAGCCTTGAAGACGTCCTCCAGCTCATCGAGGAGGAGTTCGGGGCACGGCCTGGACCTGCGTGGCAGGAAACCTTGCGTACGAACCGAATACGGTGGCGCCGCCAGCAGACCGGGGCCGCTGTGCGCGACTGTCCGAGCGAAGCTGTTCGCGTACTGACGGAACTCGGCTACAGGATCGAGTGCCCCGAGGCGGGACCCGTTCCCGATCACGAGGATCGTCTGGCGGCCTACTAGGGCCGGAGCAACCCCGGTCCTGTCGTTACCTCACGCCGGGTATGCCGTGACCTCCGCTGCCTTGACCGTGCCCCACACCCGGACACCGGGTGCCAGTCCGAGCGCGACCACGGACGCGACCGTGACTTCGGACGCGAGGGAGACACCCGGCATACCGAGGGGTTGCAGGTGCACCCGGGCGCGTTGTCCCGCTACCTCGACCCCCACGACGAGCAGCTCCCAGGTATTGCGCGGCGACCCCTCCGGGCGTGCGGGATACAGCGCCACCGCGCTGGGCGCGAAGGCCACCCACGACTCGCCGCGATGTTCGTGCGGCGCCGCGACGACTCGGCCCCACGAGGTCTGCACGGTGGTGCCGTCGAGGGCGTGACCGGCATACAGGTTGAGGCCGACGACCTGGGCGACGTAGGGCGTGCGCGGGCGGGCGATGACCTCCGCGGGCGTGCCCTGCTGGACGACTCGTCCGGCGTCGAGGAAGACCAACTCGTCGGCAAGGGTGAGCGCGTCGAGCGGGTCGTGGGTGACCAGCACCGTCGCGCCGGCGAAGCTGGCCAACCGGTGGTGGAGCGTGGCCCGCACGAGCGACCGGGTGTCGGGATCGAGGGCGGCGAGGGGTTCGTCGAGCAGCAGCAACGCGGGGTCCGTCGCCAGCGCGCGGGCCAGCGCCACCCGCTGGGCCTGCCCGTTCGACAGCTCGCGGGGGCGCCGGTCGGCGAAATCGGCGATCCCGAGGGCGGCGAGTTCGGCACGGGCGCGGGCGGTGGCGGAAGCCCGGGACTGGCCGCGCGATCGCGGCCCGAAGGCGACATTGGCCAGGACGGTGAGATGCGGGAAGAGCAGGTGGTCGGCCACGACGAGCCCAGTATGCCGTTCGCTCGCCTCCCGCTGCCGGCGACCGTCGGCCCACTGCTGGCCCGCCACACGGACATGGCCGTCGCGCACCGGGATCAGGCCCGCGAGGGCATGCAGGGCGGTGGTCTTGCCCGACCCATTGGGACCGAGCAACGCGACGACCTGGCCGGCCCGGGCGCACACCTCGGCGTCGAGAGTGAAGGCGCCGCGATCGGCGACCACGTGCCCGTCGAGGTATGCACCCTCTGACAGGACATCGCTCATCGTGCCCACCGTCCGCGCAGTGCGCCGAGGACGACGACACACACGACGAGCATGGTGACCGACAACGCGATGGCCGCCTGCGGATCGGATTCCAGGGCGGTGTAGACCGCGAGCGGCGCGGTCTGGGTCGTGCCGGTGAAATTGCCCGCGAAGGTGATCGTCGCGCCGAATTCACCCAGCGCCCGCGCCCAGGCCAACGCTGCGCCAGCGGCGACCCCGGGCCAGGCCTGCGGCAGAGCGACCCGGGCGAAGATGCGCCACGGCGAGGCGCCGAGAGTCGCCGCCACCTCGTCGTAGCGCACGTCGACCCCGCGCAGCGCCCCCTCGACCGCGACGACGTAAAACGGCATCGCGACGAAGATCTCGGCCAGCACCACGGCGACCGTCGTGAACGGCACCTGCCAGCCGAACGCCTCAAGCAACGGTCCGCCAACGACGCCGCGCCGGCCGTAGGCCATGAGCAAGGCGACGCCGCCGACGACCGGCGGCAACACCAGGGGCACGGTCACGACGGCCCGGACCCAGCTCGTCGCGCGGTGGCGCGAGCGGGCGAGCAGCCAGGCCAGCGGTGTGCCGAGCACCAGCGAGACGACCACGGTGATCGTCGTCGTGACCGCCGACAGCCGCAGCGCCGCACCCACCCCCGGAGCGCTGAGATGGCGCGGCAGCTGCGCCCATTCGACCCGGGCCAGCAGCGCGAGGATCGGCACGACGATCAGCGCGAGCGCCAACCCGGCCGGGACCAGGAGGACCGCGCGCCCCCCGAGGCGCGCGGTCCCCTGGTCCCGGCCGGGGGTCACTGGCCGAAGCCCGCCGCCCGATAGGCGGCCTTCGCCGTCGCGTCGGTCAGCGCCTGGGCCAGTTCGGCGACGCCAGGGTTGTCGGTGAGCTGGACCAGCGCGTAGGTGACGGACACGGCATACCGGCTCGGGAGGGGTATGCCGGTCACCGCACCCGCGGCGGCCACGACGTCGGAGTGGTAGATGAGCCCGGCATCGGCCTCGCCGAGGCGCAGTTTGGCGAGGGTGGCCTTGGCGTCGATCTCGCGGGAGACGATGTGCGCGGTCACCCCGGCGCTGGCCAGGGCGGTGTCGGCAGCCTTACCGCAGGGAGCGGTGCCGACGCAGAGCACGACCTTGACGTCCGGGCGGGCGAGGTCGACCAAGCCGCTCACCTGGGCCGGGTTGTTGGCGGGAGTCGCGATCTCGAGGGCGTTCTCGGCGAACGTGATCGGCGGGTGGGTTGCGGTCATCGCTGTCGGCAGCTGGGCCACCGCGTCGGTGCCTGCGAGCGCGATGAGGTCGGCAGGTGCGCCTTGGACGACCTGCTGGACGAGGGTGGTGCTCGATCCGTAGCTCACCCGCACCGTGCTGCCGGGGTGGGCCTGCTCGAAGGTTTTGGCCAGCGCATTGACCGGCTCGGTGAGCGAGGCGGCGGCAAGGACGGTGATGGTTCGACTCGCCGGGGCGGTGGCCGTCGAGGGGGTAGCCGGTGCGGAAGAACACGACACCGTCGTGGCTGCCAAGAGCGTGGCCAGAGCGACGCGGATGAGCTTCACTGCGGGATGCCGACGATGACATTGGTGGCCTTCACCGAGGCAATGGCGACCGAACCGACTTCCAGGCCAAGGGAATCCACGGCTTCGCGGGACATCAGCGACACCACCCGGAACGGCCCGCACTGCAGCTCCACCTGCGCCATGACGGTGTCCTTGAGTACCCCGGTGACGATGCCGCGCATCCGGTTGCGGGCCGACTCGTCACGCACGGGTCCGGGCGCGACCGGGTGGGCCAGCGACTGGGCGAGCGCCGCGAGCTCGACGCCGTCAACGACCATTCGCCCGGCCTGGTCGGCGCGCGCGGCGATGCGGCCGGAGTCGACCATCCGGCGCAGCGTGTCGTCGGAGACACCGAGCAGCTCAGCAGCCTCGGCGATCCGCAATTGCGTCATAGCGCTCGACGTTAGCACCGCAACTGCGTCACCGTTCCCGGTCGGGCAGACTGGGGGCGTGAACGACCCGCGCCTGGAGGAGTTGCTGGCCTACGACCGGGCGCACCTGTGGCACCCCTACTCCTCGGCGCTCACCCCGCAGCACCCCTACCTCGTCGAGTCGGCATCGGGTGTGCGGCTGCGGCTTCGCCTGCCCGACGGGTCCCGCCGCGAGTGCATCGACGCCATGTCGTCCTGGTGGTGCGCGATCCACGGGTATGCCGTGCCCGAACTCGACGCCGCGGCCAGCGCCCAGCTCGAGCGGATGTCGCACGTGATGTTCGGCGGCCTCACCCACGAGCCAGCCATCGCGCTGGCCAGGCGGCTGGTCAACCTGGCCCCACGGCATACCGAGGCGGGAGTGGTGAGTGGCCTGCGAGCCGACGCTGCCGATGGCACCGGCCAATCCCCGCTCCAGCACGTGTTCTTCGCCGACTCCGGGTCGGTGTCGGTCGAGGTCGCCATGAAGATGGCGCTGCAGGTGCACGTCGCGGAGGGCACTGGCAAGCGGCGGTTCTTCACCATCCGCGGCGGCTATCACGGCGACACCTTCTCGCCGATGTCTGTCACCGACCCCGACGGCGGGATGCACTCACTCTGGCGCGGCATCCTGCCCGAGCACCTCTTCGCCCCACACCCACCGGCGCCCGATGCCTCGGCCGCGGATCTGCTTGCCTGGGAGGCGGATACGCGCGCGCTGTATGCCGTGCACGCCCACGAGATCGCCGCGGTGATCCTCGAACCCATCATGCAGGGCGCCGGCGGGATGACCTTCCACGACCCACGAGCAGTGCAGGTGCTGGCCGAGATCGCCCGGGAGAGTGGGGCATTGGTGATCTTCGACGAGATCGCGACCGGGTTCGGGCGCACCGGCACCATGTGGGCCGCCGAGGCCGCGGGCGTGGTGCCCGACATCATGTGCGTGGGCAAGGCGCTGACCGGCGGCTATCTCACCCTCGCTGCCGTGCTCTGCACCACCGACGTCGCCGAGCGGGTCAGTGGCGGCGAGGCCGGGGGCCTCATGCACGGTCCGACCTTCATGGCCAACCCGTTGGCCTGCGCCATTGCCGGAGCCAGCCTTGATCTGTTGGCTCGCGATCCGGAGTTGACCACGGTGGCTCGGCTGGAGCGCGGCCTCGCCGCGGGGCTGGCTCCCGCGCGCGACCTCGGGTCGGTGCGCGATGTGCGGGTGCGGGGCGGCGTCGGGGTCATCGAGTTGCGGGAGCCGGTGCGCGGCGCGGAGATCGCTGCGTATGCCGTGCAGCGCGGGGTCTGGGTGCGGCCGTTCCGCAACCTCGTCTACACCATGCCGCCCTACGTCACCTCGGACGAGGAGCTGGCGACGCTGACCGAGGTGCTGGTCCACGCTGTCGCCACGGTGCACGGCTGAGGAAACCAGTCAGGCGCCGTCAGGCGTGGTCAGGAGGACGCGTCGTCGGCCGTCGCGTCGACACTGCCGCCGCCCAACGGCATACCGTCAGCAATGGCGCGCAGCGCCGCGAGGTGCTCCTGCAAGGCCACCGCGCCGGTCTTCGACAGGCGCAACCAAGTGCGCGGGCGCTTGCCGACATAGCCCTTCCTGACCACGACATAGCCGGCGGCTTCGAGGATCGTCACCTGCTTGGACAGCACCGAGTCGCTGACCTGCACGGCGTCGCGCACCGCGGCGAACTCGGCCTCGTCGGCCTGCGCCAACGCCGCGACGATCGAGAACCGCACCGGCGCGTGAATGACCTCGTCGATCCGAAACCTGGCGTGCTGGACGTCGGTCATCGTGCCGCGCGCCGGATCATCACCGCAGCGGCCCAGGCAGGCAGCGCGACGAGCAGGCAGTAGGGCAGGAAGACCGCTGCCGACAGCCAGGGCCGGGTGAACGAGAACCACATCACGCCGATGACGTAGAGGGTCATCGTCGCGCCGAGCCCCCAGGTGTAGATCCGCTTGAAGCCCCGCGGGGTCGAGCGGGCCCGCCGCTGGATGGCGACGAGCAGGGCGATCACGGCGGCATAGCCGGCCACGCTGAACGAAAAGCCCATCGGGCTCTCCTGCGAGAGGGTCCACCAGCTCGCGGCCAGGATGCCGGCCACCGCCGCGCCCAAACCGAGGAGGTATGCCGTGAGGGTGCGCACGTCTGCGGGGCTGACGACCCGGACGCTCGATGCCTGCGCCAGCGCTGCTGCGGCCTGGGCGGGGGTGATCTGCTCATTCATGGTGTGCTCCTGGGGAGAGTCGGGCGAATCCGATGTCCTGACCATAGACAACTACTTTCCAGTTTGGCAAGTAGTTTCCCAATGACACCACGCACGCCGTGTCCACGCCAGGTGGGAGGATCACTGCCGTGACTGCCTTCCAGGACTGGCTCGCCGCCGCCGCGCAGCGCCGCCGTGAGCTCGGACTGGTCCGCTCGACGCCTGTCATGGACCCCGCCAACCCGATGCTCGACCTGGCCGGCAACGACTATCTCGGCCTGCGCACCCACCCCGCCGTCATCGCGGGCGCGGTGGCGGCGGCCACGGCATACGGCGGTGGGGCGGGAGCGTCGCGGCTGGTGACCGGCACCCTCCCCGTCCACGCGGAACTCGAAGCCGCCCTGTGCGCGCTCACCGGCGCGCCGGCCGGACTGGCCTTCTCGACCGGGTATGCCGCCAACCTGGCCGCAGTCACGGCCCTCACCGACGCCGACACCCTCGTCGTGTCGGACGCCCACATCCACGCCTCGCTGGTCGACGCTGCTCGCTTGGCTCGGGCGCAGGTTGTCGTCGCGCGTCACAACGACGTGGCGCACGTCGCCGAGCTGCTTGCCGAGTCCCGGCTGCCACGGGCGATGGTCCTCGTCGAGTCGGTCTACTCGGTGCTCGGTGACGCCGCCCCGCTCGCCGAACTACTCGAGGTATGCCGTGCCCATGGCGCCGTCCTGCTCATCGACGAGGCGCACGGGATCGGGGTCACCGGCGACCGCGGCCAAGGCAGCGCTGCTGCCCTGGGGATCAGCGCCGACCCGCTCGTCGTCATCACCCTCACGCTGTCCAAATCGCTTGCCTCGCAAGGCGGCGCGGTGTTGGGTTCGGCCGAGGTGCGCGACCACCTGGTCAACACCGCCCGGCCGTTCATCTACGACACCGGCCTGGCTCCTGCCGCCGCGGGTGCTGCGTTGGCAGCGCTCGAGCTGCTGGGCAAGCACCCCGAGATGGCGGCTGCGGTGCGGCACAACAGTGCCCTGCTCGCCGACGCGTGCGGCGTCGAACCCCCGGCCGGTGCGGTGCTGTCGGTCGCGATGCCTGGTCCCCACGAGGCTCTGGCGGCTGTCGCCACGGCGGCGGAGCACGGCATACGGATCGGGTGTTTCCGCCCTCCATCGACCCCCGATGGCACCTCCCGGCTGCGTCTGACCGCGCATGCCGACCATGACGATCTCGACGCGGCGTGCCTGCTGCTCAAGGAATTGACCCGTGGCTGAACCGATGTCGCTGCCGTCGGTCGTCGTCGTCACTGGCACCAGCACGGGGGTCGGCAAGACGGTCGCGACCGCCGCGCTGACGGTCATGGTGCGTCGTCGTGGCGCGCGCGTTGCGGTGGTCAAGCCCGCGCAGACCGGCGTGCTGCCCGGCGAACCGGGCGACCTCGACGAGGTATGCCGTCTGGTCGGCGACGACGCCCAGGTCACCTATCGGGAGTTCGTTCGGCTGCCCGATCCGCTGGCTCCGTCGGCTGCTGCGCGCCGCATCGGCGTGACCCTCGATCCGATCGGCCTGCGCGCCAAAGACATTCGCGCGCTTGCTGGTGACCACGATGTTGTCATCGTCGAAGGCGCCGGCGGCCTGCTGGTCGAACTCGACTCTCGCGGAGGCACTCTCGCCGACCTTGCGGTGGCGCTGCGCTATCAGGGCACCAGCGTGGGGGCGGTCATCGTCGCGGCACCCGGCCTCGGCACGCTCAACCACACCGCCCTCACCGCGCAGGCGCTGCAGCAGCGCGGCATACCGGTCATCGGGGTGCTCGTCGGCACCTGGCCGCAGCCGCCCGACACCCCCGACCTGGCCATGCAGGAAAACCTCGCCGACCTCCCGCGGGCCGCGGGAGCCCCATTGCTGGGCATCCTCCCCGACGGCGCCGGAGGCCTCGCGAGCAATTCCTTTGCGGCCGCTGCTCACGAATGGCTCTCGATTTCCTGATTCAGCTGTGCAATAGGTCGCAGAAGTAATACGGACTCACCTGGTTTCGACACCATAGCCGTTGACAACCGTGCTCTCTCCCCCCGTGCAGGTGCGAAAATGGTTATGAAAGCCGCAATTTCGGCGTCCCTATTCATGCTCATGGCAGTAGGTGCGTGCTCCACCACAGCCGCGACCGCCCCCGCCACAGTCACGGTCATCCCGACACCCTCGGCGACACCGTCGGTGTCGGCACCGATGACCGACGAACAGATCGCCGAGTCCGTCCAGTCTGGCGTTGTTCGCGTTCAAACGGTGACCTGTGGCGGCATCGCCACCGGCTCTGGATTCCTTCTGGCGCCCAACCTCGTCGCCACCGTCGCCCACGTCGTGGAAGGCGCAGCAAGCGTGAGTGTTCGAGGCGACAAGGGCGTCACCAAAGCCACAGTCATTGGCCTGGACGCACGGCGGGATCTCGCCCTCCTCCAGCTCAAGAACGAGTTGCCGGGACACGTCTTCACGTTTTCCACCTCCCCGCTCAAGGCTGCGGCCAAGGTCATGGTCATCGGGTACCCATCCGGGCAACCCCGCGTGGTCGCCACTGGCAGCGTCATGGGCACCAATGCCGAGATCGAACTCGGCGACCGGACTCTCAACGGCTTGATCAAGTTGGACGCGACGGTATTCGGCGGCAACAGCGGTGGCCCGCTGGTCACGTCGACCGGGGCGGTTGCCGGCCTCCTGGAAGCCGGCCCTGCGCGGATCCGAGCCGAGTCCGCAGATGGTGAGCGCATCGTCTACGCCCAGCCCGAGGGTCCCAAGTACGCGGTTGCCGGGGATACCGCCGCTGCACTGCTGGCTGCCTGGGCGGCGAAACCCGTGTCGGTGGCAGCAACCACCTGCGACGGCGCGGTGGCGTCGGCCGTCACGATCACCTCGCAGCATGCCGAGGCGCAAGCGATTGCTGAGTCCCTGTCGGCCTACGCTGAGAGCATCAACTCCGCCGATTACGACATAGCCTGGCAGTTCATCACCGGACGTCTTCGTGAGCAATACGGGAACGTTCAGACCTTTGCAAAACGGCAAGAGTCGTCGTTCCTCAAAGACCTCACCGTAGAGAAGGCGGCTTTCGTTGACCCACTCACCGACTCGGCTGATGTGCGCATGCTGACGAAGCAGGACGCGGCACAAGGGCCGAAGGGGTTGCCCTGCGCCGCTTGGCATCTTCAGTACACCCTCAAACTCACCTCGGGGTATTGGCGGATCGATGGCGCAAAGGAGCTGGAGCCCGTCCGAGCCTGCACTGCCACCGAGGCAGGGCGATTCGGCGGAGATGGCGCCACCGTCCAGTAGGTCACCCACAGGCTCCCCAACGGCACGGCTTTCAGGGTTGAATGGGCGCCATGATCGCGCCCTACCGTGTCACCGTCATTTGCACCGGCAACATCTGCCGCTCCCCCATGGGCGAGATCGTGCTGCGGCAGATGCTCGACGACGCCGACCTCGGCGACCAGGTCGAGGTATCGTCCTCGGGTCTGGCCGGCTGGCACATCGGCGACGGGGCTGACCGACGCCTGCTGCGGCTGCTGCGCGAGCGTGGCTACGACGGATCCGAACACCGGGCGCGGCAGTTCACCCCAGGGTGGTTCGCCCAGCTCGACCTCGTCCTAGCCGCCGATCAGGGCCACCTCAAGGCCCTGCGCGGGATGGCCCATGACCCCGCCGACCGCGACAAGATCCACCTCATGCGCGAGTTCGACCCCGAAGCGGTCGCGGCGGACACCCTCGACATTGACGACCCCTATTACGGCACGTTCGAGGACTTCGAGCGTTGCCTGGCCGAGGTGGAGGCGGCCGCCAAGGGCGTCGTCGAGCACATCCAGACCCAGCTCGCCACGCCGACCGCCTGATCTGCGCAAGCTCCGGCGCGGGCGCCGGAAGGGCGCCCTGGCTAGGACCCAGCCCAACGGCATACCGAGGCTCTGGGAGGATGGCGACATGCCTTCTCTCGGTGATGTCGAGCCCCCGATCGCCCTCGGCGCCCTCGACGGTCGCTACCGCAGCGCTGTCGCCCCGCTCGTCGACCACCTCTCCGAAGCCGCCCTCAACCGCGAGCGGGTCCGGGTCGAGGTCGAGTGGCTCATCCACCTCACCTCGTATGCCGTGGTGCCCGGCGTCCGCGCGCTCACCTCCGCCGAGCAGGCGGCGCTGCGCGGGGTCGTCGAGGGTTTCGGCCCGAGCGATATTGCCGAGCTGGCCGAGATCGAGCGGGTCACGGTGCATGACGTCAAGGCCGTCGAGTACTACCTCAAGAAGCGTCTCACCGCGATCGCCCCCGACCCCACCGACGCCGGTCTGGCCGAGTTGATCCACTTCGCCTGCACGAGTGAGGACATCAACAACCTCGCCTATGCGCTCATGGTCAAGGGTGCCGTCGAGCAGGTCTGGCTGCCCCGCGCGACCGGCCTGGTCGATCAGCTCTCGGAGATGGCTCGCGACCTCGCCGAGGTGCCCTTGCTGGCGCACACCCACGGCCAGCCGGCGACACCCACGACGATGGGCAAGGAGCTTGCTGTGGCGGCCTTCCGGCTGCGCCGGCAGCTCGCGCGGGTGAGCGGCACGGCATACCTCGGCAAGTTCAACGGCGCGACCGGCACCTACGGCGCGCACCTGGCCGCCGTGCCCGACCACGACTGGCAGGCGACCTCGCGCGCGTTCGTCGAGGGGCTCGGGCTGGCGTGGAACCCGCTTACGACGCAGATCGAGAGCCACGACTGGCAGGCCGAGGTGTATGCCGATATGGCTCGCTTCAACCGGATCCTGCACGGCCTGGCCGTCGACATGTGGACCTACATCTCCAAGGGCTATTTCGCCCAGGTGCGCGGCCAGGGCACGGTTGGGTCGAGCACGATGCCGCACAAGGTCAACCCGATCCGCTTCGAGAACGCCGAGGCCAACCTCGAGGTCTCGACCGCGCTGCTGGACGTGCTCGGGTCGACCCTCGTCGAGTCCCGGATGCAACGCGACCTCACCGACTCGTCGATGCAGCGCAATATCGGCACGGCCTTCGGGCACTCGCTGCTCGCGATCGACAATGTATGCCGTGGCCTCGCCGGTCTCGATGCCGTCCCCGCCGTCATGGCGGCCGACCTGGAGGCGAACTGGGAGGTGCTCGCCGAGCCGATCCAATCGGCGATGCGGGGGCTCGCCGCGCGCGGGGTGCCGGGGATGGACCAGCCCTACGAACGGCTCAAGGAGCTGACCCGGGGACGCCGGATCGGGCCGGACGACTTGCGGGAGTTCATCGACGGGCTGGGGCTGCCGGAGGACGTGCGGCGGCGGCTGCAGGCGATGACCCCGCACAACTACGTCGGGATCGCGCCGTCGCTGGTCGACCACCTCGGCTGATTCCGGATCGGGGTCGGTCCGGCACTTGTCGGGCCTGCCGGTCACTTGTGGCCCCCTGTATGCCGCGACAAGTGGCACCGAGCAGCGACAAGTCCGAAAGCCCACCGCTGCAGAGATCGCGATCAGTGGACTTGGGTGCCTCTGTAGCGCGACCCAGGTCAACAGATCGCGATCCCCAACGCCGGGACCGAGGTGGAGAGATCGCGATCAGTGGACTTGGGTGCCTCTATAGCGTGACCCAACTGCAATGATCGCGATCCCGTCGGCAGACAACCTTTCGGCCTAGTGCCGCGTCTGGTGAAGTAGCAGCCGGCAGACGGGCCGGCGACCTTCACGGGCAGGTTGCCCGCTCTCCCGAGACGGATCTCTCATGTCGATTCAGCGCGCCTGGATTCGGGCCGGCATCGTCCTCAGCACCTCCGCTGCGACCGCCATGCTGACGATCGCGGCACTGGCCGCCATCGCCCCGCCAGCCGCCTCAGCCGTCGGCCACGCGCCGGGCGACACGGTGACTTCGGCCGCGGGGACAGCCACCCCCGCTGGGTCTCCCGCGTCGATCAAGACCACGAGCACCCTCACCCTGAGCCCCACCACCAGCGCGACGGCGGCCACCCGGCCCGGTTCACCAGCAGCCCCAGCCCCGTCGGCCCCAGCCCCGTCGGCCCCAGCCCCGTCGGCCCCAGCCCCGTCGGCCCCAGCCCCGGCGACACCCGCCGTGGCCAAGAAGACGACCAACACCACCCCGGCCGCCTCGACCGGCACCGCAACCACGACCCGCCCGGCGACCTCGACCCCCTCGGCCAAGAAGGGCGTGGTCTACCTGACCTTCGACGACGGCCCGGGCCCGGCGACTCCCGAGGTGCTCGCGCTCTTGGCGCAACACCACGTCACCGCGACCTTCTTCGTCACCGGCTCCAACGCCGCGGCCAACCCGCGGCTGCTCTCGGCAATCCGCGCCGGCGGTCACGCCGTGGGCGACCACACGTGGGACCACCCCCAGCTCACCACGCTCTCGGCGGCCGGGGTCAGCGACCAGCTGAACCGGACCGAGGCGGTCATCGGCAAGACCCGCTGTGTACGCCCGCCCTATGGCGACACCTCACCGACCGTTGCCGGGATCATCGCGGCCCGGGGGGAGCGGCAGATTCTGTGGGACGTCGATCCCAAGGACTGGTCACGCCCAGGGGCGGACGTCATCGTCGACCGCGTCATGTCGCAGGTGCGGCCTGGCTCGATCGTCCTCATGCACGATGCCGGCGGAGACCGTTCTCAGAGCGTCGCAGCGCTGCGGATCATCCTCGACCGGCTCGACACCCGAGGGCTGCGCAGCGTGGCCCTTCCCCAGTGCTGACGGGTGCCTTCAGGGGGGCGCCCGTCGTCAGTGGCGACTCACCCGCCAAAGGTGAGCGCACGGCATACCGGAACCGACCCGGCATACCGGAGCGAAGCGGTGCGGCTAGACCGTGACCCGGCCGTGCGGGCCCTCGAAGGTGACCGACATCAGCCCGGGCGTGCCCCGCGGCGACACGAAGGTGAACTCCAGCGTCGAGGGCACGTAGTCCTCGGGCAGACCGCACCACTCGCGCACCCGCATCGGGTCGCCGGCGATCTCCAGGCCCGCGAGCCGCACGTCGGACGGGGCGTCGCCAGAGGGGTGCTTGGTGCCGTTTTCCCACTCGACGTAGAAGGGCAGTTGCGGGTCGGCGATGAGGCCCTTGACGCCGAGCTGGCGCCAGCGCAGCTCGTGCCCGTCGGGGGTATGCCGGTAGCCCTCGGTCGCGGTGCGCTGCAGTCGCTGCTCGAGTTCGGTGATGTCGTCGACCCGGACCACCCAGCCGATCCACCCGCCGCCCTGCTCCGACCGGGCGCGCACGGCCTGGCCGAACGGCGCGCGGCAAGACGCCGGGTGGTCGAGGACTTCGACGACCTCGACATAGCGCTCGCCGGCCAACGGGAGGATCACGTTGCGCGTACCGAATCGGGGGTGCACACCGCCGTCGATCGCTGGCACGCCAATCAACTTCGCCAGGCGGTCCGCGGTGGCGTGCAAGCCATCGTGCTCGGCTGCGTAGGAGACGTGGTCAACGCGCATGCGCTCAATCGTGGCATACCTTGAGTGGTGCTCTTGACCAGCGTCTGACCAGGCGCTATACGCCGAGCGTCAGACCGATGGGTGTAACCGTTTCGACCCGCGCTGGCGCACTGCCTCGAACAGCACGATCGCTGCCGCTGCCGCGACGTTGAGGGAATTTGCCTTGCCAGACATGGGAATTCGTACGCGCTCCCCCGCGTCAAGCAGCACCGGCGACACCCCGTGCTTCTCCGCCCCGACGACGATCGCGACGGGTCCGGTGAGATCGACGTCCGTATAGCGGACTTCCGTCTCAGGCGTCGTGACAACCATCCGTATGCCGTGCCGCTGCGCCCACGCGATGGTCGCCTCGGTCGTGTCACTGGCCACTGGCACCGAAAACACGGTGCCCTTGCTGGCACGCACGACATTGGGATTGCCCCAGTCGGTCACGGCATCGGCAGCGACGACGGCATCGACTCCTGCGGCGTCGGCGGTGCGCAACATCGCGCCAAGGTTGCCGGGTTTCTCGACGCCTTCCGCGACGAGGACGAACGGGTCGTCGGGCACGGTCAGCGCAGCGACGGAGCGGTCGACCGATGCCACCACTCCGAGCAACCCATCCGGGCCCTCGCGATAGGCGACCTTCTCGAACGCCGCCCGACTCAACTGCACGATCTCGACTCCCAGCGCGCGAGCCTGCCTGACGAGATCCTGCTGGTGACCGATGTCTTGCACCCCGGCATACCCGGCTGGGCTATAGATCTCGGGGCACACGTAGAGGCTGCGCGGCACGCAACCGGCCGCGAGTGCGAGCGCGAGTTCTTCGTACCCCTCGACGAGCGTCACTCCCGCCTCGTCGCGCGCCCGACGGCGGCGCAGTCCGACGAGCGACTTCAGCCGCGGGTTGGCGAGGGAGGAAATGACGAGGTCGCTCATGGCGCCCCCAGGGTATGCCGTCCGCCCACCGCCCGACAGGCGTCAGCAGCGCCCGGCCTAGTCGAGCAGGGACTCGAGGACGTCGGCAAGGCCAGCGTGGTGGACGTCGCCGGTCACTTCGTTGGCGACCGCCTTGACTTCGTCCGGGGCGTTACCCATCGCGACGCCGCGCGCGGCCCACTGCAGCATTTCGATGTCGTTGCGCTGATCGCCGACCGCGACCGTGTCGGCGGGCTCGACCTCCAGCCGGCGGCGCATCAACTCCAGCGCCGCGCCCTTGGAGACCCCCTCGGGGTTGATGTCCAGCCACGCGGTCCAGCCCACGGCATACGAGACCTCGTGCAGGCCGATCCGCTCGATGTGCGCCATGAACGCGTCGGGCTCGGTGTCGGGCATCCGCAAGGTGACCCTCGTCGCGCGGCGTTCCAGCAGCCGCTCCCACGGGACGACCTTCTGCTTGCCGCCCAGCTCGCCTTCGGGGAAGGGACTGCTCACGAGGAACCCGCGCCCGAGCACCTCCACGGCCACCAGGGCATCGGGCAACTCGTCGCGCAGGAGCGTGAGCGCCGGCTTGGGGTCGAAGGTCACCTTCTCGATGACCTTGTAGCCACGCTTGCGCTGGGGGTCCAGCCGCAGCGTCACCGCGCCGTTGGAGCACACGGCATACCCGCGGGAGATCCCGAGCATCTCGAGGATCGGCATGGTCGCGACCACCGAGCGGCCCGTCGCAATGACGACGTGGTGCCCCGCGTCGGCCACCGCCCGGATCGAGTCGCGCACCCGCGGATCGAGGTCGCCCGCGTGGCTGATGATCGTGCCGTCGATGTCCAGCCCGACAAGAGCACGACCAGGCCGGTATGCCGTGCCGCTCACCACTCAGCGCACCGGAGTGAGCAGGTCGAGGGCCCCCATGAACGGCCGCAGCGCCGCCGGGACGATGACCGACCCGTCGGCCTGCTGGTGGTTTTCCAAGATGGCGACGATCCACCGGGTGGTCGCCAGGGTGCCGTTGAGGGTGGCGACGATGCGGGTGCCACCGGTGCCGTGCGGGTCGCGTTCGCGCACCCCGAGGCGGCGGGCCTGGAAGGTCGTGCAGTTGGACGTCGAGGTGAGCTCGCGGTAGCGGCCCTGGGTGGGCACCCAACCCTCGCAGTCGAATTTGCGGGCGGCGGGGTCGCCGAGGTCACCGGCTGCCGTGTCGATGATGCGGTAGGGCAGCTCGCACTTGTCGAGCATCTGCCGCTCCCAGGCGAGCAGCCGCTCGTGCTCGGCCTCGGCGTCCTCGGGGCGGCAGTAGACGAACATCTCGACCTTGTGGAACTGGTGCACTCGGATGATGCCCTTGGTGTCCTTGCCGTGGCTGCCGGCCTCGCGGCGATAGCAGGCCGACCACCCGGCATACCGCTTGGGGCCGTTCTCGAGGTCAATGATCTCGTCGGCGTGGTAGCCCGAGAGGGCGACCTCGGACGTGCCGGTGAGGTAGAGGTCATCGGCCGGCAGGTAGTAGACCTCGTCGGCGTGGTGGTCGATAAAGCCCGCGCCCTTCATCACCTCGGGGCGCACCAGGGTGGGCGTGATCATCGGGGTGAAGCCGGCCTCGACGGCCTGGGCGATCGCCATCTGGAGCAGGGCGAGTTCGAGGCGGGCGCCGACGCCAGTGAGGAAGTAGAACCGGGCGCCGGCAACCTTGGCGCCACGCTCGGTGTCGATGGCAGCCAGGCTCTCGCCCAGGGCCAGGTGGTCGCGCGGCTCGAACCCTTCAGCAGCGAAATCCCTTGGCGTGCCGACGATTTCGCGGACAATGTAATCCTCCTCGCCGCCGCTGGGCGTGCCGGGAAGGATGACATTGGAGACCGACGTCACGAGCGCCGTGAGCTCGGCGTCGGCGCTTGCGGCGGCCGCGTCGAGCGACTTGACCCGCTCGGCGAGCTGCTTGACCTCGGCCAGCAAGGCAGCCTTCTCGTCGCCCTTGGCCGCGGCGACCTGCTTGCCGATGGCCTTCTGCGCAGCGCGCGCCGACTCGAACTCCGCCAACGTCGACCGGCGGCGCTCGTCGGCCGCCAGGATCTGGTCGACGACTGCCGGGTCGTCGCCCCGGGCCAGCTGCGAGCGCCGGACCTCGTCGGGGTGCTCACGCAGGAGTTTGATGTCGATCACGCCGGTCAGCCTATCGACCGCCGCTGAGCGGATCCGGCCGCCGAGTCAGGCGTGACGAGCTCAGGCGTGGACGTCCCACGCGTGGTGGTCCAGCTCGTGGATGCAGTAGACGCCCAGCGACGCCACCGAGAACTCCACCCCGTCGCTGCGTGTGCCGGTCCGACCCCAATCGTCCGGCCCGACCCGCGCGAACTCACTCGCCGTGAAAGCGGCTGCGTCGTCGATCTCGCGCGCGACCGCTGCCGGGTCGGACCCGGCATACTCACGCTCGATCGCCGCCGCGTCCTGGTCGAAGTTCTGGAAGATCGGGGCCCGCGAGTCGAGGATTGCCCCGACCCGCGCCGCGAACATCACCAGGACGTCGCGCACGTGCGCGCCGTACTCCACCGGCGACCACACCGTCGGCTCGGGTCGCGTCGTGGCATCGGGCCGCGCCAGCACGTCTGCCCAGCCAGCGGCGTGCTCGCGGATGAGGGTGGGCAGGTCGCGCGGCTCGATGAGCGAGGCGTCGTAGCCGCACTGCTCGCACGGCCGGGTGAGGACCCAGGTCCAGTCCTTCTCGTCGGGCTCGGGCTGCGTCGCGCTCGGTGTGTCCATCGCCCAGTATCGCCACGACCACGGCTCACCTGACAAGCCCCTTTCGGAGTGGGCGGGCCAGAGAGGGAGGGAACGTTCCGGCACGGCATACGAAGACCCGTCCGGTATGCCGTGCCGCTCACCTCCCGTGGGGGGCGGCACCCATCTCCCCTGCGGCCGCACCCCAGAAAGCCGCTGCGCACTGGTCACTCTGCGCGCGCGCACGAGAGCCTGGATGCAGCACCACCGACCACCCACCACCGCACCGCGACGACGACAGCCCCGACGGGAGCCCGCCGTGACCGCCATCGCCTCGATCAGTTCGATCCCCAGTAGAGCACTCAGGAGTCACCGAACCATGATGCGCACCTCGTTCACGCGCCGGTTCACCACGTCCATTGGGCTGGCGTTCCAGCGTTGGAACCCGGTGCGCTCCCTGGCGTTCGAACCCACTCACACCATCGTCGCCGGCTGGGACAACACCCCCCACGCCCGGGGTGCGGTGATGTGGGCCGCCCGCACTGCCCGGGAGTCTGGTGCCGAACTCATGGTGCTGCGCGTCCTGCCCAAGGGTAACCACCGCGCCCGCCTCGCCTCCGGTCGCGATCTGCTCACCCGCGACGAGGAGCGCGCCGACAGCAAGCTGGCCGGTCAGATCACCCGGCGCTACCCGGGCCTGCGGGTTCGGTTCGATGTCATCGTCGGCGACCCCGCGAAGGTGCTCGTCCGGCATACCCGGTCTGCCTTGGTCGTGCTAGGAGCTCACGGGCCGGCGCGCGTCACCGGCCGCCCGCTCGGGCCGGTCATCGACCGGGTGTTGAGCGACGCCCGCGGCCCGGTCGTCGTCGTGCCGGCGCTGGCCGCCGAATACCGCGACGAACTGCCGGTCGCCGCCGCCGGGTGGGGCGATGACAGCGCAGACTGGCTCACCACCCTCGCCGGGAGCGACCACGCAACGACCTCGACCTCGTTGGCCGACACGGTGTCGGCCAGCCGGCATTCGTGGCTCGTCGTCACGGGCTGCCACTGCGCGCAGGTGCGAGCCGGTGCCCATGAGGCCGGCCAGCACGGCGATCACGAGATGATCTGCCGCAGCCGCGAGATCGTCCGCTCGGCCGCCTGCCCGGTCGCTGTCGTGCCCGAGCGGCTGCCCAGTCTCGAGCCGGTCCTGGAGCCGGTATGCCGGGTGGTCACCACCCTGCGGGCGCCCCGGGAGGTCCGGGGCGGTCGCAAGAAGCGCGCTGCCACACGGGAATTGGCGAAGGGCCGGGAATTGGTCGGCGCCTAGGTTCGTTTGACCGGTCGCGAGCCCCGAGATCTCCACCCCCTGGGAGATTCGGGGCTCGCCTGCTGTCGTCAGGGTTCGATGAGGCCGGTGCGGATGGCGTAGCGGGTCAGTTCGAGCCGGTCGCGCATCCCGAGCTTTTCCAGCAGGTTGGCTCGGTGTCGTTCGATCGTCTTGGGGCTGAGCACGAGCAGGTCGGCGATTTCTTTGCCGCTGTGGCCCTCGGCGATGAGCTTGAGGACCTCCTCCTCGCGAGGGGTGAGCACCGGGGCGGGACCGGCGCCGGCGCCACCAGGGTTGGCCAGGTAGTTGCGGATGAGAGTCGAGATCGCCCCGGGATAGAGGAACGGTTCCCCGCGCAAGGCTGCCCGACAGGCCGTGATGAGGTCGCGGTCTGCCACCGACTTGTGCACATAGCCAGCCGCCCCGAGCTTGAGCGCCTCAAAGAGGAAGTGCTCGTTGGCGTGCATCGACAGGATGAGCATTTGCACCGGCAGACCCCGTCGTTGGATCTCACGGGCAGCCTGCAGACCGGTCATCCGCGGCATCGACACGTCGAGGATCGCCAGGTCGATGTCGCGCTGCAGGCACCGCTCCACCGCCGCCGCGCCATCGGACACCTCGGCCACGACGGTGAGGTCCGGCTCAGCGTCGATGATGAGGCGCACTCCTTGGCGGACCAGCGCATGATCGTCGGCGAGCAGGATGCGGGCCGGTGGACGCGGCATACCAAAGCTGCCCTCGGGGGTGACGACGGGTGTGCTCACGACTGCCCCTCCCTCCCCGACTGCGCCGGGATGTCGAGGACGACGGTAGTGCCCACACCGGGTTCGCTGTCGATGGTGAGCCGCCCGCGCACCAGCCGGGCGCGTTCGGTCATGCCGGTGATGCCGGTGCCGGGCTCGCCGCCAACGCCGCGGCCGTTGTCGCGGATCGTCACCGACAGCAACCCCGACACCTCGCTGGTCGCGGCGGTCTCGGTGATCTCCACCCAGGCCTGCGTTGCGTCGGCATGGCGCACGACATTGGTCAACGCCTCCTGGGTCACGCGATAGATGACCAGATCCTGCTCCGGCGAGCTATCCCCGTGGGGCCAGCCGGACGGCATACTCAGCCGGATGTCCAACCCCGTGTGAGTGGCGAGGTCCGCGACCAAGGCATGCAGCGCGGGTCCGAGCCCGAGTTCGGCGAGCAGGCCCGGCCGGAGCCGGGCGGAGATGTCGCGGACGTCTTCCAGGGTCTGCCGCACGCCATCGCGCAAGTTGTCGACCTGGTCGGCGAGCTCCGGCGGCACCGCACGGCCGAGCAGTTGCAGCCGCAGCAGCAGCACGGTGAGCGACTGGCCCACCTGGTCGTGCAACTCGCCCGACACCCGCGCCCGCTCCTCCTCCTGCGCAGACAAGGAGGACCGCATGGTGTTCTCCCGCTCCCGATCGAGGCGGTCGAGCATGAGGTTGTATGCCGTGGCCACCGCCGCAACCTCGTCGGTCCCCCGGACCGGCACGGTGAGGTCAGGGCGGGGGGAATCGAGGTCGGTGAGGGCCTGGCGCAGGCGCGCGAGTGGGGCGAGGGCGCGGCGGATGATGACTGCGTTGATGACGTAGACGACGCTGAGCCCCGCGAGCAGGACGATCATCTCGCCGGTGCTCGCCCGAGTGCTCACCGTAATCGGCGTATAGGCCAGGACGAGGACGAAGACGAGCAGCGTGACGACGGTTCCGAGGAACAGCCGCCAGAAGAGGGACACGAGGCCGAGAGTACGCGTGCTATTCCCACCACAGGTGTGATTGGTGGGCCCGCCGTGCAGAGATGGGTGTTGTCCCCCATGCGCATTTGCTAGAGCACCCGCCACCCTGGGGGTGACGCCACCACCCCCATCTTTCCCCCTCCCGGACCACCGGGGCGTCGTTCCGTCGGCCCTCGAGGAAGCCAGACTGTCCGACGTCTCTCGGGAGGAGTTGAGCGTGGCCGTCCCGGTGCGAGCCGCCCTCAGCGCACCGCTGTGTCGAGGCTCGGTGGACCATGCTGCGTGACATCGGAACCGCCCTCCTGGCAGACCTCCGCGGCGCGGTTCGTGACTTGCTACCCATCGTCATCGTCGTCGCGGTCTTCCAGGTCCTGCTCATCCGAGCGCCTCTGCCGGACATGGGCGGAATCCTCGTCGGTGCAGTGGCGGTCGTGATCGGCCTGGCACTGTTCATCCGCGGCCTGGACATGGGGCTGTTTCCCATCGGTGAGGCGTTGGCCCACGGACTCGCCCGGCGCGGGAGTGTGCTGTGGCTTGCCGTCTTTGCCCTCGTCTTGGGCTTCAGCACGACCGTGGCCGAGCCCGCCCTCATCGCGATCGCCGACGAAGCGGCCACCGTCGCAGCGCTCGACGGTGCGATCCTCGACACCGCCGCCTCACGTGACTCCTACGCACTTGGCTTGCGGCTGACCGTCGGACTGTCGGTGGGCGCGGCGATCGTCGTCGGAGTGATCCGCATCATCAAGGGTTGGCCCATCCAGTGGTTCATCCTCGGCGGCTATGTCGGGGTCGTCATCATGACCGCCTTCGCCCCACCGGACATCATCGGCATCGCCTACGACTCCGGCGGGGTGACGACCTCCACGGTCACCGTGCCGCTGGTCACGGCCTTGGGGGTGGGCTTGGCATCCTCGATCCGCGGGCGCAACCCCATGATCGACGGCTTCGGCCTCATCGCATTTGCGTCGCTCACGCCCATGATCTTCGTCATGGGCTACGGGATCTTCGCATGAGCCTGACCACCCTCACGGCGATCCTCTGGGACACCTCGCTGTCCCTCGTTCCCATCGTCGTGCTGCTGGCCTTCTTCCAGACCGTGGTCATCCGTAAACCACTCCCGGAGTTGCGCCGCATTGTCGCCGGCTTCGCACTGGTCGTTGCCGGAATGGTCCTCTTCCTCGCTGGACTCGACCTGGCGCTCTTTCCCCTCGGTCGGGTCATGGCCGAGCAACTCACCTCACCGGAGTTCCTCGGGGTGAGCGCACTGGAATCGCCCGCCTGGCAACGGTATTGGGCGGTCTACGTCTTCGGTGGTCTGATCGGGTTCGCGACGACGATTGCCGAACCCGCCCTCATTGCCGTGTCCATGAAAGCCGAGACGGTCTCCGGCGGCACGGTGCAGGCCTGGGGCCTGCGCTTGGTCGTCGCCATCGGAGTCGCGATCGGTATCGCCCTGGGGACCTTCCGCATCGTCACCGGGACTCCGCTACCGGCATACATCATCGCCGGATATGTCGTGGTCATGCTGCAGGCGACCCGGGCTCCACGGACCATCCTCGCGCTCGCCTTCGACACCGGGGGCGTCACGACCTCCACGGTGACTGTCCCTCTGGTCACCGCTCTCGGCCTGGGCTTGGCCAGCACCATCCCGGGCCGCAGCGCCCTCATCGACGGCTTCGGGCTGATCGCCTTTGCCAGCCTCTTCCCGATGATGACCGTCATGGGGTACGCCCAGATCGGCGCTCGGCGGGCCCGGCGACAAGCGCCTGCCGCTGCCCAACACCAACGTCGCGGACCCGACCCGGTCCAGCCGACCCGCAAGGAGATCTGATGCACTTCAAACTCATCGTCGCCACCGTCAGCCAAGAGCGCACTGTCCAGGTGGTCGACGCCGCTCGGGCCGCCGGTGCCACCGGGGCAACGGTCATCGCACAAGCCCGCGGGGAGGGTTTGGTGCGACCACGGACGTTTTTTGGCCTCGAGCTGGACGGTCAGCGAGATGTCGTGCTCATGCTCGTGGAGCAGCACCTCGCTCGCCGGATCCTCGAGCGCATCGCCGATGTCGGCGCGCTCGACAGCACCGACGGAACCGGCATCGCCTTCCAGATCGACGTCGAAGACGCTGTCGGCGTGGCCCACCAGGCCACCACCCTCACCGAACGACTGGAGGACGAACTGTGAACCACCCGGAAGGCACGCGATCCCTGGTCCGAGTGAGGGACGTCATGAAGGAGCACGTCGACTTGGTCGACCGGACCACCACGGTCGCCGAGGCCCTGCGCCAGATGCGCCACGTGGAGACCAAGGCCCTCATCGTCGACAAACGCGACGCCGACGACGAGTACGGCATCGTGCTCATCGCCGACATCGCCCGGCAGGTCCTGGCGCTCGACCGGGCGCCCGAGCGCGTCAACGTGTACGAAATCATGTCCAAGCCCGTCATCAGCGTCCACCCTGACATGGACATCCGCTATTGCGCGCGCCTCTTCGACAAGTTCGGGCTGTCTCGGGCGCCGGTCACCAAGCGAGGCGTGATCATGGGCATCGTCAGCTACACCGACATGGTCCTCAAGGGACTGGCGCGGGATCTCTAAGGGACGTCCTGGTCGGTCGGCGCCAGGATGTGACGGTCGATCCGGTGGACCCGGCCACGCCGACGGCTACGGCTCGTATACCGTCGGAGGGTGCCAGACAACGTGTGGTGGTGGGCTCTCGGCGCGCTCGTCCTCTTCATCGTCATCGGGATCGTCGGCGCGGTCGCCAACCGGGGTGCTGTCGACTACGACGCGCTGACCGAGCGACTGCGCGGCAAGCGTCCACCGCGAGATGCCTTCGGGGATCGCGACGACGTGCCGGAGGCGCCACTCAAGCGCGCGGCCATCATCGTCAACCCGACGAAATACGACGACCTGCCCGACGTGCGGGCCCGAATTGCCGGCATCTGCGCGGCCAACGGATGGGGAGCGCCGATCTGGCACGAGACGACGATCGCCGACCCGGGCACCGGCCAGGCCCGCGCAGCTGTGGCTGAGGGCGCCGACCTGGTGTGTGCCCTCGGCGGCGACGGCACGGTGCGCGCGGTGGCCAAGGGGCTCATCGGCGGCGAGGTGCCGATGGCGCTGCTGCCCGCCGGCACCGGCAATCTGTTGGCGCGCAATCTCGACCTGCCCAGCGACTCGATGGAGAAGGCCCTCCTCGTCGCGCTCACCGGTCAGAACAAGACCATCGACGTGGGTCAGGTCGTCATCGACCGCGGCGAGTCCTCGGAGTCGGTGACCGACCAGTTCCTCGTCATGGCCGGGCTGGGTTTTGACGCCACCGTCATGGCCGGCACTGATGAAGAGCTGAAGAAGAAGGTCGGCATGGCGGCCTACGTCGTCACCGGCCTGCAGAACATGAAGGGCCCGCAGTTCAAGGTGCGGGTCAGCGTCGACGGCGGGATCGAGTTCACTCGGCGCACCCAGACCGTGCTGATCGGCAACTGCGGCAAGCTCTTCGGCGGGCTGGTGTTGATGCCGGAGGCCAAGGTCGACGACGGCCTCATCGACGCGGTGCTGCTCTCACCGAAGGGCGTCGTCGGCTGGACCGCCGTGGCTGCCCGGGTGGTAAGCCGCCGCCGCAAGGGCCACGGCATCGTCGATCACCACACCGGCACCGAGATCCGGGTCAAGACCGACCGCCCCAAAGACCTCCAACTCGACGGCGACATCGTGGCCGAAGCGGTCGGCGTCTCGGCGACGGTGCTGCCGCGCGCGTTGGTCGTCCGGGTCGCCCAGCCGACCTCCTGACGCTCGCTGGTCGTCCGGGGTCGCCCAGCCGACCTCCTGACGCTCGCTGGTCGTCCGGGGTCGCCCAGCCGACC